>MDTG01317156.1_pt1 | contig 14620 bp, 14 predicted proteins | sample 811421 | NCBI WGS metagenome assembly MDTG01 (sample SAMN05326645, study PRJNA326480) | marine metagenome | isolation source: seawater | place: Pacific Ocean: South East | collected 2011
CAAAGGTTCGAGTCCTTTACTTCCCACCATTTGGGGGTGTAGCTCAGTTGGTTAGAGCGCCTGCCTGTCACGCAGGAGGTCGCGGGTTCGAGTCCCGTCACTCCCGCCATTAAATAAATTATTTTGGCAAATTTTGATAAATAAAATCAGATAAAACATTAATACCCAATTCGTTAAAATGTGTATCATCGTTTTCATATAAAATTTTGTTATCGGTTTTAATTAAAATTTTAGAATTATCTTTTAAAAAGTTTGTAGAATCTAAAATTTTAACTTCATTTAATAATACTTCGTTAGAAAGTGTTGAAAAATGTTCAGAATTTTCACATGAAAAATTATTTATTAAATCACAATAAACTTCAAACTTTGTTGGAATAAAAATAATTATATCAGGTAAATAATTTTTATACTTTTTAAAAATATAATTTGTTTTAGCTACTTTAAATGAATCTTTATAAATATAATCAAATTTAAATAAAGCTTGCTGGTTACCAATACTATATTCGTATACTTTTCTAAAACTACTCTCATTTTTAACTGAGTAAGAAAAATATTTAAAAGTATTATAAAAATTAAAAAAAATTTTATATTTAAAATAGGAATGTAATAAATAATTATCAATATATTTATGATAATTATTAGTACCATTTGGCTTGTAGTTTAAAAAATCGTTACCTTGGAAAATAAACATAATATATTTTTTATCATTTAAATTCATTTTTTCTTTAAAAAATTTTATAGTTTCAAAGTAATGCGAGATATCAGTTGAGGCTAGTCCAGCGTTATATACTTTTAAATTTTTATTATTGTTTAAAATATAATTTAATATTTTTTTTTGCGTAATGTTTGATTGGTGTAAAATACTATCGCCAATCAAAATATAATTTGCATCTTTTGGTTTTATCTCGTTTCTAAATCCTAAGTTATCAGTTATTATTTTTATTTTTTTATTATTTTTATTATAATATTTCTCCTTAAACTTTTTATCTAAGGATGAAAGATCTCCATTTAAATAATTTTTAGTAATATTAAGATTTTTTACACCATATAAAAAATGCTTTTCATATATTTCAACTTTTGATGGGTTTATCTCCGCTATTTTTAATTGAAACGGCAAAACTATAATTTTAATCAAAATAGTTAGTATAATTAAATTTATTGTAATAATTTTTTGGTAATTTATTTTTACTAAAGAAAATATAATTGAAAGAAATAATACTATAAAAATTTTTTGTGCTGAAAGAAATAAACTAACAATTAGAAAGAAAATAATTGACAAAAAAATTTTTAAAATCAGTATCTTTTTGCTAGGAATTAGATTCATTTATTAAGTTACCATCGATTTTTATTGTTATATAAGCAAAATTATAACTTATTAACAATACAAATTAGGACAATCTGCGATGTGTTGTATTTTACAAAAATGATATAAGTTTAATAGCATATAAAATGTTGATGGTATTTTTAGAGGATTATTTATCAATTTTAATTTTTCTGTTTATAGCACTTGGTTTAAGTGTGGGTTTTATCTTATTAAATTATTTATTTTCTCCTAAAAACCCTGACCCTGAAAAACTATCTGCTTATGAGTGTGGTTTTGAAGCTTTCACAGATTCAAGAATGAAGTTTGATGTGAGATTTTATTTAGTAGCAATATTGTTTATTATTTTTGATTTAGAAATTGCCTTTTTATTTCCTTGGGCCATATCTCTAGGAAATATAGGGTCTTTAGGTTTTTGGTCTATGATGATTTTTTTAGCAGTTTTAACAATAGGATTTATTTACGAATGGAAGAAGGGAGCTCTAGATTGGGATTAAATATGAACTTGGAAGAAAAAAATAAAATTCCTGATGAATTTAAAAAAATTGCAAAAGATTTTAGTGAAAAAGGTTTTATAACTACCTCCTCAGATAATTTGATTAATTGGGCTAGAACAGGATCTTTGCATTGGATGACATTTGGCTTAGCTTGTTGCGCGGTAGAGATGATGCAAACTTCTATGCCTAGATATGATTTAGAAAGATTTGGTGCAGCTCCTAGAGCTTCTCCAAGACAATCTGATGTGATGATTGTTGCTGGCACATTAACAAATAAAATGGCTCAACCATTAAGAAAAGTTTATGACCAGATGCCCGAACCAAGATATGTTATTTCTATGGGCAGCTGTGCTAATGGAGGTGGTTATTATCATTATTCATATTCTGTAGTCAGGGGATGTGATCGGATAGTTCCAGTAGATATTTATGTACCAGGATGCCCACCTACAGCAGAAGCTTTGCTCTATGGTATTTTACAACTACAAAAGAAAATCAGAAGAGAAGGCAATTTAAAAAGATAAAAATGATTACATCAATTAAAGATTTAGAAAAAACAATTAATTCAGCATTAGCTACATCTATCAAAAAATCTGAAATAAAATTGGACCAGCTTTTTATTGAAATAAATGACGAAGATTTAATTTCAACAATTTTATTTTTAAAGACCAATAACAAGTGTAGATTTAAACAATTAATTGATATTACAGCAACTGATTACCCGGATAGAGAAAAAAGATTTAGGGTTGTTTATTTGTTACTAAGTCATGAGAACAATCTTAGAATAATAATTTATTTTAATATAGATGAGAAAAAATCAGTAGCTTCTATCACCAAAATTTTTCCTTCAGCAAATTGGATGGAAAGAGAAGTATTTGATATGTATGGTATTTCTTTTAAAGATCATCCTAATTTAAAACGTATTCTTACAGATTATGGCTTTAAAGGTTTTCCTTTACGTAAAGATTTTCCTCTAACCGGACATAACGAAGTGCGGTATAGCGAAAGTAAAAAGAAAGTAATTTATGAAAATGTTAAACTAGATCAGGATTATAGAAATTTTGAATTTGATAGCCCGTGGGAAGGAACAAATTATATTGATCAACAAAGTAAAGAAAATGATAAAGAAAAATAAAAATGGCAAAACAAAATAAAACAATCAATTTAAATTTTGGACCACAACACCCTGCGGCTCATGGTGTTTTAAGATTAATACTCGAGTTAGATGGTGAAGTTGTAGAAAAAATCGATCCTCACATTGGTCTTTTGCATCGGGGCACAGAAAAACTTATTGAACACAAAACTTATACCCAAGCAATTCCATATTTTGATAGACTAGATTATGTTGCGCCTATGAATCAGGAGCACGCCTTTGCTTTAGCTATTGAAAAACTTTTAAATATAGAAGTTCCAATTAGAGCCCAATACATAAGAGTTTTATTTTGCGAAATTGGAAGAATATTAAGTCACTTATTAAATATTACAACTCAAGCACTGGATGTTGGTGCTTTAACACCATCTTTGTGGGGCTTTGAAGAGCGCGAAACTTTAATGACATTTTATGAGAGAGTTTCGGGATCCAGATTACATGCTAATTATTTTAGACCTGGTGGTGTGCACCAAGATTTACCGAGAGGATTAAGCGACGACATAATTCTGTTTTGTAATAATTTTCCGAAAGTTATTGATGACTTAGAGTTACTTTTGACTGATAACAGAATTTTTAAACAAAGAAATGTTGATATTGGTGTTGTAACAAAACAAGAAGCGCTAGATCACAGTTTCTCTGGAGTTATGCTCAGAGGTTCAGGCGTCCCATGGGATTTAAGAAGATCGCAACCATATGAGTGTTATAACGAATTTGATTTTAAAATTCCTATAGGAAAAAATGGAGATTGTTACGATAGATATTTATGCAGGATTGAAGAGATGCGAGAGAGTATAAAAATTATAAAAGAATGTGTTAAAAAAATGCCATTAGGACCTATAAAAACTGTTGATGGTAAAATTTCTCCTCCTAAAAAGGAAAATTTAAAACAATCTATGGAAGCTTTAATACATCATTTTAAGTTGTTTTCAGAAGGGTTTAGGGTTCCGGAAGGAGAAATTTATACCGCAGTAGAAGCGCCCAAAGGTGAATTTGGGGTATATCTAATTTCAGATGGAAGCAATAAACCATATAAATGCAAAATTAGAGCTCCAGGTTTTTCTCACCTACAAGCGATGGACTATTTATTAAAAGGACACATGTTAGCTGACGTCCCAGCAGTTCTAGGTTCTTTAGATATAGTTTTTGGAGAAGTAGATAGATGAGCGTTAAAAAAGTATCAGAAAAGCAACCAGATCATTTTGAACTTTCCAAAGAATATTTGAAGATTGCTGAAATGGAAATAAAAAAATATCCAAAAGGAAAAGAAGCTAGTGCTATTTTGGCAATACTATATTTAATACAGAAACAGAATGATAACTGGATTCCATTAGCAGGAATAAAGTATGTCGCAAAATATTTAAGAATTCCTTACATAAAAGTATATGAAGTAGCAACATTTTATTCGATGTTTAACTTATCTCCAGTTGGCAAATATTTTGTTCAAGTATGTACAACAACACCTTGCATGATTAGAGGCTCAAAAAAAATTGTAGACGTGTGTAAAAAAAATATATCAGTAAATCAAAACGAATTGTCAAAAAATAAATTGTGTTCATGGACAGAGGTTGAATGTTTAGGAGCATGTGTAAATGCACCGATGATGCAAATAAATCAAGATTATTATGAAGATTTAGATGAAAACAGTGCTGAAGAAATCATCAAAAGTATACTTGAAGATAAATTAAAGAAAGCTGGTTCATCAAAAAATAGAAAAAGTAATGCCCCAGAAAAAGGTAAAACTACTTTGTTAGAGGTCAAAAATGCTTAAAGACGAAGATAGAATTTTTAAAAATTTATATAATGATCTTGGTTGGGATATATCTTCTGCAATTAATAGAGGCGATTGGTCAAACACAAAAGAAGTAATTTCAAAAGGAAAGGAATGGATTATTAAAGAAATAAAAAATTCAGAACTAAGAGGAAGAGGAGGCGCGGGCTTCCCCACAGGTTTAAAATTATCTTTTGCACCAAAGCAAGTTGGATCTAGACCTCATTATCTAGTTATTAATGCTGATGAATCTGAACCTGGAACCTGTAAAGATAGAGATATATTAAGGTTTGAACCTCAAAAACTAATAGAGGGTTGTTTGATTACTAGTTATGCAATTAGTGCTCATACTTGTTATATTTATATTAGAGGAGAATATTTTAGAGAGGGCGAAAGGATACAGGAAGCTATTAATCAAGCTTATAAAAAAAATTTCATAGGAAAAAATGCCTGTAACTCTGGATGGGATTTAGATATTTTTATCCATTATGGAGCTGGAGCTTACATATGTGGTGAAGAAACAGCTTTGTTAGAAAGTTTAGAAGGTAAAAAAGGTCTGCCAAGATTAAAACCACCTTTTCCTGCGCTTGTAGGTCTTTATGGATGTCCTACTATAGTAAATAATGTTGAGACAATAGCTGTTGTACCTACTATCCTTAAAAGAGGAGCAAAATGGTTTTCCTCAATAGGAAAACCAAAAAATACTGGTACTAAAATTTTTTGTATTTCAGGAAATGTAAATCACCCATGCAATGTTGAAGAAGAAATGGGTATACCTTTAAAAGATTTAATAGAAAAACACGCTGGAGGTGTTGTGGGTGGTTGGAACAATCTACAAGCTGTCATTCCTGGAGGATCTTCTATGCCTCTTTTGCCGAAGAATGTATGTGAAACTATAACAATGGATTTTGATTCTCTGATTAAGGAAAAAAGTGGATTAGGAACCGCAGGTATAGTTGTAATTAATAAAGATCAGGACATTATTAAATGCATGGCTAGAATTGCTAAATTTTATAAACATGAGAGCTGTGGTCAATGCACTCCTTGTAGAGAGGGGTGTGGATGGATGTGGAGGATGCTTGAAAGAATGGCAAATAGAGAGTCGACTTATAACGATATCAGTCTTTTGGAAAACGTTACAAAACAAATTGAAGGACATACAATTTGTGCTTTTGGAGAAGGATCAGCTTGGCCGGTGCAGGGTTTACTTAGACATTTTAGAAAAGAAATTGAAAAAAGAAGCCACCAAGATCCATTAGTAAAAAAGAAAACAAATATTCCTTATCTTATAGATCAACACCTTTTAGAGAACGATAATGCCTAAAATTATTATTAATGATAAAGAAATAGAATTTGAAGAAGGTATGACAGTTTTGCAAGCTTGTGAATTGGCTGGAGCAGAAATACCAAGATTTTGTTATCACGAAAGACTCTCAATAGCTGGTAATTGTAGAATGTGTTTAGTTGAAATGGAAAAATCACCAAAACCAATTGCATCTTGCGCCATGCCTGCTGCAGATGGGATGAAAATTAAAACTAATACAAATTTTGTTGATAAAGCTAGGAAAGGTGTAATGGAATTTTTATTAGCAAATCATCCGCTAGATTGTCCTGTTTGTGACCAGGGTGGAGAATGTGATTTACAAGATCAATCCCTTTTTTATGGGTTTGATAGTTCTAGATATTCTGAAAACAAAAGACAGGTTAGCGAAAAATATATGGGTCCACTTATAAAAACCCAAATGACAAGATGCATTCATTGTACCAGATGCATAAGATTTGCGACTGAAGTTGCAGGTATACCTGAGCTAGGAGCTATTGGAAGAGGGGAAGATATGGAAATAACAACTTATCTGGAAAAATCAATGGAATCTGAACTTTCAGCAAATGTAATTGATTTATGCCCAGTTGGAGCTCTCACATCAAAACCTTATGCTTTTGAAGCAAGGCCTTGGGAGTTAAAAAAAACTGAAACAATAGATGTTATGGACGCAGTTGGCTCAAATATTAGGGTTGATACTTATGGCTGGGAAGTAAAAAGAATTTTACCAATAATCAACGAAGATATAAATGAAGAATGGATATCAGACAAAACAAGATATGCATGTGACGGATTATCAAAACAAAGAATTGATGTACCTTATATAAGAGAAAATGGAAATTTAAGAAAATCTTCATGGGTAGAAGCTTTAAATTTAATCATCGATAAAATAAAAAAATTAAACCCAAATGAAATAGCCGGGGTAGTTGGTGATCTTGCTGATTTAGAAATGATTTACAGTTTTAAATCATTTTTTGAAAAATGCATTGGCTCTTTAAATTTAGAATGCAGACAAGACAAAACTTATCTAAATCCAAATTCTAGAATGAACTATATTTTTAATTCAAAGATTAATGGAATAGAAGATTCTGATTTAATTTTATTAGTAGGAACAAACCCGAGATTGGAAGCAACAATTCTTAATGCAAGAATAAGAAAAACATATGTAAAAAATAAAATAAAAATATATTCAGTTGGAGATCCTGGAGATCTTACTTATCCTTATGAAATAATTGGTTCAAATACTTCTGATATTAAAGATATAATATCAGATAAAAATCTAATCTCATCAATGATTAAAAAATCAAAAAAACCATTAATCATTATTGGAGAATCTGCTTTAAAAGGTAAAAAAGGTCAATATATATTTGAATCTTTTAAAAAATTTTTAATTGAAAATAATTTTATCAGAAAGGATTGGAACGCTTTAAATATTTTAAATCTTCATGCATCACGAGTAGGGGCAATTGATTTAGATATGTATAGTCTTGATGAAAAAAATAATTTTTTATTCTTTGACAAGTTGAAAAATGATGATTTTAAACTTATTTATTTATTGGGAGCTGATGAAATAACTTTTGATAAGAAAGATAAGTTTGTAATTTATCAAGGTAGCCACGGTGATAAAGGAGCAGAAATTGCTGATGTCATTTTACCAGGCGCTGCTTACACTGAAAAAAATGGTCTTTTTGTTAATTTAGAAGGCAAATTACAAAATGCTTATAAAGCATCTTATCCTCCAGGAGATGCACGCGAAGATTGGAAGATATTCAAGGATCTTTCTAATCTTATGAAAACACCTATTGGATTTAGTACTTTAAATCAATTAAGAGAAAAAATTAGCAATCAAATTGATATAAAAATTAAAAATGAAAATTTAAAAACTAAAAATTCTATTTTTGAAGAAGAAAATATTATTATAAAAAATTTAGATTATTACTTTACTAATTCAATAGCACGTTCTTCAAAGGTAATGAACGAATGTAGACAAATTAAAAAGAAATTAAATTTTATAGGAATCGAAAAGGCTAGCTAATGTTTTATTTAAATATTTTTTTTAATGAAATTTATAAAATATTTTTCTTATTATTGCCTGTTTTAGTATCGGTAGCTTTAATAGTTTGGCTTGATAGAAGAGTATGGGCTTTCGTTCAAAAAAGAAAAGGACCAAACGTTGTCGGTCCGTTTGGTCTTCTTCAAACTTTAGCTGATGCTTTAAAATATATTTTTAAAGAAATAATAATCCCGGCAAGCTCAAACAAAGTTATATTTATTTTAGCTCCAATAATAACACTTACACTATCTCTTATAGCTTGGGCAGTGATTCCATTTAGTAGTGAAATGGTTTTATCAAATATTAACGTTGGTATTTTATATTTATTTGCCGTTTCGTCTTTAGGTGTGTATGGAATTATAATGGGAGGATGGGCCTCTAATTCAAAGTATCCTTTCTTAGGAGCAATTAGATCAGCAGCTCAGATGGTTTCGTATGAAGTGTCAATTGGAATAATAATAGTTAATGTTCTACTTTGTGTTGGTTCATTAAATTTAAGTGAAATAGTTTTAGCTCAAGAAAAAGTATGGTTTATCTTTCCACTTTTTCCAATGTTTGTTATTTTTTTTATATCTGCTCTAGCAGAAACTAATCGCCCACCATTTGATCTTCCTGAGGCGGAGTCGGAGCTAGTTGCTGGTTATCAAACTGAATATTCTGGGATGATGTACGCAATGTTTTGGCTGGGAGAGTACGCAAATATTTTACTTTTATGCGCTCTAGGTTCAATTTTATTTTTGGGTGGATGGCTAAGCCCTATTGATATTTTCCCCTTTAATGTTTTACCAGGAGTTTTCTGGATGGTTTTTAAGATAATTGTGCTTTTTATATTATTTTCATTGGTAAAAGCTATTGTACCCAGATACAGATTTGATCAATTGATGAAATTGGGTTGGAAAATATTTCTACCCTTATCTCTTGTTTGGCTTGTTTTAACAGCAAGCTTTTTATTTTTTTTAGAAATGTTGCCACAAGGAGTATGAGAAAATAATGAAAATTAGTAGAATATTTAAAACAATATTTATGACAGATTTTATTGTTGGGTTAATAATAGCAATAAAAAAAATTTTTAGCTCAAAAAAAACAATTAATTACCCGTTCGAAAAAGGTAAAATAAGTCCAAGATTTAGAGGAGAACACGCTTTAAGAAGATATCCAAATGGTGAAGAAAGATGTATAGCATGCAAGCTTTGCGAAGCAGTTTGTCCAGCTCAAGCTATTACAATAGACTCGGAAATTAAACCAGATGGTAGCAGGAAAACCACAAGGTACGATATAGATATGTTAAAATGTATTTATTGTGGTTTGTGTGAAGAGTCATGCCCCGTAGATGCCATTGTGCAAGGGCCAAATTTTGAATTTGCTACAGAAACGAGAGAAGAACTTTATTATAACAAACAAAAACTTCTAGAAAATGGAGATAGATGGGAAACTGCTTTATCTGAAAATATTAAAGCGGATTCTGCTTTTAGATAAATGTTAGCGCACGCATTATTTTTTTACTTTTTTTCAATTATATCAGTTTTTTCAGCAATTATGGTAACTGTATCGAGAAATACAGTTTATTCTGTTTTTTTTTTAATACTAGTTTTTATAAGCGTTTCAATTCTATTTATTATGATAGGAGCAGAATTTTTAGGAATGATAATGTTAATTGTTTATGTGGGAGCGGTAGCTGTCCTTTTTCTTTTTGTAGTAATGATGCTTAATATAAACGAGCAATTAAAAAAAGAAAACCAATCTAAAGGATTTATTAATAATATATCACTTGGATGGATCATCGGGTCAATTATTTTTTTAGAATTATTAGTTGTTATTGGTGGATGGAAGTATAAAGATAGCTTTACTCCATTATCGTCACTAAATTTAAATTCAAATTTAAGCAACACACATGCCCTAGGAAATGTGCTTTATACTGAATACATACATCTTTTTCAAATATCTGGAATGATACTTTTAGTTGCAATGATTGGAGCTATAACACTTACATTTAGCAAAAGGGAAAATATAAAAAGACAAAGTTATTTAAAACAAATTCAAAGAGAGAGAAGTACTTCAATTTCGTTAGTTGATGTTGAAAAAAACAGAGGAGTAAATATAGATGAATGAAATAGGTTTAAGTCATTATTTAACTTTATCGTCAATAATATTTGCGATTGGAATAGTTGGAATTTTTTTAAATAGGAAAAATGTAATTATCATTTTAATGTGCATTGAACTTATTTTATTATCTGTCAATATTAATTTAGTATCTTTTTCTATATATTTGCAGAATTTAGTCGGCCAAGTATTTACTATGTTTATATTAACTGTTGCTGCAGCTGAGGCCGCGGTAGGTTTAGCAATAATTGTAATTTATTTTAAAAACAAAGGCTCTATTCAAGTTGAAAAAATAAGTTCTTTGAAAGGCTAACGTGGAATATATAATTTTATTTTTACCTTTAGTAAGTTCTTTAATATCAGGTTTTTTTGGTAATCGAATTGGAGTCAAATTTTCACAGCTTTTATCAAGTTTTTTAATTGGAATTTCAGCGATACTATCCATTGTAATTTTTTATCTTGTTATTACTGAGGATTATTCAAGCAATAAATTAATATTTAATTGGATTAGCTCTGGTAATTTTAATGTTAATTGGTCCATAAATATTGATCCTTTAAGCTCAGTAATGCTTATTGTTGTAAGTTTAATTTCATCTTTAATACATTTTTATTCAATTGGTTATATGGAACATGATCCTCATAAACCGCGATTTATGGCTTATCTATCCTTATTTACTTTTTCAATGCTCGTATTAGTTACGGGAGATAACTTTTTGCAATTATTTTTTGGATGGGAAGGAGTTGGTTTATGTTCTTATTTGCTTATAGGTTTTTGGTATAAAAGGCCTGCAGCTAATTCTGCAGCAATTAAAGCCTTTATAGTTAATAGAGTCGGAGATTTTGGTTTTGCAATAGGTATTTTTTTAATATTTTTATTTTATGGAACTGTAAATTATGATGAAGTTTTCCAATTAACTCCACAGCTTATTCAAAAACAAATAATTATTTTTGGAAATGAATTTAATTTAATCACAGTAATTTGCCTTATGTTGTTTGTTGGATCTATGGGAAAATCAGCACAAATTTTTTTACATACTTGGCTCCCCGATGCAATGGAAGGCCCGACCCCAGTATCGGCATTAATCCATGCCGCAACGATGGTAACAGCTGGAGTGTTTTTAGTGGTTAGGTGTTCACCTTTATTTGAATACTCTCAAGACGCGTTAAATGTTGTTGCGATTATTGGTATGATGACAGCTTTTTTTGCAGCTACAGTTGCTTTAGTGCAAAATGACATTAAAAAAATTGTAGCATATTCTACCTGTAGCCAGCTAGGTTATATGTTTTTTGCTGCAGGTATTGGAGCATATCATGTAGCTATATTCCATTTATTCACTCACGCTTTTTTTAAAGCTCTTTTATTTTTAGGTTCAGGATGCGTTATACATTCTTTCAGCGAAGAACAAGATATAAGATATATGGGAGGTGTATGGAAAAAAATACCTTATACATACTCTTTAATGGTTATAGGAACTTTAGCTTTAACAGGATTTCCTTTTTTATCAGGATTCTATTCTAAGGACGCTATTATAGAATTCGCTTTTTTAAGAGATAGCGGATTAGGGTATTCTGCAGTCGTAGTAGGTATTTTTACAGCCTTGTTAACAGCAATATATTCATGGAGGCTAATATTTAAAACATTTCATGGCAAATATAATAACAAAAAAAATAGAATAGGCTCTCTTCACGAGTCATCTTTATACATGTTGTTACCTTCATTTTTGCTAGCCGTAGGAGCAATTTTATCTGGTTTTTTATTTAAAGAAATGTTTATAGGACATCATAGTAATTTTTGGAAAAATTCAATATTATTTTTACAGGATTTTCATACAAGTCATCCACCATTATGGCTTTTAATCATTACGCCTTTAATAGTAACTATTGTTATACCAATTCTATATTATTTATTTGTTCAAAATGAAAAAATTTTAAATAATTTTGTATTAAAAAATTATAAAATTTATAATTTTTTGCTAAACAAATGGTATTTTGATGAAATATATGACTTTATTTTTGTTCAACCTATAAAAAAACTAGGTTTATTTTTTTGGAAAAAAGGAGATATCAATACAATTGATCGTTATGGTCCTGACGGATTGTCAAGATTAATTAAAATTATATCAGACAGAGCTGTAAATTTTCAAAGTGGATATTTATATCATTACGCATTTGTCATGCTAATTGGATTTTCTATTATACTAACTTACTTTATTTTTTATTAAATGAACTTCCCTATTTTATCAGCTATTATATCTATACCTTTAATCGCAGCTATTTTTATATTTGTAAGCAGAGGAGCTAGCAAAACTGTAGAAAAAAATTCTAAGTATGTAGCTATTTTTTCTTCAATAGCTAATTTATTGCTGGCATTATTTCTATGGTACTCTTTTGATAACTCAAGCCCAGATTTTCAATTTGTTGAAGAAAAAACATGGATAAAGGGTTTATTTAACTTTCAGCTTGGGATTGATGGCATATCTATTTTATTTATATTACTTACAACTTTTATAGCTCCTATTTGTATTTTTTCAGGTATCCAAAGTATCAAGTTTAAAATTAAAGAATTTTTAATAGCAATTTTAGTAATGGAAACTTTTATGTTAGGAGTTTTCTGTTCCCTCGATTTAATTGTATTTTATTTATTTTTTGAAGGTGGTTTAATACCAATGTTTTTAGTTATTGGAATTTGGGGAGGCCCAAAAAGAGTTTATTCTGCCTTTAAGTTTTTCTTATTTACACTGCTAGGTTCAGTTTTAATGTTAATAGCTATTATATCTATTTACTGGATTACAGGTACTACGGATGTCATAAAATTGTTAGACATTAGAATAGCTCAAGAATATCAATATTTACTTTGGTTGGCTTTTTTCAGTTCGTTCGCTGTTAAGATGCCAATGTGGCCAGTACATACTTGGCTACCTGATGCTCACGTAGAAGCCCCTACAGCGGGTTCAGTTATATTAGCAGCAATATTATTAAAAATGGCTGGATACGGATTTTTGCGTTTTTCATTAGGATTATTTCCTTTAGCCTCAGAATATTTTACTCCACTAATATTTACTTTAAGTATAATTGCAATTATTTACACTTCGCTAGTTGCCCTAATGCAAGATGATATGAAAAAATTAATTGCCTATTCATCAGTAGCTCATATGGGTTTTGTAACTATTGGAATATTTTCTATAACAAAACAAGGGCTGGAAGGAAGCATAATACAAATGATCAGTCATGGAATAATATCAGCAGCATTATTTTTATGTGTAGGAGTATTGTACGATAGATATAAATCACGAATGATTTCTTCATATAGTGGTCTAGTAAATATAATGCCAAAGTACGCATTTGTGTTTATGATTTTTACTTTAGCAGCACTTGGATTACCTGGGACCAGTGGTTTTGTTGGAGAATTTTTAGTTTTACTTGGCGTTTTTCAAAAAAATGTTTTGGTAGCTGTGATTGCAAGTTTAGGAATTATTTTAGCAGCCGCTTACATGCTTTGGTTATATAGAAGAATTATTTTTGGAAAAATATTAAATAACGAAATTAAAGAATTAAATGATTTAAATAAAACAGAATTTTATATTTTAACATCATTAGTTTTTCTTACAATGTTTTTTGGAGTTTATCCTGAACCGTTACTTAATACTCTTGATGTATCAATAAATAATTTAGTTAACAATTACGAGGCCGATGTAAATTATTACACATCAGAAATAAATAAATAAATGTTTTTAATAATGCATATATTACCTGAGCTTTTTATATCTATATTAATAATGTCAATTTTAATGATAGGAGTTTTTATCAAAAAGGGTTTTAAATTGGTATATTTTTTGACAATTATAGGTTTAATATTTTCAATTATATTAGTTTTAAATCAACCTGATGAAGTGAAAAAGGTTTTTAATAATAGTTTCGTAGTTGATAGTTTTTCAATTTTTATGAAAGTATTAACTTTGTCTTTTTGTGTTTTTGTTTTAATTTTTTCCAAAGATTATTTAAAAAAAAATAATATTGATAAAATTGAATATCCAATAATTATTCTTTCATCTGTTTTAGGCATGATGATAATGATAAGCTCATATGATTTAATTATTTTTTATTTAGGTTTAGAACTTCAATCATTATCTTTATATATTTTGGCTGCATTCAAAAGAGAAGATGAAAGATCTACAGAAGCTGGTGTAAAATATTTTGTATTAAGCGCTTTAGCGTCTGGACTTTTGCTTTACGGTTGTTCGCTTATATACGGATTTACTGGTTCAACAAATTTTGGGGTTATCTCAACAAATTTAGTAACTGCTAATACTGGAGCAGTATTTGGTATAGTTTTTATTATTGTTGGTTTAGCTTTTAAAGTGTCAGCAGTCCCATTTCATATGTGGACACCTGATGTTTATGAAGGGGCTCCAA
>MDTG01297835.1_pt1 | contig 14619 bp, 13 predicted proteins | sample 811421 | NCBI WGS metagenome assembly MDTG01 (sample SAMN05326645, study PRJNA326480) | marine metagenome | isolation source: seawater | place: Pacific Ocean: South East | collected 2011
GCTCGTCTTTGCAAAATTCTATTTGATTAGTATATTTGCTTAAATCATTAAATAATTTTTCATCAAGTGGAGTAAATTCTATTAATACTGATTTAGAATTAAACCCCATACTCTCATATAATCCACTAGTATAACTTGAAGTGATGACAATTTTTGATGAGCAAATAATTTTTGATGCATTGCCTGTAATTTCATTTTTATATTTTTTACCAAAATTTTTGCTTGGACAAATAGGATGAAACTTTATTTTTACATTTTTAAATTCTTTACTACATTTATCGCTTAAATTTAGCAAAATTTGATCTACTTGTTTAATTCCAGTAAGTAGAAACAAAATGGTTTTTTTTTTGCATTTTAAGTTAAAATTAAATCTATTATTTTTTTCATACTCAAACTTAATACCTTTAAAAAATTGTTCTCTGTTATTTTTATATTTTTTACCAACTAAAACTACTTTCTTAGGAATTGCTCCAGCCAAATATTCATATTTAGTTGGGCTTAAATTGAAAAATTGCGGGTGTAAAGTAGATCCTTGATATCCAATATAATCAGACTCAGGATAGAAATATTTTAATCCAAGAGACCAACCTTTGTCTATTATTTGATTTTCATGCCAACTAATTACTTTTTTTATTTTTATACCTTTTTCACTAAGATTTTTAAAAAATATAAAATTAATGTAAGAAATCATCACAGATCTCAAGTTACCTAACGAATTAATTTCTTCATAAAATAAATCTTTATAGTCGTTTTTAATATTTTTATTTAAATAGAATTTTTTAAATAACAAATTTTTTAAAATAAAAAATATATCTTTAAATTTTACATATTTTTCTTTAATAACTATTTTATCATTTTTAAAATTTTTAAATATTTGCTTTGGAGAATAACTTAGAAAGGTTGGAACATACGAAAATTTAAGATCTATCTTTTTAAAATATTTTCCAAAATATAATTTTTTTTGATTTTTTTGGTTAATATCAAACATATCTATAAGATTTAAATCTTTGTGTTTGTCAATTTCATGATTATTAATAATTTTAGCTACAGTAATTGCAAATACAAAAATAAAAAATTCCCTCATTAATTTAATTGTTTGTAGTAAAAAATTTTCATTGATAACTTTCACTCTAAAATTTTTTAAATTTTTGTTATCTATTATTTTTTTTAGTGCTCTAGATTTTACTATTAAGTTTATTCTTTTTTTTAGCCTAGTTAATTTATTTAAACTTTTTAATATACAAATATAATGAAATATACTAGATAATCTCTCGTCTCTACTAGCTAAAATATTTAACCACCAGTTAAAATCTTTATAATTATTTTTTGAAAGATCGTTAATTAAAAGATTAAAATTCTTATAATTATCACAATAAATTTTTTTATATACATTTTTGATCTGCTTAGGATAACTTATAAAGTTTTTTGTCGTATCCCAAATTAATTCTGAGGACATTTTAATTTTATGAAAAGAATTTTTTCAAAGATTTTGTAATTGTAGAAATTAAATAATTAAGTTGTTGATTAGTAAGACTGTAAGTAAATGTTAGTACGCCATTAGTTGGAAAAAATATTCCTTTATTTCTTAAATACGCGATGAATTTTTCCCTTTTTTGGTATTTTTTTTTTTCAAAAAAATCTCTTTGTAGTCTATTTGCAATACTTTTTTTTGAAAAAACAATTCTTATCAAAGAGTCAAATCTAATGATCCTCACGTCGATATTATTTTTTTTTACAAAGTTATTTATTTGGTTTTCAAATTTATTAGATTGGCTCTCAATTTTATTAAAAATTTTGTTTTTATTTTTTAATATATAGCTCAAAATATCATTACCCACATATGTTGACAATGAATTGCCAGAGTGTGTGCCTCCAAAAAATATACGTAATTTTTTACTTGATATTTTTTTTTCTACTGACTTATCAATTCCAATTAATCCTATAGGCAATCCTCCTCCAATTATTTTTCCAAATGTTGAAATATTAGGTTTAATTTTGAAAATTGAATGCAGTGAAGAACAATTGAATCTTACACCAGATAGTACCTCGTCAAAAATGAGAATAATTCCCTTTTTTTTACAGTATTCACTTAAAAATTTCAGATATTTCTCAGAAGTTTTTGTAGGTAGGCCTCCTTGGATTGGCTCTACCAGAACTGAACAAATTTTCTTTTTATATTTATTCAAAATTTTTTTTGAATTCGCTATATCGTTGTAGGGTATATAAACTAAATTTTTTTTAAATTCGGGGTCAATTCCATCTGATAACGAAATTTTTTTAAGGTTTTTACCAGAGTTAAATAGTAGTTGGTCAATGGATCCATGCCAACTTCCTGTTACATTGACTATTAAATTTTTTTTAGTAATAGCTTTAGCGATTCTGATGGCTTTGAGATTTGCCTCTGCTCCAGTATTGCAAAAAATAAACTTAGAATACTCTGGAAATACTTTTTTTAATGTTAATGAAAAATTATGAGCTGCAATGTTAGGATGAGCAAAATTTGATAGTTTAAGATTTAAATATTTAATTAGGCTTTTTCTAAACACAGTATTATTGTGTCCTAAGAATATAGTGCCTGCTCCATTGGATAAATCTATGTATTTTCTTTTCCTTGAATAAATTATAGAGCCTTTTGCTTTATCAAATAAAATTGGGTTATTGTTATAACCCTCGTTTAAAAGATTGGATTTATATCTTTTACTCATCTTTAATTTTGTAAATTTGACGCCAGTCTTTGGCATGTTTTTTACCTAATACTGTTCCTTCGGCGTTACATTCTTTGCATGGACTGTTGCATCTATCACCTTTTAATAGATTTCTTCTGTACTTAGTAATTACTGGTCCAGTCCAAATATCAAATAAATGTTGCTGCATAATGTTCCCCATTGTGACTCTTCTCTGCCAATCTTGAGGGCAAAGAAATATGTCCCCATTCCAATCTATCATTAATGAGTAAGATGGATAATTGCAGTATGTAAATTTATTTAAATCTTCTTGGACACCAATATTAATTGTTCCTGATCTATTGGTCAACTTAAGACCAAAATCTTTCGAAGCGTCATACCATCGATCTCTTAATATTACAAAATCTGCCGGGACGTCAGCTTCTTCTGTCATTGACTTAAATTTACTCACTTGTTCTGGACCATCGTACATGCTGATTAAAATTTTATTTGCATTTGAATTATAAAGTTGATTAATTTTTTTAGCATTTAGCGTATCCCCATTTGTTACAATCTCCACAAAAGAAGCCTCTGCAAGTTTTTTTGTAATGTCATAAACTTCTTTATGAAGTAAAGGTTCACCATATCCACACAATGTAACCGAACCTTTAAAATTCATTTCTTTAAGTTCGTTAGTTAGTTTCTCAATTAAACCCATAGACATTCTTTGATATGTATCTGGTGCTACTTTTGGATCAGATTTAGGACAAAAAGAACAGCTTCTGTTACAAACGTCAATAATACTTAATTCTATCCAGCTCGGTACCGGTACATTTTTATAACTTACAAGTTGATCGTCAACAATTACCGTTCTTCTTTTTATATTTAATTTAATTGTTTTGTTAACTTCTTTAGTTCTTTTAAATTTTTGATCTATCATATTTGGGTATTTTAAAATTAATCCTTATACATGAATATCTATTTAAAAACATCTTAAATAGGGATTAGAAATATTCATTTTATTTTTTGTTTTTTTAATATCATTAATTAACCAAGTGGGTTCATTGATAAATTTTCTCGCAATCGAGACAAAATCTGCATAGTTATTATCAATTAAACGATTAACTTGACTTAGATTTGTTATTAAACCTGAGGTCCTAGTAAGAACTTTTGTTTTTAATTTAACCTTTTTAGCTAAATGAGCTTGGTAAGCAGTCTTGAAGACTATATTCGTCTTTGGAAGTATACCACCGCTAGTAACACAAACCATATCTATACCAATTTTTTTCAAAGCCTTAACTAAATAAATACAGTCATTTATTTTTATTCCATCAGGCAAACAATCATCTCCAGTAACTCTAGCTGATAAAATTTTATTTTTTGGCCAAATTTTTCTTACCTCGGTACAAATTTTAATTAAAAAACGGCATCTATTTTCAAGATTTCCTCCGTACAAATCTTGCCTCTTGTTTGAAATTGGTGAAAAAAACTGATGAAGCAAATATCCATGAGCCATATGTATTTCCAAACAATCAAATCCTGAGCGATTTGCTCGTTTAGCACTATCTTTAAATTGTTTAACAACTAAATTTATATCTTTTTGACTCATCTCTTTTGGCAATGGCCAATTTTTGTCTCTTTTGATGCTGGATGGAGCAAATGTTTCCCATTTACCTTCTTTCTTATTTAGAGATGTATTGCTTTTAATCCATGGAATTTTAGCTGAACCTTTTCTTCCTGAATGCGATAATTGAATTCCAATTGGAACATTACAAAAACTTTTTATATAAGATACTAATTCTTTCAAATCTTTTTCGTTTTTTTTATTTATCAATGTAAGATCTTTTTTTGTAATACGCCCTTTTGCACTAACAGCTGTAGACTCCATCATCACCATACCAGCATTAGATTGTGCCAAAGATTGAAGGTGTCCGTAATGCCATTTTGAAGGACTACCATTAGAGGATGAATACTGGCACATTGGACCAACTATTACTCTATTGTTTAATACAACTTTGTTAATTTTTATTTTCTTTAAAGATTTATTCATTTTTCAACGACAAATTCATTGTGAGGATGAAAAATTGCTTTTCTATAAGACCAGTATGTTTCGATAAAGTTTTTTCCTAGAGCTCTTCCATGTTTTGGCAAATGTGGAACACCATCCGTGTCTACCATGGAGTCAAAGGGTGTTGCAAATCTTAACCATTCACCACTTGGTTGATCGGTGTATAAAAGTCTTGCATAAATTGCGGTTTGAGGTTCAACGAGTTTATAACCCTCATTTTCAATTTTTTTATAAATTACTTGTAGTTCAGTTGGGCCTTTAAATCCAAAGTCTTCAACCTTGACCCTAGCTAAAACTTTTGGTTTTTTGATCTTAACAAATTTGTAATTATATTTTTCACATATATTCTCAATCCATGGACTAACATAACAATTTTTTTCCTTGAGACGTTTTATGCACTCATTAATATTACTAAATTCAAAATTAGAAATTTCAAGCCATGTAATCATTGTTATAATTCTCCTATAACTTTACCTATAAATCAAATTATTAAAACTTCTAATCTTAAATTTACAATTTAGTTTTTTTGTAAATCCAGTTTTTACGAATATAAAATCAATCTTCGCATTTTTAGCAGTCTGCAAATCAACTTTCATGTCTCCAAAGTATACTGCATCTTTTCTTTCCAATCCCGTTTTTTTTAAAATTTTTAGCATTTGAGCAGGATTTGGTTTACCAGGAAAACCTTTCTTGGGTGTAAAAACTAATTTAAAATCTAATTTAAATTTTTTAAGAATTAATTTTGTTCGTAAGTGATCTTTCGAAGTCAGAATAGCCAATTTTTTATTTTGTGTTTTTAAACTTGAAAGTAAACTTTTTGTAAACGGCATTAAAGTAATCTTTTTAATATTTTTAATAGAATATTTATAATAATCATATTTAATAAGGTTTTGTTTTTTACTAATTTTTAAATTATCTAAGATTTTTTCAAATTTTAGGCCTATGTACTTTTCGTACATCTGAAAATTAGGATTTAAATCATACTTTTTTTTTACATATTCCCAAGATAATTGCATATTTTTTTTTGAATTTATTAAAACTCCATCGAGATCAAAAATGAAAATTTTTTTTTTTTTAATAAATATCTCTGAGGGAACCATTATGCGTCAAACAACTTTTTTATCAATTAACTTTAGTAAGTTTTTTACTACTATCTTTGTCTCTCTTGAGGACATATCTGGATGCAAAGGTAAAGTTAGAATTTTTTTATATATTTTTTCCGTATTTGGAAATTTTTTTTTGTTATCTTTAAAGAAGTTAAGCTTATAACCTGGTATATAATGAACACCTGTTTGAATATTGATTTTTAATAAATTTTTTCTTAACTTTTCCCTGTCCTTCAAATTTTTAATTAAAACACAGTAGATGTGCGGTACTTCTTTATTATAATCTCTAACAAATGTTTTTATATTGTTAGGGGCTGTTTCAAAATGTCTGTCATATAGCTTACAAAGTTGCTGTCTTTTTTTTGATAATCTTTTAAATCTTTTAAGTTGTGCTCTGCCTATTGCTGCATTCACATCGCTCATGTGATACCTCCAGCCTTGTTCAGCTACTTGAAATTTCCAGCTTTTTTTATTTTTGTATCTTTTTTCACTATCTCCTAAAACTCCTAGAAGTCTTGCATCACTAATCTTTTGTATAGCTTTTTTATCTTTTAATACTACACACCCTCCTTCACCTGCAGTAATATTTTTAATACCATCAAAACTGAAACATGTGATGTCACCAAAACTCCCAATTAACTTTTTGTTATAAAGTGTTCCAAATGCATGAGCTGCATCCTCTATTACCCTTAAATTATTATCTTTTGCAATTTTAAAGATTTGTTTTAAATTACAAGGATGTCCAGAAAAATGAACTGGTATAATTGCTTTTGTTTTTTTATTTATATTTTTTTTAATACTTTTTTCAGAAATACAAAGATCATCTAAATTTAAATCGCACATAACTGGTTTAGCACCTGTTGCAGTTACAGCTTGATAAGTTGCAACGTATGTAATTGAGGGTACTAAAACTTCATGACCTTTTCCTATCCCAGCAGCCTGCAGTGCAAGGTGTAATGCTGCAGTACCAGAGTTTACACATAACACTTTTCGTTTAAAAATAATTTCTAGCTCTCTTTCAAATTTTTTAACTTCTGGCCCCATGCCTAAATACTCTTTATTAATTACTCTCCTTAAGTATTTTTTTTCCAAATTTGATAAACAAGATTTTGAAACTCTAATCATCATTTCTTCATCCAAGGTAATTTTTTACTTTTTTTGAGTATGTTTTCTAAATAATCTTTATCACGACTAGTATCAATTGAATGCCAAAAACCATGATGTTTTAATGCAACTAAATTTTTTAATTTTGCCAGTTTTTCCAACGGTTCTCTCTCTAAAATTGTCATCGTGTTTTTTATATGATTGAATATCTTTAAGTTAAATACAAAAAATCCACCATTTATCCAGCCGGTCTTAAGAGGTTTTTTTTCTTCAAATGTTTTTACAAAAGTTCCTTTAATATCTAAAACACCATAGCGTGAGATTGGTCTCACGGCGGTTAAAGTGGCTATTTTCTTTTTTTTCATATGGAATTTTTGCAATTTATTCAAGTCTACATTTGCTAGTCCATCACCATATGTAAACATAAAATTTGTATCATGTTTTCCAAAGTATCTTTTTAACAATTTTAATCTACCGCCGGTCATAGTTTTTTTTCCAGTATCTACAAATGAAATTTTTACAATCTTTTCGAGAGACCTAAGTTTAAAATAATTCTTTCTAATTTCAAATCTTTTAAAATATTTAGTTATTAAATTACCTTTATAACCAGTTGCAATTAAAAACTCCTTAAAATTTTGTGATGCATAAATATTTATAATGTGTTCAATGATCGGTTTATTATTGACCATAATCATCGGTTTAGGGATATTTTTAGTAATCTCTGAAATCCTAGAACCTTTTCCGCCAGCAAGTATTACGACTTTCATTTTTTAATTATTTCCTTTTTGTCGTGTAGATAATTAGCAAAGTTAATAATTTTACTTTTTGATTTAAGTAAGTTTTTTAATCTAATCCACCTCATTGGTTTAATAGTAACAATTTTATTCGAATTTTCTGAAAATATTTTCTTTATAATTTTATTTTTATAAATTTCTGTAATTTGTACTCTTCCTTTAATTACAAAAATATTAAGTGTCATCTTTTTGTGTAAATTCCAACCTTTAGTTCTTAGGGGTTTTATCTCAGAGATATATAATTCACCAAACCCTCTGTATTGTTTACTGTTTTTTGAAATAATTTTTTGGATGTTCCCTAGATTACTTAATTTTAATTTAAATTTATTAATTTCCATAACTTTTATTATTTAAAATTTCATACATTTTTGTGTGAGTTGACTTACTATTTAGACAATAATCGTCACTTTTTAAATTGCTATATTTTGACTCATTTTTTAATATTTTAAAAAATTCAGCCTCAAAAGTATCATAATCTTTCACTTTTAAAGCGCTGTGGTAATCATCGTTTGGTAAATGCGCTATGTTTCTTCCGCCAGGATCAAGAAACATACAAGGTTTTCCATGACCTATAAGTTCAAAACCAAGAGTTGATTGCCATGTGCAATTTACCTTTGCTTTAAAAGCAAAATCGTAAGAGTGAAGTGAGTTATGACTAAATTCTTCATTTTTATTTTCTATAAAACTATCAATAAATTCAATTTTAGATGAAGTGATTATTTTCATAAATTTTTTATTTTCTTTTAAACCATCGCCAATTCTTCCTTTAATACCTACTTTATATTGTGGGTACTTTTTATTAAATCTTACTAACCAATTAAATTGCTCGTACCAATCATCTAAAAAACAATTATGCGTATTTTGAAAATGATTCATATTACTCGCTATGTGTAATAAATCATAACTGGGAACTTTACTTGCTTCTTCTTTTTTATTAAATTTAACTGAATTCATAAAAAAAGATCCAACAGGAAAAACTTTTTCAAATTTACTTTTGCATTTTAAATATTGTAAATGGGTTAGATTTCCCAATGAAAAAAAATAATCTGCAAAAGTATACATGCCTGGGCCATTTATTTGAGCGATATTTCTTTGGTATAGAATAGTTTTTTTTCCATTATATTTCTTAAATATAAAACTCTTTAATGATGAGGTCGTAAAATGTCTGTCTTGCAATAAATAGTCTGACTGAATTTTTGAAAATATATCTTTATACTTTATAATTCTTCTATGTAATAAAAAAATAATATCTACATAATTTATCCTATCCTTCAAAGATTTTTTTAACGATAATAAAATTAATAAAACAAACTTATATGCATCCTTTATATTAAATCTTATATTTAAATTTTTATAATTATTCCAATAATAGGTATTTTTCTCTTTTGAAACGTAAGAAGTTATATATTTATAATTTTTAAATTTTTCAGCAAACGGTTTAAATCTCCACAAAATAGCCTCGTGGTCTATCTCATCAATTATTATATCAAGTTTTTCTATTTTTTTTTCTTTTTTGTTTCTAAAAATTAAAATCCACAGAAAAAATAAGGCATATTTAAAAAATCCGATAATTGCTTTGCCAATTCCATATTTGGGTAAAAATTTGCCTAATGAATTTCTATAGTCTAAAAATATCATATTTTGGATATCTTGTTCAAAGACTTTATTTGGAACACTATACAAACTTCCTAGATTATTTATTAAAAAATTTAAACTTTCATTATTTGAAAACTCCTCAATAAAATTCACTAAAATTTTGTTTTGTTGAACTGGATCTAAATTTCTATCAATTCTAAATTTGCTTATATTATTCATCTAAAATTAATTTTTTATCTTTTATCCTATAAATTTTATTGCAATTTTTTAACGTTTCAAGTCGATGTGTTATAATTATCAATGTCTTTTTGTTTTTTAATAATTCTATATTTTTTAAAATATTAGTTTGTGTTTTGATATCTAAGGCACTCGTAGCTTCATCTAAAATTATAATTTCACGATCAAAATAATAATTTCTAGCTAAAACTAATCTTTGTTTTTGACCTCCTGACAAATTAATTCCATTTTCCCCTATCAGAGTTTTTTCTTTGTTAGGCAGTGAATTAACAAAATTATATAATTCAGCAAATTTTAAAGAATCTTCTATTCTCTTAGGATAAATTTTAGATATATCATTTTCTAAGGAAATATTTTTACTTATACTCGACTCTAAAATTACTGGCTCTTGGGGCAAATAAGATACTAGGTTGTAAAGATTTTTATAGTTTTTAATCTGTACATCATCTATAAAAATTTTTCCATTTTCTGGTGTGAGTAATCCAAGTAACAAATCAATAAATGTTGTTTTACCTGAACCTGACTCGCCTACAATACCAATGCAATCTCTTTTTAAAATTTCAATATTCATATTTTGAAATATACTTTCTGCTCCTTGTTGGTACTTAAAAGTTAAATCTTTAATTTTCAAATTTTGGAAATTAATTTTACTATTATTAATTTTTTCATCTAAATTAATAGTTGATATTTTTAAATCATTTGCTTTTTCAAAGTCTTTGTTAAGTTTTTCTAATGCGTATCTTCCGTAATTAATTTTTTGCAGGGATGTGATTATCAAATTTACACCTGGCACAATTCTTAAAGCAGCTAAGCTAAATACACCAATGGCTGGAAGTATTTGGGATGTGCTTGTTCCTGACTTTAACGTAATTAAGACTAAAATCACAAAAGATACGATTGTTAAAAATTCAAGCATAAATCTGGGAAAAAGAGAAATCACTTCGGATTTTACGTTACTGTTAGCGACAATTTCTGTGCCATCTTTCACTTTATCTATAAAAAACTTTTCCTTTTGAAATACTTTTATTTCTTTGAAACCTTTAATATTTTCATCTATTGCTGAAAAAAAATATTTTTCACCTTCTAAATTTTCCTCACCTAGTTTTATGATTTTTCTTCTGAAAAAGAAGTAATAAATACAAAATATTATAGTGACTATTAGAGACAAAAATATTACATATTTAAAATTTACTGTAATTAAATAAATTAAAATGGAAACGTATATTACTACTTCTCCAATTAATTTTAGCCATCCTTCTAAACTTTGAATAATTGTTCTTGTAGTTTCTTTTAAGTTATTTACCAATTCAGGTCTTCCTTTGTAAGTAAAATATTCATAATCCATCAATTGATAAGATTTCAACAGATTTTGCTGCAAATGTGATAATCGATACCAAATAAACGAAGATATTTTCCATCTCATTAATACTGAAAGTATGAACTTAATTAAAAAAGTTAAAATTAATATTCCACCTAATATTAAAGTTCTTGAAAAAATGTCTTGATCTAAATTAATTAAATTATCCAAGTTATATTTTATAATGAAGTCGTCATACCCATTTATAACAAAATCGATAAAAGGGTAAATTAAAGCAAGACTCAAAACCTCGCTTAAAGACAATAAAATCAACAAACATACTAAAAATAAAATGTTTTTAATATTTATGTTAGTAATTGAGAAGATATTCTTTTTTAATTTTTTATCCATTAAAAATTTTTGATATCCTATTTTTATTTTTTCGATCAGTGCCTAGATTATAATAAACATCAATTATTTTTTTGTAATTTGGGATTTTAAAACTTTTGTAAGATTTAAGAATCTTTTTTAATTTTTTAATATCATTAATAATTATTACATTTTTATTTAATTGATTAAGAAAATCTTTTTTTGGCATATTATATTTATCTAAAAATAAAATTACATTAGTTTGAGAATATAGTGGCTCAAAAAGTGTTGAACCTAGATAATCTAAAATTATTAATTTGGGCTTAACTTTTTTAATAGCTTGACCAATCGTACAATATTCAATGTTAAAATAATTGTAATTTTTTTGTATAAATTTTATAATTGGAAAATAATCTAAATTATTTAGTGCTTTTACTGTAACTTTGCTCTCGATTTCATTTAAGTTTTTACAAATTTTTTTTTGCAGTTCGTACCTTTTATTTTGAATTATTTCAGTTGTTGGAGAAATGATTGGTGTTATTTCATTTGGTATAAAAAGTATATCACTTTCGCTTACTTTATTATGCTTATCTAAATCAAGCTGATTAAAAAATTTAGATTTAAAACTACCAAGATCTACTATCTTTCTTTTAATTTTGTTTTCGACTTGTTTGCTGTGACCATAAGAAAGAAAATAGTCGCAAAAATTATAGTCACTATCAATATGTTCTCTATCATAATTTTGAGTAATATATCCTCCACCATGCTGACATCCGATTACCTCTATTTTTGAATTAGATAAATTGTTAAGGATATTACTTAAAATTGGATTTGGATCACATCCAATTAAAATTCTTTTTATTTTATATTTTTTAATTATCTCCTTTATTTTATTAACTGATTTACTCAGATAGGCTGTATTTTGATTTAACAAATTAATTAGATAACTTTTTAAATATTCATTTTCTTTTTTTTTAATTACAAAATTTTCAGAATTATTAAACTTCAATTCTTTATGGAATAAGGTATTACTAACTTTATAAGGCGAATAAAATAAATCAAATAAAGGTTCGAAAATTAGTATGTTTTTAATATTAGATTTAATAGGGTAAAATTCCGTAATTTTTTTCTTTAAAAAATAACTTAATTGCAAATAATATCTTTTAGAGAATAAATTAAGTAACATCTTATAAAATAATTTACTAAATGAAATTTTAATTGGTAACTCTACATCAATATTTCTATAAATAATTTTTTGATTTAGATTTTTTTTAAGTAAATTAAAATAAAATTTTTTTCCAAAAATAATCCCCTTTATATTGCCAAAAAAAATGAGTTTGCTTATTTTATTTTTTTTTAAATATTTGTTAAATGTAAATTCTAAAATTTTTAATCCTGCAAAATCTCGATTTCCTAAATGTCTAAAAGTATTATAAAAACTAATATTTTTTGCTTTAATGGTTTTTGCGTAAGTTGATTGATCCATTTTAATCAACAACTTATTAAAGTTTAAGTATTCTTTCTTAAATAAATTGATGTATTTTTTTTCATCTATTAAATTACTTAAAAGGAAACAGTCTATATCATTATCTTCAAAATAATCTTTAACAGAAATTTTATCAGTAACAACACAATCAAATTTTAATTTATTTTTAGAATTAAAAAATGACTTGGCACTTTCGTAAGAGCTAACAAATACTGCTATCATTTATAATTAATATTTAAAAAAGCCAAAAACAGTAAATTTCCCACTCGGCTCTTTAATGCTTTTAATTAAGATGCATTTAAGATTTTGTTTAGCTGTCAGATGCATTAAAGATTTTTTTGAGAAAATATGTAAATGATCTATATGAAATTCTTCTCGACTTTTTCCTTTTTTTTGTGCAGATATATCTGGAACTTCTATATAAATTATTCCGCCTAAAACCAAATTTTTTTTGACTTTTTTAATCATTTTTTCCGGGTGAGCGATATGTTCAACAACTTTATTTAAAGTGATTAAATTAAATTTTGTTTTAATTTTTGTTTTTAAAAAATCTCCATGAATAGTTTTTATTCCTAAGTTTTTTTTAATATGATCACAGCTTCTTCTGTCAGGATCTAAGGCAGTAATATGATAATTTTTTTTTTTCATTTGATAAGGAAAAATACCTAAGCCAGAACCTATGTCTAAAATCTTTAACTTAGTATTCTTAAAATTTTTGTTTTGTTTAACAAACTTATGAATTCTATTAACTCTATAAAAATTATCAGATTTAAAAGATGGTAATTTTCTTACTTTATTAAAATTTTTTTTTAACATTCCTGAATAAATGGCATTATTATATTCAGAGGAGTATAAATTGCCTACTGACATTTTTAAAAAGCCTGAGAAGTGATCACATTTTCGACACTTATAATAGTTGCGATTATACTTTTTGTAATTAATAGTTGAATACTTCTTTTCAGAATTTGGTTTTTTAAAATATTGAAACTTTTTTATAGTATCAACTGAACCGCAAATTTTACATTTTTTCATATTAAAAATCGTCCAGCCAAATTAAAACTTTCTGATTCTCAGCCTTGCAATATTTTTTAAATTCATTTAAATATTTTTTTTCAACTAACATTACAAAAATTCTACCAAGTGGATTAATTACTAATGCTGTTCTAAATTTTTTTTTTAACCTTGAATTGATCGATTGAGTTGCATAAAAACCCCACTTTTTACGTGTTACATCATGTGAAGAAAGGCTTTGTGTGATAAAACTAATTTGCTCGTTAGGTTTTAAATATATTTTACCGCAATCGAACAATTTTATTTTCTTTTTTTTATTCATTCCAACAGTAAATTTTCTTGGGGATTTATTTAATTTTATTTTCATCGTTTAATCCAAGGCCAATTTTTAATTAAAAAATCTTTAATTTTCCATTTTTTGTTCTCTATAAACCAAATTTCTTTATTTCGATGTGAATTACAAATATTTTGAAATTTTGATATTGATATTCCTAAATAATTACAAAATTTTTTTATTTCAGTTTTAGGATTTTCTACACCAATTTCTTTAACCTTTTGGATCGCTCCTTTTCTTGATAATCTCTTATTTCTAATTTCAATAGACAAATTATCCCATATTCTTGTAAAGCCAAATTTATACCATTTCATATAATGATGGATCGTGATGAGAAATTCATCATCTATATCAGCAAAATTATAAACTCCTGTTTTAGGTTTTTTTAGATTTTTAAAACCGTATTTTTTTGAAATATGAAATATTTTTTTTGGATCCCACTTAAAAAAATACCCTAAAAAGACCTCTTTAATTTTATTTTTACTTATTTCTTGTTGTGAAGGAATTTTGTAAGGAAATAAATTTTTAAAATTTAAAACTTTATCAAACCAAAA
>MDTG01405686.1_pt1 | contig 14619 bp, 18 predicted proteins | sample 811421 | NCBI WGS metagenome assembly MDTG01 (sample SAMN05326645, study PRJNA326480) | marine metagenome | isolation source: seawater | place: Pacific Ocean: South East | collected 2011
ATGGCCCGCATGCCCCAGCTTCAAAAAATTGCTAATGAATTTGACCTCAAATTAATTTCTATTGAGAACTTGATTAGCTACAGAATGAAACACGATAGTCTTATTGAACTAAAAGAGGATTTTGAAATTGAAACCAGTTATGGGACCTTTAGACTCCGTGCCTACCATCAAAATACCAATAACCAAATACACATAGCACTTACACTAGGTAGTTGGGAAAAAGATGATTCCGTGATTACGAGAGTCCACACACATCAATTAAACAGTGAATTGGCTAGCATACTAAATCAAAAGAAAGAAAGCACACTTGATAAGATTTTTAAACGTATTCAAAAAGAAGGTAGAGGCGCTATAGTATTTATTAACCAATTACAACCTGCAAATAAGCTACTCGACCAAATCAAGGCCCTTAAAGGGACTGCAAATCGTGCACTTAAATTTGATGAAAAGGATTTTGGCATCGGCGCACAAATGATTCACGCAGTTGGTATCAGCAACATCAAACTTTTATCCAATAGCAATAAAATCAAACGTGTAGGCATGTCTGGATATGGACTACATATTACTTCTTACGAGAACTATTAAAACATACCACCTCCACCATTTTTCAAATCATTGTTGCACTTTCTTTACGATTTGGCTCTCAAAATAAAATATGCAATTTTATGTTTAAGGAAGTCTACCTTGAAATCCAAAAAGCATACAGTTAAAAATATCAACATAGTTTAAACTTATATTTAATTTTCGCTAAAGGATACTCAATAATACTTTTCTAGTAAATTTTTTTAGGAAAAAATAATAAAGCATTAGCGAAAACATAAGAACTTTTTACATGAAAACTATTTAAAAAAACCAAAGTTTAACTGACATTACTAGAACCATAACAATCATAACAATTTTAATTACGCCCTCACCTTTACTAACAGAGTATCGAGATGCAAAAAAAGCACCTGCAGCATTTCCAATAGCCAAAGCGATTCCGTACTTAATATTAATATGTCCATTTAATGCAAAGGTAGCTAGTGCACCTGTAGTATATATTAAAACCAAAACAACTTTGGTTGCATTGACCTGAACCAAATTCAATTTGTTTATGTAATTCAAAAACAGCATTATGATAAATCCAATACCGGCATTTATGAAACCTCCGTAAATACCAATAAAAAAGAAAGCTATCATTGACCAAATCAAGGTTTTTCCTGTAGTTTTGGGCTCGAGAAGTTGAAAATTATAGTTTGGTTTAAAAACCATTAAAAAAACAATAACTATAATAATTATAGCCAAGATTTTATTGAATAAAAAACCATCAATTTCAATCGCAATACGTGCACCAATTAATGCTCCTAACAATGCAGTTATGCCCAAATAGATACTCAAGGGCAAAGAATTAACGTTTTTACTTTTAAATCCGAGTGTTGCCGAGCAAGATGAAACAAAGATAGCAATGCGGTTAGTTCCATTGGCTGTTGCGGGTGGTAATCCCAAAAAAATAAGCAAAGGCAGGGTAAGTAATGAGCCACCGCCAGCCATGGTATTTACAAAGCCTGCAAATAAACCAGCCCCTACTAATATGATGATATCAAATGGAAAATCAAGCATTTAGCAAATGTACCGATAACCATGTTTTAAAATGGGCTTTCAGAAACAAAAAAAGAGGTTATATTAGCACACCGTTGGAGAAATGGCAGAGTGGTCGAATGCGGCAGTCTTGAAAACTGTTGAGGGTCACACCTCCGGGGGTTCGAATCCCTCTTTCTCCGCAGAAGAAAAATCCACAACTCTAGTTGTGGGTTTTTTGATTTCAATAATGTCGATAGAGTACTATCGCAAAATGAATGATATTAAAAAATAAGCCGCGTAGCGGATTAGGCTAACATATAGCAATATATAATAGCCTACCTTAGCGCAATGATTAAAAGAACCATAATTTTCTTTAGCGGCTTTTCTCACTTATTCTATGGAATAATTGCACTCACTCATCCATTTTATGTAACAGAGTTTGAGAGATATGGTTTTGGAGATTATAGGCTTCCTATTGCGATTTTTCAGTCTTTATTGGGCATAGGTGTTCTTCTAAGCTTTTATTATACCAAAATTGGAAAATATGCTGCTTTATTATTATCGCTACTCATGGGTGGAGCATTATGTACAAGGATATATATTGGGGACGATGTATTACAATCTGCACCTGCTTTAATGTACCTTATTTTAAATTTGTATATATTTAATTTACTAAAATCTTAGAAAATGAAAATTTTAAAAGGAATTTCAATGATTACAGTTGCTGCAGTTGTACTAAACGTATGGCTATTTAGATTTGGAAAAGCAACTATATACCGCGGAGGAGATGCTACCAACATGATAGAAGAATTTGCAGTATATGGTCTTAACGAAACCATGGTCTACCTTGTTGGAGGTCTAAAAATATTAGCAGCCATAGGTTTGTTAATTGGTTTCTACAACAAAAAAACCATTACTCCTGCAGCTGGGCTTATGGCCATGCTAATGGTCGGAGCTATTGTAATGCACTTCAAAGTTGGTGATGAAATAATCAAATTCTTACCAGCAGGTATTATGTTTGTTTTGAGTTCACTAATTATTGTTGTAAATAGGAAACTCGTTTAAACCTGACTAAAAAACAGTCAAGAACTTGTCCTAATTTACAATTTGCAAAAGTTAAGCGAGATAACCTCTTATAAAAGTCATTAATTGTCTTTTCGGCTATATACCCAAAAACCTCCGATCTTACCACTTTCTATATAGATATCAAGAATATCATAAGAGGAAGTTTCTATACCGTTAGCAGTGCGTGTTAGCTTATGGCCAGTAATTACCCATTCTCCAGGTTGACCATCAACCTTCATGGAATATGCAAAATAGGTATTCCACTGTGGGTTCTCAGCATCAAACCAAGCTGCTAATGTGTTTTTATGGGTTTCTACGCCCTCAACTAGATCTCCAACAGAATTGACAATTTTAAAACTACCCAACATTTCCGTTGAATCTATGTTCATTGAGGCTATGGCTTCCAAGTCTCTTGCATTGTGTGCGTCAATGTAAGCATCTACTAAGGCAAGGTTTGCAGGGTCACCATCGTATGCATTTACGCGTTCACCACCAGCGATCAGATAACCTGGTGCTGAAGCAGGTTCGGTTGTTGCATTTTGGCATGAGGTGATTGCTATACATGCCAGCATAATTATTGCTATGTTTTTCATGATTTTTAAAATTTTAATTTCCATAAAGAACGTAAAAAAATCAAAACGCTCGTGCAGGATTACTGATTTAGCAATACTTTAATAAAATTAAGATTCAGAAAGTATGCACTATAAAACTAACCTCCGTGCGGGGAAACAGAATTATACAAACAACAAGCGGGCAAAGCATTGTAAGCTTCCTCAGTGGCAACGATGCTATCAGCCTCATGTCCCACCGCTGCTATATTTTTAGCTATACTTTTAGTGTTGGTTTTCTTAGTATTATAGATGAGGGTTAGCTTTTGGGTTTCACCTGTCCAATTGGCATACTTCACACCTTTCGTACCCAGAGCCGCTTTTTCAATACGCTTCTTACACATATCACAGTTACCGCGCACATCTATACTTTCTTTTTGTGTTTGCGCTACTGTAGCAGTAGCAAAAAACAACATGATTAATAATTTAATTTTCATATCACTAATTTTTAAAGATTAAAACGAAATCCAGCGTAAAGCATCCTGCCAAAGACAGGGGCGTATAGCTGACTGCTATCAAAAGCTGCACCAAAAGGATCGTCCGAAGACAAAACAGCATCTGTCTGTTTGACATCAAGTAAGTTTTCACCACCCCCATATACAGAGAGCTGATTTGAGAATTGACGTGTTAATTGCATGCTTAGAAGAGAAAATCCTGCTGCAAAATCTGAGGGAGTAGTAAAAGATGCTACCCGTCGTTGCCTGCCCACACGGTGAAGTGTTGCATCAGCACGCCATTGCTTGCCATCCGCTAAAACAGATCCATATCCCACAAAAGCAAACCAACGATGCTCAGCTTGCAACGGAGCTCGTTTAAGCCCCGATTTATAATCCATTTTGATGTCAAAGGTTTTGTAGGCAAAACGAAGGTCTATTCGTTCATTCAAAGACGTTTTTAACGTAAGCTGCATACTTTGGGCGTGGCTTTTTCCATCAAGGTTATAAAAAGAAATTGCACCCGGCGTTTCCCAATCCACCACTACCCTATTAGTGAACTGCGTTCGATAAACATCCAAAATAAAATCAAAAGGCCTATTTATAAACGTGGCTTTCTGAATCCAACTCAGTCCGTAATTCCAAGCGCGCTCTGGCAGCAAGCCGTACATGGGTTCGGTTGGCTGTGCCAAGAATAACTTCCGCTGACTGCCTAAAAACTTTTGGTTTTCAGCAAATATGCTAGCCACACGCCTTCCCTCACCTACCGACAGACGAAAAATAGTTTTGTTGTCAAAGAAAGTATGGCGCAAATGAACACGAGGCGTAACAAAAGTGCCTATTAGATTGTGGTGGTCAACTCTTATACCAAATATTGCATTGAACCCCTCTATGCCATCATAACTGTATTCAAAAAAAGCACCCAAATTGGTTTCGTTTCTTTTGATCTGTGTGGTTAAAATGGTTTCGTAAAAAACATCTGCCATATGCTGCAATCCTCCCTTAAATTTATGAAGTGTGTTCCCCAAAATAGATTGATAAACCAAATGGTGAAAATAACTGGTATAGCTTACGTTATAGTTTTTATTGCCAAAATAAGCCGATTGCTTGTGGCGGCTAATGGCCGATTGAAAACCAATACTTCTGTACGGGATTTCAGGATCCACATAGCCCGTTTTTAGGTTAAACTCCCACTTATTGGTATCTAGCTCACCACCCCAATACTGACCTTTAAATTTATGCAAGGCTGGCACATAAGATAGTTGACCAATTTGCTTAGTATCTGTTAGTACCTTAAAGCTGGCAAAACCAACCCATCCCTTTTCAGCATTCATGTATTGCAAGCGACTCAACACATTGAGCTGCTCTGAAAGTGGTACATCCAAAAAGCCGTCGCCGTTCATATCGTTAAGCTGCGAGCGTTTATTGGCATGTACAAATAGGGAAGTTGCCCATTTAGAAGACAAATCGTATTTGCCTTGTAGGTTTAGTTCCATTCTGCCATTTGCAGAACGAAAACCATTAACAAATATAGGTGGAGCTGTTAAAGGTTTCATAAGTTCGGCGTTAATCTGACCTGATATGCTTTCGTAGCCACTACTTACTGCGCCGGCTCCTTTTGTGATTTGGATGCTCTCTACCCAAGTACCGGGAGTAAAACTTAGTCCAAAAGTTTGATTGCTACCCCTCAAGTTTGGAATGTTCTCTTGGGTAATTAAAATATATGGACTTGTAAGTCCCAACATTTGAATTTGCTTGGTGCCTGTCAAAGCATCGGCATAATTGACATCGATAGATGGATTGGTCTCAAAACTTTCGGATAGATTGCAACAGGCCGCTTTGAGTAATTCAGTACTCCCAATGGTGCTTACATTTAGAGGAGTGAAAACAGTACGTTGCAGAGCTTTTCTGCGTTGTGAAATTGTTACCTCTTTTAAAGCAGCGGCTTCATCTGGGATCAAAATTACTTCAATGGGCTTGTCAAATCCGGAAGTTAATTTAATGGTCTTAAAGCCCAAGTAGGAAATAACTAAAACCGTGTTTTCTGGTTTGTTTACTAAATTAAAGTAGCCATCGTTGTTACTCACGTTACCAGAAGTTGAATTCTCCCAATAAACACTAGCACCAGCCAATGGGGATTGGATGTTATTTTCTTGGCTATAAACATAACCTGAAACCTGATGCTGCGCGTGTACAGCACCTAAAAAAAACAAAAAAATGAGCACTGTAAAAGATTTAAACATTATACATAATTTAATGAAACAAAAATTTAAAAGCCTAGTTTGCGGCATCAAATCAAATATTGCGCATAAAATATATGTAAGTCTCGCTTTGTGCGTTTGGGTGGTGGTCTGGTAATAGGTTGCTGCGAACGTTCTTTTAAAACAACAGCAACTTCCGCTACATCGGAAACAATAGCAACACATGAAGGGAAAACAATTGAAATACTGTTGTCGTTTAAAACCGTGTCATTTAATTTAGTGTTAAATGAAGACAGTTCACAACAAACACCCGTAACAACTGGTCCAAGGTGGTCTTTTTTCTTACAACAAGTGGAAATTTCCTTGTTTACGGCAGCTGCGACAAATTCATTGTGGCAAAAATGTAGAATAAAACTACTTTCCGCAGATAGAAACAGGGTGAAAAAAGTCATTAAAAGGGCAATGTAACCTTTCATAGTTGTTGCTAATTAAGACAAAGTTAAGGATTTAATCGTTTGGCCGTTAAGTACGTCAAGTGTTCTATCACGGACTTGCTCAAAAACCCCCTTAATTTCACAAGACTCCTCCTCACACTCATCACATTTGCGATAATAGTTGAGTGAAACGCAGGGCAGCATGGCTATGGGACCATCAATAATACGCATGACTTCCGTTAGGCTAATGTCCTCAGCAGCACGTAGTAATCTGAACCCACCATCCTTGCCTCGCTTGCTTTCTAATATGCGGTTGTTTCGCAATTCGCGTAAAATAATTTCCAAAAATTTACGAGGTATTTGTTGCTCACGCGCAATGTCTGCTGTCAAAATAGCCCTATCTTCTTGTTCCTTACCCGCAATATAAACCAGTGCCTTAATGGCATATTTGCATTTGTTTGAAATCATACTGTAAATGTACTAAAATTGATATTCTATTAATCCTATCAATTTGATAGTATTTATTATATTTGCAATCCAATTTTATGAAGCATGTTAGTTGATCAACTATTTATTTCAGATAAAAAGAGAATTGCATCGAAATCAAATGAACGTTGGTCACGATCGTTCTTAAAATCTGTGAGCTGGCGTATTATTGGTACGCTAGATACCATTATTATAAGTTATGTAATCACAAGTGAAATTTCTTTTGCACTATCTATTGGTGGGATCGAACTGGTAACAAAAATGATGATGTATGTAGTCCATGAACGCGTGTGGAATAAAGTAAATTGGGGGAAAAAGTGAGTTTAGAAAAAGTAAAAGCACTTAACGCGCATCTTAAGGGTACAACAAATATAGAGGAGCTATTTTCGTTTCTAATTGAACAACAGCTGGGAAAAATGATATTCTCTACTTCATTGGGCCAAGAGGATCAGGTATTGACGCACCATATTGTCATCAACAAATTTCCAATTAAGGTTTTTACACTAGACACTGGTCGTTTGTTTCAAGAAACTTATGATGTACTCGCCGCAACACAAAAAAAATTTAAACTACCCATTGAGGTTTATACACCAGTTCATCAAGCCGTTGCCAATCTAGTGACCAAAAAAGGGCCTAATAGCTTTTACGATTCGGTTGATAACCGAAAAGAATGTTGTGCTATTCGTAAAATAGAACCTCTAAAACGCGCTTTAAATGGCAATGATGTTTGGATTACTGGGCTAAGGCAAGGGCAATCTCAAAACAGAGCTGATTTGGCATTTTTTGAGTTCGATGCAGCTTTTGACATCATTAAATTCAATCCCTTACTGCACTGGTCCACAGACGACCTAAAAACTTATTTAAACCAATACAAGGTTCCACAAAATAGCCTTCACAAAAAAGGGTTTGTCAGCATTGGATGCGCACCTTGCACTAAAGCCATCGCTCCCGGTGAAGATATACGCGCAGGAAGATGGTGGTGGGAAACTAGCAAAAAAGAATGTGGACTGCATATAACTAAATCATGAGTATACTAAAACAATTAGAGGAGGAATCCGTTTATATCATTAGAGAAGTAGCCGGGCAATTTGACAACTCCTGCCTATTGTTCTCTGGCGGAAAAGATTCCATCACGCTATTACATTTGGCACAAAAGGCGTTTGCACCGGCTACTATTCCATTTCCATTGGTTCACATAGATACGGGTCACAATTTCCCTGAAACCATCGAACTGCGTGACAAACTCGTGACAGCTCACGGACTACGTCTAATCGTTGGGAGCGTTCAAAATGATATTGACGCTGGAAACGTTATTGAAGAAAAAGGGAGGCATGCAAGCAGAAACAGTTTGCAAACCACTACCCTGCTCAACACCATTGAAGAAAATAAATTTGATGCCTGTATGGGAGGTGCACGCCGTGACGAAGAAAAGGCTCGTGCCAAAGAGCGTGTTTTTTCGGTTCGAAATGACTTTGGTCAATGGAATGAAAAGTTGCAACGACCTGAATTATTTGACATGCTAAACGGGATGATCCATAATGGAGAAAATGTGCGAGTTTTTCCAATAAGTAATTGGACAGAGTTAGACGTTTGGCATTACATACGTCAAGAAAAATTAGAAATTCCGGCCATCTATTATGCACATGAACGTGAAGTGTTTAAACGAGACAATCAGTGGATGCCGGTATCGGACTATGTAAAGGTAGCCGACAAGGACGAGCGCAGACATACTTCGGTGCGTTTTCGAACGGTTGGCGATATGAGTTGCACAGCTGCTGTTTTGTCCGAAGCAACTGAATTAGACACTATTATAGACGAAATTGAAGGTTCCAATTTTTCAGAGCGAGGCGCACGAATGGACGACAAACGCTCTGAAGCCGCCATGGAAAAACGAAAAAAAATAGGCTATTTTTAAGATGGAATTAATCAAAATAGCAACCGCTGGAAGTGTTGACGATGGCAAAAGCACCTTAATTGGTAGATTGCTGTATGAGACTGGCGCATTGAAGTCAGATCAAATCCAACACATTGAAGAAAAGAGTGCAGGGCGCGGATTTGGATATTTAGACCTCTCGCTAGCAACAGACGGACTGCTTACAGAACGTGAGCAAGGCATCACCATTGATGTATCGCATATATTTTTATCTACACCCAAAAGACGATTTATCATCGCTGATTCACCTGGGCACGTAGAATATACCCGAAACATGGTTACAGGAAGCTCAACAGCACAAGCCAGTATAATTTTGCTTGATGCGCGCAAAGGAGTAATTGAACAAACCAAAAGACACTTTTTTGTTACCCAACTTCTTGGGATTAAGCATATCATTTTTGCCATAAACAAAATGGATTTGGTCGATTATAAGCATGGAGTATTTAAAAATATTAAAACAACAATTAACAACCTTGTTGACAAACACGGTAATAAAGATGTCAGTTATCACTACATCCCCCTTTCGGCACTGTACAATGAAAACATTGTAAACCGTTCAGAAAAAATAGAATGGTACAAAGGAGAGTCCTTACTCGATTTGATGGAAGCAATTCCGCTGGAAAGCAACAAAGCGAATGACGGTGTATTCCAAATTCAATATGTTATTCGTCCAAAAACGGAAGCTTTTCACGACTATCGTGGTTTTGCAGGAAATGTCCGATCGGGAGTGTTTAACGTTGGAGATGCCATTAGCATCCATCCATCAGGTAGAAAAAGCATCATCAAAAAAATTGAGAAATTCGGAACAGCTGTTGAACGTATTTTAGCTGGAGAAAATGCCACGCTGCTATTGATTGATGAAATCGATGCCTCAAGGGGCGATAGCATCCTAAACGAACAAGCCAACGTCAACCGAGGAAAAAGCATTAGCGCAACTTTTTGCTGGATGCAAGACACGCCCTTATCACCCGGGAACAAGTATTGGCTTCAACAAGGCGTGCAACGCAGCTTGGTGAAAGTGCAAAATATTCGTTCCAAAATTGACTTGGGAGCTTTAGCACAAAGCCAAACCAACCAATTAGGCCTTAACGATATTGGAAAAGGTGTTTTGGCATTGGCAAAACCGCTTTCGACCAAACCGTATAAAGAAAATCCAGCCTTGGGGTCATTTATACTCATTGACCCACAAACCTTTAACACCGCTGGTGTTGGATTTATCGATACCGTATGAAAAGCTTTAGAACTGAAGTTGAAAATCCAGAAGTTGAATAAGATATACTAGAGCAGGAACGCAAAATATTTCAATATAAAACAGAAAATCCCCTACTTTAGCAAAACGTTTACGACAGTGGTTAGAAGCCTTTATAGCAGAAGAAGCCGACAAGCTGCTCGATAAACTTTATGTCTATCGCAACAGATTATAAGGAGATTTTGAGCAAAAAGTTTTAGCAATGAATAAATTAACAAAGAAACTACTCGAGCAAGATGATTAAAACAGACATTATTATTATTGGTGCGGGACCTGTTGGCCTATTTGCCGTATTTGAAGCAGGTCTTATGAAGCTGCGTTGTCATTTAATCGACAACATTCCACAACCCGGTGGGCAACTGTCTGAGATTTATCCCAAAAAACCCATCTACGATATTCCGGGGTACCCTACGATATTAGCAGGTGAATTGGTAGACAAACTCATGGAGCAAGCCTCACCTTTTAAACCCGGATTTACACTCGGTGAACGTGCAGATAACATCGAAAAACAGGCTGACGGCTCATTTGTTGTGACCACAAGCAAAGGCACGAAGCACTATGCGCCCGTAGTGATGATTGCTGGAGGATTGGGAAGCTTTGAACCCAGAAAACCGCTCATCAGCAACATTGCAAGTTTTGAAGAAAAAGGCGTACGTTACATCGTGAAGGATCCCCAACAGTTTGAAGGTAAAGACATGGTAATTTCTGGCGGTGGTGACTCGGCTCTAGATTGGGCCATCTACTTTGCAGAGAAAGGTAGTTTTGTTCACCTTGTACACAGAAGCGATCGCTACAGGGCACACAAAGATTCTGTATCAAGAGCACAAGAACTGGCTGTTGATGGCAATATGGAAATGCACACTTTTGCAGAAGTAAAAGAACTCAATGGAGATAGCGATTTAACATCTGTAGTCATTCACACCAATGAAGGCAACAGGACTGTTAACACCAACCTTTGGTTCCCTTTGTTTGGCTTATCTCCAAAACTAGGGCCTATTGGAGATTGGGGGCTTGAAGTTGAGAAAAACGCCATAGTCGTAGATACTTATGATTACCAAACTAACAGACCCGGAATATTTGCTATTGGAGATGTAAATACATATCCTGGAAAGCTAAAGCTTATTCTATGTGGATTTCATGAGGCGACACTAGCCGTGCAAACCGCCTATAAAATCATTAATCCCGATAAGAAATTTACACTCAAATACACTACGGTTCAAGGGGTACAGGGATTTGAGGACGAACAACCAAAAGAGGCTGTTAAATCTTGAGTTTAAATATCAATATTACGGTAATTGACCGTGAGGGAACGGAACACGACTTTACTGTTCCAACAGATTTGAACCTTAACCTGATGGAGGTTTGCAAAGGATATGACCTTCCGGTAGCTGGAACATGTGGAGGAATGGCGATGTGTGCATCCTGTCAAGTTTATATACTTACTGAAGCACACTTTGGAGCACGAAACCGTGATGAACAGGCCATGCTTGACGAAGCCTATTTTGTACAAGAAAATTCTCGTTTGGGCTGTCAGATACCCATCACTGCAGACCTAGATGGGCTAAAAGTTAAAATTGCCCCTGAGGAGCTCTAAGCTTTTCACGATTGAAGCCCTTAACACGTTGCAAGGCATTTTGTCGAATATCTTCCCAGAAAAAAGTAACATCAAAACGATGATAGTCTTTCACAAAAGACATTAAAAAGCGTTTAGGCACTTCAGGTAAACTCACCCACAACATACCATTGATTTTTTCAACTGCTAAGCTTTTTTCGTACAACACATTGTCGTAGTACAGCAATCCCTTGTGATCTTCCATCAGACTTTCTTTGCTATTGTCCCAAGTAACGGGGTTCGTCGTAATCGCATTATTGAACCAATCGTAGTATTTTGGATATTCACCCTTTTTATAGGAGTTCCAACTGACATAGCCACCAACCTGGTGCGGAGAAATTAGTGGTCTTAATGCACTAAACTCATCTTCCATAACACGTGTACCAATCAAATAGGCGGCTACCAATTGCTTTTGGAGGGGTTTGCCATCAAAATATTCTTGTAATATCTTTTTTAAGTGAAGCGCCCCTTGACTGTGGCCAGCTAAAATAATGGGGCGACCTTTGTTTTCAAATTTCATATAATATTCAAATGCAGCCTTTACATCGGAATAAGCAAATGCCATCGCTTCACGACCACCTTCATCCATGTAGGGCTTAAAAAAAGCACGGTAGTGGCTCTGACGGTAAAAAGGCATAAACAAACGCCCCGCATCGGCCCATGCAGCGGCTTGATAAGGCAGTATCCATTTTATTACATCGGAATTGACGTTAGCGTCATCAATAGCTGCATTCCATGTGCTGTCTTTTTTATCAATAAAAAGAGTTGGGTAAACATAAAAAACATCTGCTGTCGCGGAATCAGACATAGCACCAATTTGATTACCCTGAGAGGAAGTACCATTGTAAACTGCCCAGCGCTCAGTGTTGTCGTAATTAATCACGCCACTTTTTGGCGCAAAAGAAGTGGTGCGGTAATTTACTTTACAAGCACATAGCAAAAGAACAATAAGAATATAATAAATCCGTTTTTGCATGATTTTTTTCAAACATCTGTATTAATAAATAATTATTTGCAAGATAACTGTTTTAAACCCGTTGTGCATTTTAGCATAAGTTTACACAAATTTGTCAGTTCGAGCCTCGCGCAATCAGACAGGGGATTTTTGACAAAAAAAATTATAACCCTTTTTGCGCATATCGAAACATCGCCATCATCATTGAGCAACTTGCAGCTGGAAAATCATCATTTATGACAGATCAATACACATTATTTTTTGCGCCAATGAAGACTGTAATTGCAATCAGTCAAACGACCAAAACTTCTACGGTTGTTGCTGTGGATATCGTAACTGGATTTACTGATTTTTTTTTGGCAGATAACATACATTATAATAAAGCAGGTGACAAATTTATTACAGAACGCTATTACAACAAAATCGTACCACTATTGAACTAAGTTTTGTATGCAAAATTGTGTATTTTGGTTGTATGAAAAATTACACTATACTTTTTTTACTTTTGATTACAATAACATCGTGCCAGCACAGCCAACTAGAAGTAGGCTTGGATGCAAAAAGCGGCTCAAACGCGGCTGGATTTGCGCTTTTAAGTGAAAAAGATGGGATTGTTAGCATAAATGCTACGATCCGTGGACTTTCAGGAGGAACGCACGCTATACACCTTCACGAAAAAGCAGATTGTTCATCTGATGACGGCAAATCAACAGGTGGTCACTGGAATCCAACCTTTGAACCACATGGGGCTTGGGGTGACGAAAAAGGCTATCACAAAGGAGACATAGGTAACTTTGAAGTTGGGGAGAACGGTATCGGACGGTTATATTTTGAAACAGACGAATGGTGTATTGGTTGTGAGGACGAAACAAAAAATATTTTAGGAAAAGCCATTATTGTTCATCAAGGAGCAGATGATTTTGTGTCTCAGCCATCGGGTGCTGCAGGTACGCGCATAAGCTGTGCTGGAATTGTAGAATAATTATTTTTTGGGTACTTGCCCAATAGCATCAGATATTTGTAAAATCAATTCATCTGTTGGCTTTTCAAGATCAAATTTCATTGGCGGCTTGATATGCATTGTCTGCTTGACTCCCGTTTTCTTAATAAATATGCCTTTTTTATCGAACGAACGCCGGAAACCATCAATCTGTATGGGCACAACTATGGGATTATAGGTTTTGATAATGTGTAGTGTTCCCTTTCGAACAGGCGCAAATGGCCTAGTGGTTCCCTGTGGGAAAGTAATTACCCAACCGTCATTTAAGGCTTTACCAATATTTGAAATATCACTCATCTTAACCTGTCTGTTAATGGACTTGCCCTTTTCACGCCATGTGCGCTCAATTGAAATAGAACCTGTATAAGCCAAAATACGTGGTAAAAAACCTGCCTTCATCGTTTCTTTAGCAGCGATATAATACACGTTTAACTTTGGTTTCCATACATAACTCAGGTAATTCAAATTATCATCCCGACCTGCAAGACTGGCGAAGAAAACATGAAACATGGCTGTTACATCGGCAAAATAAGTTTGATGATTTGAAATAAAAAGCACGTTTGTATCTGGGAGATCACGGATAATTTGGGATCCGCGTATTTGTAAGTTATTAAAACGATTAAATCTTCTACGCGTAAAAAAACCAAGCAGACGTATGAGCCAGAGCTTAATAAAAAGGTAATGTCCGAATGGGTTGCGTTTAAACACAATTAGGTTTTGTTTTACAAAAGTACAAAAGGAAGTACAAACATAAATGGGTATTGTATACAAAGGAAAACCATTAACTTTACATCATCATGAATCGCATTTTTGTTCTTTTGTTTTCTATTGCTTTTGCAAGTATTACACTGTCTTGTAATTCAACAGCCGCATCAAAAAGCAGTAATAAAAGGTTGGTGGAAACACCCAAGCCAACAGTATCAAAAAAAATAGTACTTACAAAAAAGAGCGATTTACCATTAAACGCTGAAACGGCCATTCCATTTTTAAAAGCATACGGGGAAAAGCATCCCGAAAATAAAGTTCGAATTGAAACCTCGCTGGGAAGTTTTGATGTTTTACTTTTTAAAAACACCCCTTAC
>MDTG01368888.1_pt1 | contig 14617 bp, 15 predicted proteins | sample 811421 | NCBI WGS metagenome assembly MDTG01 (sample SAMN05326645, study PRJNA326480) | marine metagenome | isolation source: seawater | place: Pacific Ocean: South East | collected 2011
AGCCCGGGTGGCGGAATTGGTAGACGCAAGGGACTTAAAATCCCTCGAGAGCAATCTCGTGCCGGTTCGACTCCGGCCCTGGGCAAATGAGAATCTATCCATTCTTTTTAATTCTATTAATCTCCTCTTGTGGCAAGATTCCAGCACCCTCGCTTATTTCGCCTAGCGAGAGTAATAATATTCAAAGTGTTAGTTTTGGTGACCAGCCAACCAACTATCAAAATATTCTTAAAAAGTACCTTATTGAAAATTTAAAAAATTATAAAACAGCAAAAGTTGAATTTATAAATATACCTTCAAAGTTGAGTATAGATCATCTTGGATCGACTTATACAGGTTATAGAGTATGCCTGTCTATAAACGAAAAAAGAGAAGGATATTATATTGGTAACCGTAATCATTTTTTTATTATTAATAATAATGAAGTAAATTTACACCTTTTTGATTCTGGTTTACTTACGATACCTTTTGAATATTGTGTAACACGGAATATATCTAATCAAATGTATGTAGATGATATCCCAGAAAAAATAGATGCGATTAGTGTCGATAGTATGGATAGTATTGAATTGTCAACAAATAATAATGCTAGTTATATAAAATTACAAAATGAACTTGATAAATTGAAACAAGAAAATCAAGAGCTGAAGAAGCTAGATAAATCTCAATTTAAGGAAAATAGTATTGAAGATTTAGCAAAAATAGAAACTACTAAAGAAGTATATAACATAGGAGGTAATATTTATATCTCATGTGACTTTGATGATAAGAGCATGACATATATATTTAATGCTAAAGAAGAGACATTTAAATTCATAAATAAGCTTGATATAGTGAAATACACAGTTAGCTTTAATGATGCATACATAGTTGCTACAAATGAAGCTTTAGAATTAACTATAAATAGGATTACAGGTGAGGCAGCTTTAGAAGATAAAACACTCAATAAAGGATTATGCAATTTAACAAATAAAACTAAATTTTAATTATGGATATTTCAAATATTATAAAATTATCGCTTGAAAAATCATCTTCGGTTAATTCTGATATATGTTTGGATAAAGATTTCATCGCTCAATTAAATCTTGCTTCCAACCTATTAATAGACACGTTTCGTAACAATGGCAAGGTGTTGTTAGCAGGCAATGGAGGCAGCGCCGCTGACTGTCAACATATTGCTGCTGAGTATATGGGAAGATTAAACTTTGATAGAGATCCTCTTCCCGCAATTTCTTTAACGGCAAATACATCAAACTTAACATGTATTGGCAATGATTATGGTTACGATGAAATTTTCTCTCGCCAGATGAAGGCATTAGCATATAAAGAGGATAGTTTAATCGTATATTCTACTTCGGGCAAATCTTCAAATATTGTTAAACTTGTGAAAGATGCAAGAAAGCGAGTTAAAAGCATAATTGCGTTAACAGGTGAATATACTGATGAACTATCTGAATATTGCGATTCGGTATTATCAGTTAAGTCATCGAAAACAACTAGAATTCAAGAAATCCACGCTATTGCTGGTCATATAATGTGTGAATGCGTTGAAGAGACGCTATTTAATAATTGAGTAATTGATAATTGTTGATGTTTTTTTAAGAAAACATTATATTTACAAGACACTATATAAGAGGCAAAACTATGAAATCAGATATTGAGATTGCACAAGCAGCAAAATTAGAAAAAATAACAACAATTGCTGAAAAATTAAATATTCCTGAGAATTCATTAGAGCCTTTTGGACATTATAAAGCTAAAATTTCTCTAGATTACCTTTACTCAATTGAATCAAATAAAGATGGTAAATTAATACTAGTAACTGCGATTAGTCCTACACCTGCAGGTGAGGGCAAAACAACAACCTCTGTTGGCCTTGGTGATGCACTAAATCACATTGGCAAAAAAGCTTTAGTGACAATAAGGGAACCTTCTTTAGGCCCTGTTTTTGGTATGAAAGGTGGAGCAGCTGGTGGTGGTAAAGCACAAGTTATTCCGATGGAAGATATAAATTTGCACTTTACTGGAGACTTTAATGCTATTCAATTAGCAAATAACTTGCTCGCTGCAATGTTGGACAATCATATACATCATGGTAATAAACTTGAGATAGACGTCAGAAGAGTGGTATGGAAAAGAGTCCTAGATATGAATGATAGAGCATTGAGAAGTACTGTGTGTTCTCTTGGTTCTATAGGTAACGGATATCCTAGACAAGATGGATTTGATATAGTCGTTGCATCAGAGATTATGGCAATTTTTTGTCTAGCAACATCTGTAAAGGATTTGAAAGAAAGATTAGGTAAGATAGTCGTTGCATACACAAGAGACCGCCAGCCTATTTTAGCAAGTGACATAAATGCGCATGGAGCTATGACAGTACTTTTAAAAGATGCAATGAAGCCAAACCTTGTCCAGACTTTAGAGAATAATCCAGCTATGATTCATGGTGGGCCATTTGCAAATATTGCTCATGGTTGTAACTCTGTGATAGCAACAAAGGCGTCTTTAAAGTTAGCAGATTACGTTGTAACAGAAGCTGGTTTTGGAGCTGATTTAGGTGCAGAGAAATTTTTAGATATAAAATGCAGGAAAGCAGATCTTAAGCCATCTGTTGTTGTACTTGTAGCCACTATAAGAGCATTAAAATATCATGGAGGCTGTTCTAAAGAGGATTTAAACAAAGAGAGTACTGACTACCTCTCTAAAGGGTTAACCAACCTTGAAAGACATGTGCATAATCTTAAAAATCATTATGGATTACCAGTAGTCGTAGGTATTAATGGATTTAGTTTTGATACAGAAAAAGAAAAGGATTTACTTAAAGCCAAATCCGAAGAATTAGACGTGCCTATAGTATCATCTACTCATTGGGCAGATGGAGGAGTAGGCGCAAAAGAATTAGCAGAAGTTGTTGTCAAAACAATAGATGAAGCAGAAAATAATTTTGATTTCTTATATCCTGATGATATGACCCTTTGGGATAAAATGGAAACAATAGCTAAAAAAATATATGGTGCCTCTAGCATATCTGCACCAGCAAATATTAAAAAACAGATTGATGACTTGCAAGCAAATGGTTATGGTAAATTTCCTGTATGCGTTGCCAAAACTCAATACTCATTCTCAACCGATCCATCGCTCAGAGGAGCACCCTCAAATCATGAGATACCTATAAGAGAAGTTAGACTGTCTGCAGGCGCAGAGTTCATTGTTATGGTCTGTGGCGATATTATGACTATGCCTGGTTTACCAAAAGTACCAGCTGCTGAAAGAATTGATATTGACGATGATGGCAACATAATTGGATTATTTTAATCTTATTTTTATATGATTGATTTCATTAATTATGTATTTTCAAGGAAAACTGGTCTTTTTGTAGCGATAGGTCTTGCATTTTTAGTAAGCTTTGCATTCAATTCTTACAAGTCACATACTTATTATTATGATATTGGCTTATATGTCGATCCTATAGTTATATATAATGATGAAGGTATACCAAAAGAAGAAATATTTGGATACCAGAGTATCTTTTTAACTAAGGCATTTTATGCAGAGCATAATAGAACTCGCATACAAAAATCATTCCCATTAATAACTAAAAAAGATGGTGATACAATTAGAATTGTAGATGATAAATATGATGATACTTACTCTTATGGAAAGAAACTCATGGAAAGTATTTATAAAGAATCTATAGTGAATATTAATTATTTTCATGATGCAGGAGTGATATATAAAACCGAATCTGAAAAAGTGCGATTAAATAAGATACTATCATCTAATTATAATAATTCTGACATCTTTAGCTATGTTATTTCTCCAGTTCGTCAAACTGGAATAGATAATATAAAAATTTATATTTTATTTTTAGTGTTAAGCGTAGGGATCTATCTATCATATATTTTTCTTAAGTTTGCAGAGAAACAATCTAGATAAGTCTTCTCTAAATGATAGATTAGCTTTTTGGTAAAAAAATAAAGCTGTTAATATAACTAGAGTTATCATCGTGAACAACATCATAACAATTAGATTCCTCATTCTTTAGAAATGGTTTTTGGTGAATCATATAGTCAAAATTCTCTAAACCTATGAGAGATCCCTGTCTTAAAAAAAAACCGTTATATTCTAAGTTTTGAATCGTAGCAAAAACATCATGAATGCTTTTGTTAATATGCCTCTGTTCAATTTCTACAATAAGAATAGGCATACAATATTTAATTGTTTCATATGCTCCCAATATAACTGATTCTTCATGGCCTTCTACATCAATTTTAATTAGGTCGACATCCTTGAATAAAAAACTATCAAGTGTTTTTACTTCAACTTTACGTTTAATATAGTCAATATCTTGATATGCAGCTACCGCATTTTTTTCTAATGATGCTAAAGAGGGCATAATTTTATTATTGATATTAGGAATATAAAAATCTAGCTCTCCTTTTTCATTTGACAAAGCAATATTATGAACATTTAAATTTTTAGTTTTAAGTGATTTAAGTCGATAAGTAATCTCTGTAAGAGGTTCAAAAGCGTCAATATTTTTGAAAATTTTTTTAAAGTGAAAAGAATAAATTCCTATATTAGCGCCAATATCTAAAAATCTTCGATTATTTTTAAGTAACTTTGATATATATATCATTTCAGCATCAAGCTTATTAAAGACTTTCAAATAGTAATATCTTAAGTGAAGCTGTAATCGATTTGGCAAGATTATTTCAATTATTCTTTTTAATAATTCTTTCATGATACAATGATAATTTAGACTAGACTGTATTACAAATACATATAGAATGTATAAAGTGTATAACATCAAATTTATCAATCATGCCTCGGTTGTAATTAGTAATGAAGATTGCTCTCTTATGTCTGATCCTTGGTACTCCGATCAAGTATTTCATAAAGGCTGGCGCTTATTACATGAAAATTCTCCAGAAGATATTCTGATACAGCTAACTCAAATACAATATATATGGATATCTCATGAGCATCCCGATCATTTTTCTGTTGGATTTTTTATGAAATATCTCAAAGAGATACAAACAAAAGGAATTATTATTCTTTTCCAGAAGACAAGTGATCAGAGAGTAGTTAATTTCTTAAAATCAAAGGGCTTTAAAGTTAAAGAGATTGAGACGAATCAAGAAATTACATTATCAAAAAACTTTACAATCAAATGTATAAAACATGGATTTTATGATTCATTACTTATATGCACAGTTAATAACAACAAAATAGTTAACTTAAATGATTGTGATATTAAAAGCGATAAAGACTTTGCTAGAATTAAAAAAAATATTGGTGAATGTGATGTTTTGTTATCTCAATTTAGTTATGCTGCATGGAAGGGCGGAGAGAGTAATATTACTTGGAGAAGAGATGCTGCTAAGGATAAATTAAATACACTTTTGTTGCAAAGCAAAACTTTAAAAGCAAAGTTTACAATACCTTTTGCAAGTTATATATACTTTTCAAATTCTAAAAATAGATATCTCAATGATTCTGCTAATAGACCATCGTCTATTTTAGAATATTTCGAAAATAATAAATCTCAGACCAAGCTGGTAGTTATGAAACCTTATGATATTTTTACTGGCCATTACATTGAGGATAATGTCACGAAAGCTGTGAGTTATTGGGAACACCTTTTCTTAAATACAGATAAATTAGAGCAAGATACATATGAGGTGATAGATGCCGCAATCTTAAATGAATCTTTTAATAAATATATCAAGCGAATAGAAAAAAATAATTCTCTTAAAACTATGAAACTTTTGAGAACATTAAGTCCAATAAAGATATTCCCTCTGATCAGAATATATTTGACTGATCTTAATGAATCATATGAGATAGATATAGTTAATCAAACCTTTCATAAACAGAAGTCACAACAATCTGATATAGCCTTAAGTTCTGAACAATTAAACTTTATTTTTCTCAATACATTTGGATTTGATACATTAACTGTAAATGGTTGTTTTGAAGAATCTTCAAAAAATGGATTCTCAAGAGTTGCTAAGACTCTATCTATCGAAAATTTAAATAATATTGGTCTTTCAGTGTCATACAAACTTCTTTTTAAGCTAAATATAATTTTTTTATTTTTCTCTAGATTATTTTCAGTTGAACGTAAGATTAAAAATTCATGACTATACTTGTCACAGGCGGTTTGGGTTTCATTGGTTCAAATTTTATACAAAGGTATCTAAATTCTCATAAGGATGACTTGATAAATCTTGACATACAAACCTATGCTGGCCAACTCTCCAATACAAAAGATTTTAGTGATAATCCGAACTACATCTATCTAAAAGGAGATATAGCAAATAAAGATACTGTAAAGGAAGTCTTTAACAAGTATAAACCAAATATAGTTGTTAATTTTGCGGCTGAAACACATGTAGATAGATCAATTTTAAAACCTGATAACTTTATCAAGACAAATATCACAGGCACGTTTAATCTATTAGAATCTTTTAAGATGACACATGAAAAAACATCCTATCAATCTGAAGGGAAGAAGATAAAGTTTATTCATATTTCTACTGATGAGGTTTTTGGGGATTTAACAGCTAACGAAACTCCTTTTACAGAGGAAAGTAACTACAAACCAAGTTCACCTTATAGTGCCAGTAAAGCTGCATCAGACCATCTTGTTAAGTCTTATACTAAAACATATTCATTACCTTCAATAATATCTAACTGTTCAAATAACTATGGCCCCAAGCAATATCCTGAGAAACTTATACCAGTTGTTGTAAACTGCTGTTTAGATAATAAAAGAATTCCAGTATATGGTTCTGGTGAGAATATAAGAGATTGGATTCATGTATATGATCATTGTGATGCGATAATAAAGCTGATGAATTCAGACATTATAAATGAAAGTTTTAACATTGGGGGTAATAATGAAATAAAAAACATTGATATCATCAAGAGTATTTGTATGATCATGAATCAATTATTACCAACAAATAAAAAGGATCATATGGATTTAATTTCATTCGTGGAGGATAGATTAGGACATGATTTCAGATATGCAATAGATAATTCTAAAATAACTACAATGACGGATTGGAAGCCTAAAATAGAATATGAAAAAGGCCTTCATGATACAGTTCTATGGTTTGTCAATAATGCCAAAGATTAGTGTAGATAAGAACACATGCATTATTGTAACAGGTTGCTGTGGCCAACTTGGGCAAGCATTTGAAAAGCATCTGAAATTCTTCGAGAAGATTCATTTTCTTGATAAGATAAAACTTAATCTAACATCAGAGGATTCTATTGCAAAAGCTTTCAAAAAATATAATCCTGATGTTGTTATAAATACCGCTGCTTACACAAATGTTGATAATGCAGAGGTAGAAAGAGAAAAAGCACTAATAGTAAACGGCTCATCTCTTGAAAACTTAACAAAATATTGTAAAAAATATGATGCACTATTAATTCATTTTTCAACCGACTATGTTTTTGATGGTAGCAAATTAAATGGATATTTAGAGACTGACTCTCCTAATCCAATTAATTATTACGGTCAAACTAAGTTGCATGGAGAGAAAGTTATATTAAACAGCAAGTGTAGTTTTCTAATATTTAGAATTTCTTGGTTATACAGTCAATATGGGAAAAACTTTTATAAAACTATATCAAAACTATCTAGTGAAAAAAAAGATATTGATGTAGTTAATGATCAATCTGGAATACCAACTTCAGCTGATTTTGTTGTTTCGAAAGTTTATGAAATATTAATTAATACAGCTATTACAGAAGATAATTGTAATCAAATTTATCATCTTGCACCGAAAAGACAGGCAACTTGGTGTGATTTTGCGAAAGAGATAGTTAAAACTAATAATAACTTTTGTACAGTGAATCCAGTGTCATCAGAGACATTCAAAACTAGAGCAGTAAGACCTAAAAATTCACTGTTATCATCAGAAAAATTTGAGAAATCTTTCAAAGTTGATATTAAGGATTGGCAGCACTACTATAAGGCCTCGGTAAGGAATAATTAAGAACTATGGACTTTATAAAAACAGCCTTAACAGATGTGTATATCATTAAACCATCTATTTTCAAAGATGATAGGGGAAGCTTCACTGAAGTATTTAATAAGAGAGAGATGGAAAAATATCTATCAAAAGAAATTAATTTTGTCCAAGAGAATCAATCTACTTCAAAGAAGAATGTTTTTAGAGGATTACATTATCAATCGAACCCGTTTGCACAAGATAAGTTAGTAAGAGTTTTATCTGGAAAAATAATAGATATTGTTGTTGATTTAAGAAAAAGTTCTCCTACATTTAAAAAATGGATCAAAATCTCATTACACTCATCAAGTAGTGAATTATTGTGGGTGCCGAAAGGATTTGCTCATGGCTTTCATTCACTCGAGGACGATACGACGATTTCTTATCATGTAACTAACTTTTACTCTAAAGAGCATGAGAATACAATATTATATAATGACCAAGAATTGGCCATAAACTGGGAAGGTAATTTTATTCTTTCTCATAAAGATCTAGATGGATATAAACTCTCAGAATCTATCCTATTCGACTAACAAATGATTAAAAAAAGTAAAACTGTTGTTCTGGTTAGTGGTGGATTTGATCCTATTCACTCCGGTCATTTAGATTATTTAAATTCTGCAAAAAAATTAGGTGATCAACTTTGGGTTGGAGTAAATTCTGATAAATGGCTTATCAATAAAAAAGGGAGTTTTTTTATGCCTTATCAAGAAAGATGTGCAATTATATCTAATCTAAAATGTGTAGACCGTGTGATTCCTGTAACAGATGATCATAAAAATATATCGGCTATTGGAGCTATTGATTATGCAGTGAAAGAGTTAAGCTCTGATACAGATATTATATTTGCGAATGGAGGAGATAGAGATTCTTCGAATATTCCCGAAATAAAACAAGCGGAAAAATATACTAATGTAACCTTTCAGTTTTCGGTGGGCGGAAATAATAAAAAAAATTCTTCAAGCTGGATACTTGAAAATTGGAAAACTCCAAAAACAAAAAGAGTTTGGGGATGGTACAGAGTGCTTGACGAGAGAAGTAACTATAAGATAAAAGAATTAGTTATTGAGCCCGGTAAAAGTTTAAGTATGCAAAGACACTTTCATAGATCTGAATATTGGTATGTCTTGAATGGGAAATGTGATCTTATTACAGTTTCTAATGAGATTGAAACTATCAATAAACTAAAAAAACAAACTCATGGTTTTAAAATACCAGTAAATACATGGCATAAAGGAATGAATCCATACTCTGTAAACTGCCATATACTTGAAGTACAGTATGGAACTGAGTGCTCTGAGAATGATATCGAACGTCTAAAAACTAGTTAATATTCTGCATAAGAGAAATTACCATAAAAATTAAGCATATATATGAATTTGTGATAACATTATATATACATATAATTTAACCCTTACTTATGAATAAAAATAACCTAAAAAGATATGCAGCTGTAGCGGGTAATACGGCAAAAAGGTACATGTTTGGTATTGATTATAAGCATGACATTAAGCATTTGGCGCATGAAATAACAAACTTATGTAATTCTAAATGTGAAATGTGCAACATATGGGCTAATAAACCCAATGACAAAGAGCTTTCTACAGAGCAAGTTAAAGAATTTTATTCAGACCCAGCATTATCAAACCTTGAAGACTGTATTCTGACAGGTGGAGAATTATTTATGCGTGACGATATGGTAGAGGTTGTACAATCTATATGGGCAATAAATGGGAAAACTAATATAACTCTTAGTACCAATGGAATACTTGCAGATAAAATTCTTGATGTAGCAAAAAAACTTTATGATTTAAAAATCCCAGTTACATATGGTATCAGTCTTGATGGTATAGGAGACGATCATAATAATAGAAGAAGAATTAATGATAATTTTGAAATAATCGACCAAAAGCTAATACCAGGTCTGAAAGAAATATCTAAGTTAAATTCGTCTCTTATAAATATTGCAGTGGGACATTGTCTTGATGACTATGGCTACAATACTTTTGATGATGTTAAAGATTATTGTGATGATAAAAAAATTGGATTCATGACGCAATTAATTGAAGACTTTGATTATTATCTACCTGAAAAAAAACAAAACAAGACAGAAGGTGACTGGCAGCAACTTCATTTTGTAAAAAAAGGTTTCGAAGGTAAAAATAGACTTATGAAAAAAGAAATTTATGATAAGAAAGAAGGTGAATATATTAATTTAATTGAAAAGTTAAATCCTACAGTCCATCATTTCAGATTGATAAATGTACTCAAAGGTAATGAATCAAAATATGAATGCACTTCATTTAGAAATTTTTTCTTACTCAAGTATGATGGTGCCGTTACACCTTGTTTAAGATTTTCGACAACATCTTTAGGAAATCTTCATAAAAATAGTATTTCAGAAATTCTTAATTCTCATGAACGTCATGATGCTTTGGATGAGATTTCAAAGTGCGAGGGTTGTCTAAATACATGGTGTACAGACTGGAGCATGGAAAAAAATGCTCTTCCTTTTAAAAATGAAGTTTATATATGGCTGAAGAGAAAGCTATTAGGTTAGATACTAGTCAATACTCGTATAAGAAAGTAATATTCATCGAAAACCTTTTTCCTAATGGAGGTACGAGACAATTCCTCAAGCTTCTTAATCTTGACACTTTCAGAGGTAACACTATACTTTTTCTTGTTAGAAGAGATTTCGTCTCTTTGAGAAACATACTTGGTTTTTTTAAAGACTACCTGTATGCGCTTTTACATAAGCCTAAAAATGTCAGGCTCAAAATAATTTTGAAACCAGTACACTTGCGTGATGATACAGTTTATATCTCAACTTCAAGAAGAACACTAGAATTTATTAAAAATTTAAACTCTAAGAATCATTATCATTATTTCCAACATATAGAATTTTGGGAATTTTTGAATTCAAAGATTTTTTTTGAATATTGTATAAATAAGGGTTATCCAGGTTCCTCATATTTCTCACAATTATTTTTTAAAGATAGCGACTTATTAGATAAAAAATATAAGAATAATATTCTCCAAATTAATAATTTTTTGACTGTATCAAATTTTCTCTCAGAAATATTGTCAAAGTTAAATAAAAAAAATATTCAACTAATCGATGTTAAACCCCACATATCATATCAAAATAAATTATCAAATGAGTATGATCTATTACTATTCTATAGGGCATGTAATTTTAAAGGAGATGGGATGACAATTGAAATAATAAAAAAATATAAAGATAAATATAAAATTGTAATAGTGGCTTTTAATAATGAAATATACAAAAAAATAAAAGTTAATAATAATATAACTATATATGTCCATCCAGCTGATACAGAGCTCGGCAAAATATACTCAAAAACAACTCTTGTTATAAATCCAAGTCTATCAGAAGGATTTGGCTCCGTACCACAAGAAGCTTTATGCCATAATTGTTGTGTTGTTACTAGTAACACTGGTTGGGTTATTAACACTGATTCAAATGAGAGAGTTGCTATAATACGTAAGCATACAATAGATAGTTATTCTGACGGAATAGATAAAATTATGGAACTGAAAAATAATAATCATTAGATAAATTACTCAAAGCTGTTAACATACCAATAGTCAAAACCATATGATTATTACTAGAACTCCATTCAGAATGAGCTTCGTAGGAGGAGGAAGTGACCTTCCTTCATTTTACCTTAATGAGTCTGGACGCGTAATCTCAACAACTATCAATAAATACATGTATGTTTCTATTCATAAAAAATTCTTCAAAAATATACGTGTGAATTACTCTCAGACAGAGGAAGTTGATGATATAACAAAAATTAAACACCCTATAATTAGAGAAATTCTCAAGTATATGAAAATTAATGATGATATTGAAATATCCTCATTAGCAGATATTCCATCTAAAGGTTCAGGATTAGGTTCATCTAGTTCTTATTGTGTTGGTTTGCTAAATGCTTTGCATTTATATAAAAAAATAAAACTTTCCAAAAAAGAGTTGGCAGAAAAGGCATTTATGATTGAATCCAAAATGTGTGATGAACCAGGCGGAAAGCAAGATCAATATGCAGCATCATTTGGTGGAATAAAGGAGTACACATTCAATCCTGATAACAGTGTAAACGTAGAGGCAATAAATGTTTCTAACGATAACTTTGAAAAACTATCTCAATCTATACTTATGTTTTATACTGGAATGACAAGGAAATCTTCGCTTCCTTTGCATGACGTAATAGAAAATATTAATAATAATAAGAAAAATATAGATACTATCAGGATAATGTCTAGTTTATGTCATGACTTTAAAGATAATATGATTAATGGAGATATCCAAGCTTTGGGAGAAATTCTAGATAAAAATTGGCAATTAAAAAGGAGTCTCTCTAAAATTGTTTCTTCTGATGATATCGATGAACTTTATAAAAAAGCATTAAAGTTCGGTGCGTTTGGTGGTAAAATATTAGGTGCTGGTAACGGAGGTTTTCTAATGTTTATAGTACCGAAAGATAAATGCGCTTCTGTCAAAGAAGCCCTAAGTAACCTAAAATCTGTAGATATAAAATTTGAAAAATCTGGGAGTCAACAAGTGTTGAATGACAACTATGAATAAAATTAAGTTCAATGCAAAAAATTATCTAGATACACATAAAAACATATTTGATTCATTAGATCTAGATAAAGCAAATGAATGTATAGAAATCATAAAAGATAAATTTCATCAAGAATCTCAAATATTCACTTGTGGGAACGGAGGTAGTGCCCATACAGCTAACCATATGATTACTGATTGGAATAAAATGATCACTTTAGCGACTGGAAAACTTTTTAGAGGGTACCCACTAGCCGCAAATACGGGTATTATTACTGCGTACGCAAATGATTTATCTTACGATGATGTTTTTTCTGGCCAATTAAACTCATTAATGAAACCGGAGGACCTTCTTATAGCAGTAAGCGGTTCAGGAAATTCTCCTAACGTTCTAAAAGCAGCTGAGTATGCAAACTCTATTGGAGCTGATACTTTAGCGATCGTAGGTTATGATGGAGGAGAGTTAATAAATTTATGTAAATATAGTTTTCATGTACCAATATTTGATATGCAAATCTGTGAGGATATACATCTTATGTTCAACCATATGGTTATGAAAGAATTATGCGGTAATGATATTCATATTAAATGAAAACTGCGCTTATAACAGGTATAACAGGACAAGTTGGTTCTACTCTTGCAGACTATCTTTTAGAAAATACTGATTGGGAAATATTAGGTTTTATGAGATGGCAAGAACCGCTGGACAATATACGTCACTTATCAACTAGAATAAATAAAAATGATAAAATAAGCCTTATATATGGGGATTTGAATGATTCCTTTTCTATTTCTAGAGCTATCAGCAAACATTTACCCAATTATATTTTTCATTTAGCGGCACAATCTTATCCCAAAACATCATTTGATATCCCTATAGAGACGTTCAATACAAACATTATTGGCACTGCTAATTTATTAGAGTCATGCAAAATATTAAAACATAATGAGGGTTATTCTCCTATTATACATATATGCTCTTCAAGTGAAGTTTATGGAAAAGCCAAAAAAGGAGTTCTTATAAACGAAGAAAGTGAACTAAATGCATCTAGTCCTTATAGTCTTAGTAAGATTGGTGCCGACTTTTTAGGAAGATTTTATGCTAATGCATATTCTATGCAAACATTTATAACTAGAATGGGAACACACTCAGGTCCTAGAAGATCAGATGTTTTCTTTGAAAGTACAGTAGCTAAACAAATTGCATTAATTGAGAATAGGCTCCAAGAACCTACTTTGCTCTTAGGGAACCTAGAGAGTATTAGAACATTTCAGGATTGTAGAGATGCTGTAAGAGCTTATCAATTGTTAGCTTTGGCAATGGAAAAAGGGGAAATAGAAAATGGAGAATACTTTAATATTTCTGGTAATCAAAAATACAAACTTGATGAAGTTGTAAAGATTTTTTTATCGATGAGTAAAGTAAAAAAAATTAAAATCATTACAGATGATAAAAGAATTAGACCGATTGATGCCGATTATCAAATGTTTGATAATACAAAGATCAAAAAATATATTGATTGGGAGCCTGAATATTCTGTTGAGCAGATGTTTGGTGACTTACTAAACTTTTGGCGAAATGAAATCGAAAATAAGAGAATACCTCTTGACAGATGATGAAAGTATTCCTTTGGGGCGAATCAGGCTTTGTTGCAAGTTTATTAAAAAAACACTTTTATGATGGCGACGTTGGCATTCAATTAATAGGTCGAAGTAATAGCTGCGATTATACAATTGATATTCTATATGATACTTCTATTCCAAAAGATATTGACTCTAATAGTGTAGTTTTTTTTCTTACTGCTATATCATCTCCAGATTTATGCAATGATAGTACTTCTGTTGCAAGAAAAGTTAATTTAATTAACACAAAAGAAATAATACAGAAAATTTTAGATTCCGGTGCTATTGTTATCTTCTTTTCATCAGATTTAATCTATGGAGATACAGAAGAGGAATGTAATGAAAAAACATTACCTCAGCCAAATAGTAA
>MDTG01149169.1_pt1 | contig 14616 bp, 14 predicted proteins | sample 811421 | NCBI WGS metagenome assembly MDTG01 (sample SAMN05326645, study PRJNA326480) | marine metagenome | isolation source: seawater | place: Pacific Ocean: South East | collected 2011
ATGGACGGGCGATGGTGGCGGGGGCAGGGACGAACCCGGCGGGGCCGGCTCCTGACATGGGCGGGCGATGGTGGTGGGGGTGGAGCGACCCCGGCGAGGGTCGGCGCCCGACATGGACGGGTGACGGTAGCGGGGGCAGGGCGAACCCGGCAAAGCCGGCGCCCGACATGAACGGGCGACGGCATACGGCCCCCTGCCCACCCCCAACACCATCTCTTGCATTTTGTTTTTTGTAGCATCATAGTTCCGTCATCCCCACCGATGCGGAGTGATGCGGCATGACCGTCCAGTCCCCTGCCCTCGATCTGGCCGGCGCGCCCGATGCCCGGTTTGCGCCCAACGACCTTCAGCCCTATTGGATGCCGTTTTCGGCCAACCGGGCGTTCAAGGCCGATCCGCGCCTGTTCGTCGCGGCCGACGGCATGTACTACACCACCGCCGACGGCCGGCAGGTTCTGGATGCCATGGCGGGCCTCTGGTGCGTGAATGCCGGCCATAATCAGCCGCGAATCGTGCGGGCGATCCAGGACCAGGCGGCGCGGATGGACTATGTCTCGTCCTTCCAGATGAGCCATCCGGCCGCTTTCGTGCTGGCCGAGCGGATCGCGAACCTCGCCCCCGCCGGGCTCGACCGGGTGTTCTTCACCAATTCGGGGTCGGAAGCGGTCGATACCGCGCTCAAGATCGCGCGGGCCTATCACAAGGTCCGCGGCGATGCGAACCGGGTGAAGCTGATCGGCCGGGCCAGGGCCTATCACGGCATGGGCTTCGGCGGGCTGTCGGTTGCCGGCATCCCGCGTCACCGCCGCGATTTCGGCCCGCTTCTGGGCGATGTCGACCACCTGCCCCACACCCATGATCTGGCGCACAACGCCTTCTCGCGCGGGCAGCCGGCCTGGGGGGCGCATCTGGCCGACGAGCTTGAAAACATCATCCAGATCCACGACGCCTCGACCATCGCCGCCGTGATCGTGGAGCCGGTGACCGGATCGGGCGGCGTGCTGCCGCCGCCGGTCGGCTATCTGGAGCGGCTGCGCGAGATCTGCACCCGCCACGGCATTCTGCTGATCTTCGACGAGGTGATCACCGGCTTCGGCCGGCTGGGCGCGCCCTTCGCCTCCAATGCCCTGGGCGTCACCCCCGACATGATCACCTGCGCCAAGGGCATGACCAACGGCGCCGTGCCGATGGGCGGGGTGATCGCCTCCACCGCCGTCTACGACGCCTTCATGACCGGGCCCGAAGCGGCCGTTGAGCTGATGCACGGCTATACCTATTCCGGCCATCCGCTGGCCTGCGCCGCCGGCATCGCCACCATCGAGACCTACGAGCAGGAAGGGCTGTTCGACCGCGGGCCCGAGATCTGCGCCGCCTGGGAGGACGCCGTCCACCAGCTGAAGGGTGCGCCCCATCTGCGCGATATCCGCAATATCGGCCTGCTGGCGGCGATCGAGCTGGAGAGCCGCGACGGCGCCCCGGGCGCGCGTGCGGCTGAGACGGTCAACCGCTGCTTCGACGACGGCGTTCTGGTCCGGGTGGCGGGCGACAATCTGGTGCTGTCGCCGCCGCTGATCATCACCCCCGATCAGATGGGCCAGGTGGTCGACACCATCCGCACGGCGCTGGGGGAGGTGGCGTAACGCCACCGCGCCCGCCCCTCCCCCCTCTCTTCGTTCTGTCAGACGAGACCAGCGCCCGATGACAACCGCCACCCCGCACGCCCCCATCCAACCCTTCCCCTTCGTGTCCGTCGCGGGCACACCCTATGACCGCGGCTGCGCCTATGGCGCGGCCGTGCCCGACCGGATCGCGCGGAGTGCCGAGATCTATGGCCGGGCGCTGGACGGGCTGGGGGCCGATGCCGATTTCCGCCGCCGGCTGATCGCCGATTTCGCCGAGCGCATCCGGGCGTTCGGTGCCCATTACCTGGACGAGATCCGCGGCATCGCAGAAGGGTCGGGCACCTCGTTCGAAGACGTGGTGATGATCAACGCCCGCACCGAGGTGGTGGCCCAGGCCCGCCGGCTGGCCGCAGCGCCGCCCGCGGCCGTCGACGCGCCTTCCGAACCCGAAGACGGCTGCACCGGTGCGATCATCCTGCCCGGGCGCAGCCGGACCGGCCGGCTGATCCATGGCCAGAACTGGGACTGGCGGTCGGAATGCGCCGAAACCGGCGTGGTGCTGCGCGTAGAGCGCGACGACGGCCCGGATCTGCTGACCTTCGTCGAGGCCGGCGGCCTCGCCCGATCGGGGCTGAATGCGGCCGGCATCGCCATCACCGCCAATTATCTGGAATGCGAGCGCGATTTCCGCACCGCCGGCGTGCCGCTGTCGCTGATCCGCCGCAAGGTGCTGGAACAGAGCCATTTCGCCGAGGCGATCCGGGCGGTGGCGACCACGCCCAAATCCTGCTCCAACAACATCATGATCAGCACCGCCCAGGGCTTTGCGGTCGATTTCGAATGCGCGCCCGACGAGGCTTTCGCCGTGCTGCCCGAGGACGAGATGATCGTCCACGCCAATCACTGGATCAGCCCGATCGCCCGCACGAAGCTGCGCGACACCGGCATCGCCAACATGCCCGACAGCCTGTATCGCGACTGGCGGGTGAAGCGGCTGCTGGAAGAGTCGGGGCCGAAGATCGGCATCGACGACATGAAGCGCGCCTTCTTCGACGATTTCGGCACGCCCTATGCCGTCTGCCGCCCGCCCCGGCCCAACCAGGCCGGCAATCTGTCGGCCACCGTCGCCATGGTGGTGATGGACCCCGCGGCCGGCGTGATGGAGGTGGCCCCCCTGCCGGCGCTGCAGCAGGGTTTCACCCGTTACACCCTGACCGGCGACCCGGTGGCGGCGGCGGCCTGAGCCGCGCCCCCTTTTCAAGCGGGATCTTCAGGGCAGGAGGCTGGCCATGGGACGCTTCATCTTCTCACGCATCGCCATGGGCGTGCCCACGCTGCTGATCGTGGCGGCGGCGGTGTTTTTCCTGATCCGGCTGATCCCGGGCGATCCGGCCTCGCTGATGCTGGGCGACATGGCGACGCCTGAAACGGTCGCCGCCCTGCACCGCGAGCTTGGCCTCGACAAGCCGCTGCCGGTGCAGTTCGTGCTCTGGCTGGGCCAGATCCTGACCGGGGATTTCGGCCGCTCGATCACCACCGATCTGCCGGTACTGCCGATGATCCTGGACCGGTTCGGGATCAGCGCCACCATCGTGGCGATCGCCGTGGCGCTGGCGACGCTCGCCGCCGTGCCGGCGGGCATGATCGCGGCCTGGCACCAGGACAGCGCGCTCGACCTCGGTTTCATCGCGGTGGCGACCCTGCTGCTGTCGATCCCGACCTTCTGGCTGGGCCTGCTGCTGCTGCTGCTCTTCGGGCTGGAACTCGGCTGGCTGCCGGTGATCGGCTATGTGTCGCTGGCCGAGGATTTCCAGGCCGGGCTGCTCTACCTCACCTTGCCGGTGCTGACCCTGTTCCTGCACGAGACCGGGGTGATCATCCGCATGGCCCGCGCCAGCATGCTGGAGGTGCAGCGGCTGGACTACATCACCCATGCCCGCGCCAAGGGGCTGTCGGAACCGGTGGTGCTGTGGCGCCACGGCTTCCGCAACGCCTTCGCCCCCACCTGGACGCTGATCGGCCTGATCCTGGGCAATCTTCTGGGTGGCATTGCGGTGGTCGAGACCGTGTTCACCATCCCCGGTCTCGGCCGGCTGCTGGTCGACGGCATCTTCGCCCGCGACTACCCGGTCATCCAGGGCTGCCTGCTGTTCATCGCCGGCGCCTATGTGCTCGTCAACCTGATCGTCGACCTCTGCTACCCGGTCTTCGATCCGCGCGTGACCCTGAACTGAAGAGGCCCGGATGATGATGATCTTGAGGTCCCTGCGCGGCCTTTCAGGCTCGTTCCTGGTCGGCGTCATGATCCTGGTGGCCATGCTCGCCGCGATCTGGACGCCGCAGGATCCGCTGGCGCTGAACCTGCGCGCCCGCCTCGCCGCCCCGGGCGGCGCCCATCTGCTCGGCACCGATGAATTCGGCCGCGACGTGCTCAGCCGGCTGATGGCCGGTGCGTCCGCCAGCATGACCATCGCGCTCACCACCGTGGTCTTCGCCATCATCGCCGGCAGCATCATCGGCATTCTGGCCGGCTATTTCCGCGGCTGGACCGACCGGATCGTGATGACCTTCAACGATGCCCTGCTCGCCTTCCCCGGCATCCTGCTGGCGCTGGGCCTGCTGGTGGTGCTGGGGGCGAGCCCCGGCGGCATCGTGCTGGCGCTGGGCCTTGCCTATACGCCCTCGGTCGCCCGGGTGATGCGCGGCACGGTGCTGTCGCTGCGCGAAAACGCCTTCATCGAAGCCTCACGCGTGATGGGCCATGGCCAGATCTACACCATGCTCCGCCACGTCCTGCCCAATTGCGTGGCGCCGCTGACGGTGCTCGCGACCTCAATGTTCGGCTGGGTGCTGCTCTCGGAAAGCGCGCTCTCCTTCCTGGGCCTCGGCGCGCCGCCGCCCGCGCCCAGCTGGGGCAACATGCTCTCGGGCGGGCGCGCCTTCATGGGCCAGGCCCCCTGGCTCGGCATCTTCCCGGGGCTCTGCATCTCGTTGACCCTGCTCGGCATCAACCTGCTCGGCGACGCGCTGCGCGACCGCCTGGATCCGCGGATGAGGAATATTGCATGACCGGATGCATGACCGCCGGCGCGCCGCTGCTCGACGTCTCGGATCTCTCGCTCGGCATCGGCGAGACCGGCCGGCTGGTGGTCGACCGGGTGGGCTTTCAGGTCCGGGCGGGTGAAATCGTCGCCGTGGTCGGCGAAAGCGGCAGCGGCAAGACGCTGGCCGCCCGCGCCGTGCTGGGGCTGACGCCGCCCGCCATCCGCCGCCGCGGCGGCAGCATCCGGATCGACGGCCGGGCGCTCGAAGACATGACCCCGCGCGAGCTGCGGGCACTCCGCGGCGGGCGGATCGGCATGGTCTTCCAGGAGCCGATGACCTCGCTCAACCCGTCGCTCACCATCGGCCGGCAGCTGGAAGAGGCGCTGGCGCTGCACACCGGGCTCGATGCCCGGGGCCGCCGCGCCGCGATCCTCGCCATGCTGCAACGGGTGGGGTTGAGCGATCCCGAACGCGTGCTCAAGGCCTGGCCGCATGAATTCTCGGGCGGCATGCGCCAGCGGATCATGCTGGCCTCGGTGATGCTGCCGAAACCCGCCCTGCTGGTCGCCGACGAGCCGACCACCGCGCTCGATGCCGTGGTACAGCGCGACGTGCTGGAGCTGATGGTGGCGCTGACCGCCGAAAACGACACCGCCGTGCTGATGATCAGCCACGACCTCGCCATGGTCGCGCGCTATTCCCACCGCGTCATCGTGATGTGCCGGGGCGAGATCGTCGAGCAGGGGCCGACCGACCAGATCCTGCGCGCCCCCGCCCATCCCTATACCCGCAAACTGCTGGGCGCCATGCCCCGCCGCCGCCCGGTGCCCGAGGTCGCGGCGGATGCCCCGCCGCTGGTGGAGGTGCAGGGGTTGACGGTCGATTTCGGCCGACGCGGCGGGCTCTTCCGGCGCAGAGCGCACAAGCGCGCGCTCCACGGCATCGATCTCGCCATCCGCCCGCGCGAGGTGGTGGCGGTGGTCGGCGGCTCGGGTTCGGGCAAGACCACGCTCGGCCGGGTGCTCGCCAGCCTGCAGAAACCCGGTGGCGGCCGGCTGATCTTCGACGGGCAGCCGATTTCCGGTCGCTCGGGTGCCGCCTGGACCGACTATCGCCGCAACTGCCAGATGGTGTTTCAGGACCCCTATTCCTCGCTGGATCCGCGGATGACCGTCGCCCAGGCGATCGGCGAGGCGCTGCGCGGATCGGGGCTGGACCGGGCCGCCATCCGCGCCCGGGTGCTGGAGGTTCTGGCCGAGGTCGGCCTCGACGACACCCATGCCGGCCGCTACCCCCATGAACTCTCGGGCGGCCAGCGCCAGCGCATCGCCATCGCCCGCGCCGTCATCCGCCGGCCGCGGCTGGTGATCGCCGACGAGCCGGTCTCGGCGCTCGATACCACCGTGCGCGCCCAGATCCTCGACCTCTTCGCCGATCTGCAGCGCCGCCACGGTTTCGCCTGCCTGTTCATCAGCCATGATCTGGCGGTGGTCGAACAGCTCGCCAACCGGGTGGTGGTGATGAACCAGGGCCGGATCGTCGAAGAAGGCCCGCGCGACCGGATTTTCGACGCCCCGGCCGACCCCTACACGAAGCGCCTGCTCCAGGCGATCCCGACCCTCGACCCCACGCCCTCGGGCGGGGTGCGGCTGCGCTGGCGCCACGAGGAGGCCGCATCCGACGGCGACCACCAGGCCAGCGCCTGATCTTTCACGTCTCAAGACCGAGGACGTCCCCCTCCATGTCCGCCGCCCTCTCCTATCCCGACACCCGCCTGTTCATCGATGGCGCCTGGACCGCCGGCAGCACCAGCCGTGACGAGGCGGTTCTGAACCCGGCCACCGGCACCGTCATCGGCCGGGTCGCCCATGCCTCGACCGCCGATCTCGACCGGGCGCTCGCAGCCGCCGACCGCGCCTTCCGCAGCTGGCGGCGGGTCCCGGCCTTCGACCGGGCGAAGCTGATGCGCAGGGCCGCCGGGCTGATGCGCGAGCGCGCGGCCGCCATTGCCCCCATCCTCACCCTGGAACAGGGCAAGCCGCTGGCCGAAGCCCGCGCCGAGGCGATGGGCTCGGCCGATACCATCGACTGGTTCGCCGAAGAGGCGCGCCGCACCTATGGCCGGGTGATCCCGTCGCGCGCCCCCGGCCATGTCCAGATCGTCACCCGCGAGCCGGTCGGCCCGGCCGCGGCCTTCACGCCCTGGAATTTCCCGATCAACCAGGTGGTGCGCAAGGTGGCGGCGGCCCTTGCCGCCGGCTGCACGATCATCGTCAAGGGGCCGGAAGAAACCCCGGCCAGCTGCGCCGCGCTGATCGCCGCCTTCGCCGATGCCGGGGTGCCGGCGGGCGTGATCAACCTGGTCTTCGGCGTGCCGGCGGAGATTTCGGCTTATCTGATCCCCCATCCGGTGATCGCCAAGATCTCCTTCACCGGCTCCACCGCCGTGGGGCAGGAGCTGGCGGCGCTGGCCGGGCGGCATATGAAGCGCGCCACCATGGAGCTGGGCGGTCATGCCCCGGCGATCGTCTTCGCCGATGCCGATCCGGCCAAAGCCGCGGCGGCACTGGCGGCGCAGAAATTCCGCAATGCCGGCCAGGTCTGCATCTCGCCCACCCGCTTTCTGGTCCATGAAGACATCGCAGAGCCCTTCATTGGCGCCTTCACCCGCGCCGCCGCCGCGATCCGGGTCGGCAACGGCCTGGATGACGGCGTGGGCATGGGGCCGCTGGCCAATATGCGCCGGGTGGAGGCCATGGAGGCGCTGGTGGCCGATGCTCAGGCCGCGGGCGCGGAGCTCCGCACCGGCGGCGCCCGCATCGGCAATCAGGGCTGTTTCTTCCAGCCCACCGTCCTGACCGGCGTGCCGCTTTCCGCCCGGATCATGAACGAGGAACCCTTCGGCCCGATCGCCCCCATCTCCACCTTCCGCGATTACGACACGGTCATCGCCGAAGCCAACCGCCTGCCCTGGGGCCTCGCCGCCTATGCCTGGACCGGCAGCGCCCGCACGGCCGCGGCGGTCTCGGCCGATCTTGAAAGCGGCATGGTCTCGATCAACCAGGCCCCGCTCGGCTTCCCGGAAGTCCCCTTCGGCGGCATCAAGGCGTCCGGCCACGGCTCGGAAGGCGGCAGCGAGGCGATGGAGGGCTGGCTGGTGACCAAGTTCACGGCCGAGAACACGGTGTTCTGAGCCACGAACCGGAACAGAGTCGGGTCGCCGGACCGGTCGTCGCATGCCAGGATGGTGGTCCACCCGATGATGGCCCATCACCTGCCCGGACCCCGCCCAGATGACCCCCGACGACCGCAGCCTCGACCTCATCCGGCGGAGCGTGCTCTGCTGGCTCGCCACCGTCTCGGCCGAGAGCGTGCCCAATGTCAGCCCGAAAGAGATCTTCGCCCATGACGGCGCGGAAACCCTGCTGATCGCCGAAATCGCCTCGCCGGTCAGCCTGCGCAATCTGCGCGGCAACCCGATGGCCTGCGTGTCGATGATCGACATCTTCACCCAGAAGGGGTGCAAGATCACCGGCCCGGCCAGCATCCTGGCCCCCGACACCCCCGGCTTCGACACCGCCGCCGCCCCGCTTCTGGCCCTGACCGGCGGCGCCTTCCCCATCCGCCACGTCTTCGCGATCCGCATCGATACCTGCCGCCCGATCATCGCCCCCGGCTATTACATGCGCCCGGGCACGACGGAAGAAAGCCAGGTGGCGGGGGCGATGGCGGCGTATGGCGTGCGGCCGGTCACTTAGTCTGCGGCCGGAACAGCCGGAGCCAGAAGCAACTGAGAGGATGAGAGGGATCTGCCGGCCTTTGCCGGATCGTCACAGCTGACGACCAGGATTTCGCGCCGGCCCTCGAAGCTTTTGTATTTTCGGGCGGTGTCATACGTACATCCGCGCGTCAGCGCCCCTTCAAAGCGCAGGGTCCGGAGGATCTGCTCGGGCAGGAGATAGAAGTCGGTCGTGGTCCGGAATATAACAGCGGAACGCAGGTCTCCATATTCCATGGAAAACGGCTGCATACCCGCCGACGATGTCACCCGCACTGGAGGTGGGCATTCTTTCGGCATGAACAATCTCTCGAAGAAGGATCTTTCTCTGCACCACCTCCCGTCTTCGTTCAGATGGACCTCGTGGAAAAGGACGGAATCATCCTCTCTGAAAACATAACGTCCTGGAGATCTATGATCTGGATAGCGGGCCGCTGCGGCATATTTCAAGAACCTTTCGTCTATATTCAGATCGAAGTCGCTCGAAGAGACAGCATAGTGTCCCATAACGGCGCCTGCCAGGTTGGCCCCAATAGGGTAGGGGCCAGCGTATTGCCCAGAGACGCCCATAGCGGCAGCCACAGCGGCACCCGCTAAGGCCATCTTAGATGTAGAACGCACAGATCGACAGACGTCAGACGCCGGCGGCCAACTCCAGACGCCATAGAACGAGTCGACAGCAATCAAATAAATCCCGGCGATTTCAAAAAATGATCGAAAATATCTTTCATATGCTCCATTTATACGCAAAATTTTGCCGTCATTTGTTTTAATAATATACTGCAGATTATTTATATTAACGTGTATTCTGAAATTTATTATTTCATAACTATCGGCGATAACGACACTAAGAGGCAAACTATCTCCAGTCTTTATCTTAAACAATAGTGGATATTCCGATCTGCGGCCAGGTATCTCCTGTTTTCCATCAACAATAACAGTTGATGACGTGCCGCAATTATAAATCGCAACGTCAAGTTCAGGAATGCGGTCATGAGGTCGGCTATCGTCGAGATCGCGCAATGAGTTCCAGGCGTCGAAAGCCGCCTCTGACGGGACATGCTTGATCGGAACATCAGGACCCGTCTGGCAGGCCCCCAGCCCAAGGCAAAGGAAAGTGGCCCACGCCCATCTCGTCAATTGCCTGACAATCATCCGCCTGCTGGCCCCCGCCGTCGGAACGAGGTCGCCAGCGCGACGTAGAGCAGCCCAAAGGCTGCGACGGCCAGGAAGGTCACATGAACCATCAGCAGCCATTGCACATCGTCAAGAACGACCGCATCGTTGACCACCTGCTTGTGGAAATGAAGCCTTGTGCGCACAGCAAGCGCCTGCGACACGAAGGCGGCCACGAAGACGACAACACCGGCAGCACGGCCGCGAATCCATCGATCCGAGCCCTGTCTGCCGTCGGCGCGCAGCAGGTATCCGGTGGCCACGCAGATGCCGAGAGTAAGGGCGAGATCAAGCTCAAGCATGGCGTCAAGCCCATCGCCCAGAACGGCGATCAGCGCAGCATCCGGTTTCGGGTGATCGGCCTGCGACAGAACAATCGGCGCCGAGCCATCGAGCCAACGCAGAAACCCTATACAGGCTACCCCTGCAATCACAACCCAGAAGCCGGGAGACACCGCAAGATTCCGCAACCGTCGATCCGCCCCGGCACGAGGCCGCCGATCATTCCCCGCCATGCGCCCTCACCTGAGGTGACGATCAGAGCACTATCATAGCTGGAGAAAGACAGGGGAGCGCAATCCCCTTTTGCGCAACACATCGGAGATCATCGGCCTGGTGAGTTCTGCGGCTCACCGGTTGGTGCCCGTCGCCACCCGCACCCGATAGCTGCACCGCCTTCCGCCGGCCAGGATGTGGTCTTCCCGCGTCACCGTGCATCCGGGCCCCAGCACCGCGCGGAAGACGGCGAGTTCGGCGCGGCAGAAGCCCTGGCAGGCGGTGGCGGCGGCGCAGATCGGGCAGTGGTTTTCGATCAGCAGCCAGCCGTCGCCGTCGGGGGCGGGCTGCACCTCGGCCATATAGCCTTCGGCGCTGCGCTGGCGGGCGAGCGCCTGGAGGCGCGCCTCCGGATCGGTCGCGCCGGCCAGCGCCGCGTCATAGGCGGCACGGGTTTCGGCCTCGCGCGCGGTGATCAGCCGGTCGAGCGCCTCTTCGCCCAGAAGATCGCGAACATGGCGGATCAGGGCGACGGTCAGCTCGGCATGGGCATCGGGAAACCGGGCCTGGCCGCGATCGGTGAGGTGCCAGATCTGGGCCGGGCGGCCGACGCCGCGGATCTCCGCCCGCGCCTCCACCAGCCCCTCGGCCGCCAGCTTGACCAGCTGCTGGCGGGCATTCTCCCCCGTCGTGCCCAGCGTACGACCCAGCACCGCGGCGGTTTCCGGTCCCCCGGTCTTGATCAGGGTCAGCAGCCGGTCGGCCGTGCCCGTTGCCTGTCTCAGGGAAGGGTCTCTCAAGGGGTCGGTCACCCGCGTCCTCGCCCTTTCGGGATCATGCCAAAGCGTTATTCCAAGCCGTTCTTTGGAAATTAAGGGAGAGGGCGGCGCGGGGCAAGGGGTGTGGGGCCGGTTGGACCCCCGGCGTCGTTCGGGCGTTCCCTTCAGGGCGGCAGTTCGACATGGAGGGGCCCCCATGGCCGAGCCGACGCCTCAGACAGGCACCCGATCCCGGCTGATCGCGGCCACGGCGATCCTGCCCGGACTTTATCTGGTTGGTGTCATAACGATTATATTTATGGGCATGATTGTGGCCGTGGAACTGTTGGTGCGGTGAACCGCACCTCGCGCAACCACATCATGGCCGATTGCAATCGTCGTTCTGCTCAGGCCGCCCCCCCTGCCCCGAGGCCGCACGAACCCTCAATCTGCGGGCGAACCACCCGCCCTCTGGCCGCCGCCGCGCCGCAGCCCGAGTTTGCCCCCGGAGGGGTCGCCCGAGAAAATCCCGTGATATCAACCACATCAACAATTCGTGAAACGCTACATGTGACCACGGGAACGGTTAAACTAGATTAAAGAATCCTTACCGCCGCCGCATTAAGGTTCCTGAGTGGGTCAATTCCTCCACGCCGCTGCGGTGAATATCCTCGCATTTTGCAGAAGGATGTACCGCAGACCGGGAGGGGCGGAGGAACCGGTGCAGATCGGCTCCTTTTGCCTGAAATGCCACGCAAATTCGGGTCATGACCACGCCACGATCCGCGACCACCCGTTGAAACAGGGAGGACATACGGATGCCACAGCACGGCGCGCAGACTGATCCACTCCAGGCCGGCGGCAGGGAGGCCGCATCCGGTCGCGCCACATCTTCCGGCAGCCCCGCCCTGGAGCGGAGGCACCAGCCGGTTCCGCCGACACCCGGACCCGCCAGAGCCGATAGCCACCACGGACCCGATGACAATGGACAGGGGCCACGCATGATGGAACATCACCAACAGGTCGTTCAGGATGAAATCGTTGCCTTGATCCCGTCCTTGCGCGCCTTCGCCCGATCGCTGACCAGGAATCCGTGCGAAGCGGATGATCTGGTTCAGGAAACGCTGATGAAGGCGATCGCCAATGCCGGCCAGTTCACCGCCGGCACCAACCTTCGCGCCTGGCTGTTCACCATCCAGCGCAACACCTTCTACACCCTTTATCACAAGCAGCAGCGTGAACCCGTGCTGGTGGTGGAGGATCTGCCCGGCGTACATGTGAAGCCGGCTCAGGAATGGTCGCTGAAGCTGCGCATGGTCGAAGAGGCCGTCGGCAAGCTTCCCGCCGATCAGCGCGAGGCATTGATGCTCGTGGGTGGCGGCGGCATGAGTTACGAAGAGGCCGCGGAGATCTGCGGCTGCGCCCTCGGCACGATCAAGAGCCGGGTCAGCCGGGCCCGCACGGCCCTGCTCCGCCTGCTCGACAGCGAGGACGAACACGACTTCCTTGACGACATCACCGGTGGCAGCCGTCGCAGCCGTATCGCTGCGGATGATGCCGACCGGCGCACGCCACGGATACAATAAGCGGACCCGCCGCAGCGGGTGATGTCTCCGGGCGCGCGGGCTTCGATCGCAAGGACAGCCCGCGCTTTCATGTCATGACGCTCCCCGTACAGGGGTTTCTTCAATTTCAGACGTCTAAGCCCGCCGCCGCAGCTGACAGCGGCAGGCGGCGCCCCCCCCGAGGGGGCGTCACGGCCATCCTGGAGAGCTGGTCAAGAGGTGTGTTCGTCGGACCCTCCGGTCCGGTTGAGGACGCCCGGATCTGCCGGCTCGGACGGCATGGCAGCCCCGCCATCCTGCCCGGCCGCGTCCGCCAGTGCGGCGGCGGCCTCGCGCGCCAGAGCCATCAGCTCCTCGGGCGGCGATGTGTCGTCTCCATAAGCGGCGTAGAGATCCTGGAGGGCCCGGTCGAGCGAACGGTCGTCGTGCTCGGCCTGCCGTTTCGGGTCGGTCCCGTCGATGCGACGTCCGGGATGTGCGCTAGCCATGGGTAGGGGGTGTTCCTTCGTCATGGGATCATCCTGCCGAAGGCAGCCTCGGGCCATGATGCATGATGCATGGGCGCCGGCCGGTCGAAGCTTCGGTTTCGGCAGTCACCAGCCTGGCCGTCTCCGGAAGCCAGACGTCGGATTGGGGGCACCCGACCTTTCTTACGTCGTTCGTCATCGGGTGGATCAACCTCCGTTGCAGTTTAATTCATCGGGCGGCCGCACGTCACGCGGCACGCGGAGACGGAACTTGAACGGATGGCATACTGTTCCTCCTATGCCGGAACCAAATATATCTGGAAGCGTTCACGCGACATGTCTGCAACAGAGCCTGGAAAGGGACGGATATGTCGGATCATCTTCAACCACCCCAAAGGCAAAATCAGCAGCCGGGGCGCGAGCATGAAATGTCACCGGCCCCCGATTACATGCCACGATTTCCCGGCACCGGCCGGCTGAAGGATAAGGTCGCGCTGATCACCGGCGGCGACAGCGGCATCGGCCGGGCGGTGGCGATCGGCATGGCGCGCGAGGGCGCCGACATCGCCATTCTGTATCTGAACGAGCATCGCGACGCCGAGGAAACCGTGCGTCTGGTCGAAGCCGAAGGTCGCCAGGCCATGCACATCGCCGGCGATGTCGGCGACGAGGCGGTCTGCCGCCGCGCGGTGGGCGAGGTGGTCAAGACCTTCGGCCGGCTGGACGTGCTGGTGAACAATGCCGCCGAACAGCACGAGGTGAAGGATTTCACCGATCTGGCCGCCGAACAGCTGGAGCGGACCTTCCGCACCAATGTCTTCGGCTATTTCTTCATGACCAAGGCGGCGCTGGAGCATCTGCCCGACGGCGGCGCGATCGTCAACACCACCTCGATCACCGCCTATCAGGGCTATCCCAGCATGGTGGACTATGCCTCCACCCGCGGCGCGATCGTGGCCTTCACCCGATCGATGTCCAAGCTGCTGGTCGACCGGAAGATCCGCGTCAACGCGGTCGCCCCGGGCCCCATCTGGACCCCGCTGATCCCCGCCAGCTTTCCGCCCGACAAGGTCGCCGAACACGGCGGCAGCGCCCCCATGGGCCGCGCCGGCCAGCCCAACGAGGTGGCGGCCTGCCATGTCTTCCTGGCGAGCGAGGAGGCGTCTTACATGAGCGGCCAGGTCCTGCACCCGAACGGCGGAACCATCGTGCAGTCCTGACGCAGATGATGGCGGGCACCGATCGGGCAGTGCGCCCGCCATCACAATCCCCCCGATTGGCTCAATCTTCGCGAAACTTCGCCGGCTGGCCATCGGGCGGATACTGGTTTTCGGCCAGCAGCCGGGCCAGATGCAGCACGTTGCGCGCCGCCAGATCGATGGTGGTGCCGATCTTGTCGGGCATGGCGGGCAGATCCTTGTAGTCGGTCTTGCCCATCGCCTCTCCCACCCAATAGACCACGGCATTGGGCGGGATGGTGAAGCCGACATCGGCCAGGCCCTGATAGACCTCGGCCGCGACATGATGGGCGCCGTCTTCATTGCCCACCACCACCAGCGCCACCGCCCGGCCGTAAGAGCGCAGCCGCCCCGCCTCGTCGGTTTCGGTCAGGAAGGCGTTCAGCCGCTCCAGCACCCGCTTGCAGACGCTGGAGGGCTGGCCCAGCCAGATGGGTGTGCCGATCACCAGGATCTGCGCGTCCAGCACCCG
>MDTG01393275.1_pt1 | contig 14616 bp, 14 predicted proteins | sample 811421 | NCBI WGS metagenome assembly MDTG01 (sample SAMN05326645, study PRJNA326480) | marine metagenome | isolation source: seawater | place: Pacific Ocean: South East | collected 2011
CTGTGAGGTACTGGCAGACCTCTTCGGTAGTGACTTCGCAAAGGATAGAAAAACATCCAGCATCGACAAATGCGTGCGCATCGTCGATCAGTTGCTTGGCGCGATCAGCAGTCTTGCCTTGGGCTATAAATCCACCCAGTTGCGGCATGCGCATCGGCGTAATGCCGATATGCCCTTGCACAGGCACACCCATTTTTACGATGGCTTCGATATTGCGTGCGTGATGCTGATTGCCCTCGCATTTCATTACTTCTGCATTGGCTTCGTGGACGAAACGTCCAGCATTTTCTACTGCTTGGGCTTCCGATACATGAAAACTCCAATAAGGCATATCGACCATACGCAACCCGTATTGGCTCCCGCGGTCACATGCCTGTGACATCATCATCACTTCATCAAAGCTTACCGTGACGGTGCTTTGGTGACCAAACAAAATCATGCCGCCGGTGTCGGATACACATAGAATATCCATCCCCAAGCGATCGGAGACCACAGCGGTGCGATAATCGTAAACTGCCATCTGCGTAATGGCCTCGCCTTCGCGCATTTTCTTCTTCAACGTATTGATGGTTACTTTCCGGCGCTTTTGCTCCGCCATTTGGTCCTCCCAAATAATTGGTCTCAAAGCGGCACAACCCACCGCTCATTACACGAAGATCATAGCGGTGAAAATTTACCAAGAAAAGTTCCAAGTTATTGATAGAATTAAATTATTCATTTATAGACAGAGCCTTTCATGAGGTGGTTAATGTTCATGAGAGGTTTCGAGCAGCAGGGTGCAGAAAAAACAGCTTCCCCCGGGAAGCTACCCTATGTAATTGAAATTCACATAAAACTGTAGGACGTAAGAAGCTATCTAAACAGATGCAATAATAGGAAAAGCAGAATTCATGAAATCAAGCTCAGACGAGGAACGTCATTATGGTAAGGATGGCTAGTGGTACATCGAGCCTCGGGAAAACGCCTAAATTGTTTCATGCGTTGATCGAATAAAGTTTTTGCGTACATGTTCGGAAAAACGAATTGTATCCTTTGTGATAACTGTCGAAAAATCATTCTTTAATTCCAACTAGGCCACAGTGTTTGGTGAATGAATAGACAAAACTCAATAAAGTTTTTGATCTATAGATATTACCTATTGATTTTAAGTGTATTTTTCCCATATTGAAGGGTCTATTTATCAAATTTCCTTGTTAATAGTTTTCATTAATCGTTCGTCTCATCAAAAACTCCTTTAGACAACCGGAATGATTGGATCGTAGGAAATGCTTTTCCGCCAACTCCAATATCTTGCCGCCTTGAGCCAAGAGCGGCACTTTGGTCGAGCGGCTGACCGTTGCCACGTGTCCCAGCCGAGCCTGTCCAGCGGTATCAAACAATTGGAATTCAGTCTCCAGGTTCCTATCGTATTGCGTGGTAGGCGGTTCATGGGTTTTACCCCAGAAGGCGAACGCGTTGTTGAATGGGCAAAGCGTGTCATCTCGCAACGTGACGCTATGATTACGGAATTGTCCCAAATGCGCGAGAATTTGGAGGGGCGCATCCGCATTGGTGCCATGCCTAATTCTTCGCCGGTACTTCCGATGTTCTCTCGCAAGATGCATGATCGACATCCAAACGTGGACATCGAAATCCATTTTCTTGGAGTAGAGCAAACGCGCCAGGGCCTTAACAGTTTTGCCTTGGATGTCGGCATAACCTACGTCAATGAGGAATCCATCTCTGATCTAAGCTCTGTACCGATCTATACGGAAAAATTTAGTCTCCTGGTGCCCGAGGATTCTCAATGGGCGGACATGGATCAGATTTCGTGGCATGAGGCTGCAGATTTACCGCTATGCCTTTTGGATGCTTCTATGCATGAACGACGAATTATAGATGAAGTCTTTGCCCAAATCGACCGTTCGCCGTCACCAGTGGTAACCGCATCGGACTCGATATTGAATTTGATCTTTCATGTCATGTTTGCGGACCTAGTAACCATCGTTCCTAGCCACTTCGCACGGTTGCCGGGTGGGTTGCGAGGAACGAAAGAGATCAAACTGGTAGATCCCGAGATCTCTCGCGAGGTTGGATTAGTTTGGTCGCCCACAGAACCAATCATGCCTATGGCAAAAATCGCCACATCGATCTGCAATGAGCTATGTAGCAGCGGCGAGATGGAACAATGGTTTTCCGAAGCATTATGAGTGCATGGCTGCCCGACGACGCGTTCCCCGCCTGCGCAGTAAAGTAACACCGAACCAAAGCAGCACTACAAGCAAGGGTCCGGTTGCTAAATTGAATAGCGTGGCATACTGACCTAGGCTCTCCATCTCGGATCGAATTAAACGACGCATGTTACGAAGGCGCGCACGCGCCTCGATCAGATCTTGACGAAAAGCATTTATGTCAGCGCGCAAAGCCTCAGGGAGATTTTTTGATGATATTTTCCCTGCGGAGTGGACTGCAGCTTGCAGCCGTTCTTCCAGCCCCGTCACTTTCTTGGCCAAACTTAACTCTTCCTTGCGATAACGCGCCTGCGCCTTCTCGAACAAACGTAACACCCTGGTGAAGGGACGCTGCAGTTGGCCGCGGGAACGGATCCCCGTTAAGGTTTCCTTACCTGAGGCATATTCTACCATATTGAGTAAGAACGTGAGATTGTCGTTGAGTGGGCGCACCACGGTTCGTCCAGAGACGTCGACACGCTGCAGCGAAAACGGATCAAATAACCAGTCAACGTCGGCGACGACAAACACCGTCGGCGTTCCGCTGGACTGGCTCAAGTGTCCGTTTGCCAACGGCTCACTAGCGGCTAGCCCCAAAGGCGCGTCGAACGCGCTTTTGAAGGGTGCACGGATAGCGACAGCAATGTTCCGCCGCTTGCCATCAGATTTAAAATTCGCTGCAAGCTCGCGCGGTTGTTGTTCATTGAAGTCGCCTCGTGCTCTAACGCCGCTTTCTTGTGATGTGGAAATAAGTTCCACGACCCGATCGGAATCGGTGATTTCCAGGGCGCCCGGCTCCACCATGAATAACTCGTTAAGGCTCGCGCTAACGGCATGCTCATTACCAATGCCAGCTTTGCGGATGCGCATCCAATAAGGAAAGCTCAGCCGGTTCTCGCGACTGTCCGACACCGGTGATGCGGCCTTGGCATCCCCGACAACAAACTCATGCGCGTAGCGGACACCCCATTTCGCCAAAAGATCCGTTATATCGTTTGTCTGCTCCGACGGGCTCGGATTGACAGTATTGCTGGCCCGATTGAAACGAACGTAAGGATCAACCATGACCACGAGGTTGCCACCCCGCATCACAAACTGATCGATGGCATACAACATTTCACGACGGAGGATGCTGGCATCGATGATGATCAAAGCCTTTATCCCGGCGGGGATTTGTTGCTTAAAATATGGGATTACGGCGATGTCGTAGGCCCGTTTTAACTCAGCCATGAACGACAACCCTTGACGTTGACCAACTGCAGCGGTGGATGGCAGCAATGGACTGATGACACCGATTTTCGGGGTTTCTTGGTGGGTAAGTCCGTCCAAGGTGAGTGCGACGTCGTATTCTAGGAAACGGTCGCGGGCGAGGTCGAAATAGGGAATGTAGCCAGTTCGTCCATCTTCGGAAACAGTTAAGCCGAGGTAGAAATGATCGCCCGATGACATGGGTATACGCTGCACGCCGTCGGTAATCGCCTGAAGTTCATCATCACTGTCTGGTTGCGGATCTATTTCCGTGATCTTTAACTGCCCGTTCGAACGCGTCGCCATATTGTTTAGCATCTTACGAATACGTCGGGCATGTGACTTAATGGAAACTGGCACCGTTGCCTCGCTGGCACTCCAATAGAAATTAATCGAAGTGCCATCCGGAAGTCTTTCAATTACATCCATGGTTCCGGAATGGAGGGAAAATTCTTTCTCTGCCGTACAATCAATTGCCAGTGGCAGGTTAGCCAATGGCGCAACCGAGGCCAGTAGGACAAAAATCGATAAAGCGCCAATGCCAACCGACGGCTGGCGAACAAGAAAAAGCGCGCGATGCCTTGAAATCACTATACCGGTTCCGGTCAATGCTACCCCGGTGCCAGCAACGAAGTAGACGATTGCTGCCAATTCGATTGAGCCGTCGCCCATACGCAATAGCCATGTTCGTGGGCTATAAAGAGAAATGGTCTCTATCGCTTCTGGTGCGAGAATACTTTTCAGTAAATTAGTAAAGACGTCCCATCCCATTAACATCAGCACGAACAGTATGCCGAGACCGACAACAAACCCGCCAACCTGATTGCCTACTAATGCTGAAGCGAACAAACAAATGGAGAAAAACAGTCCCAGCATCATCGCCAAAGCTAAATAGCCCGATGCGATGCGCATGAAATCTGGCTCTCCGAGAAAGGCTACAGTAATTGGAAATGGAACAGTAAAAGCTAATGCCGTTAGCAAAACAAGGAAACCGGAAAGGAATTTCCCGGCTACCACTGAGGCCAATGGCAAAGGCAAGGTTGAGGTAAGTTCGGAGCTTTTGTCGAGTTGTTCGTTAGCCCACATTCCCATGGCTAGCGCCGGCACCAGAACAATGCCAACCCAAGGCGCGAACAACAGCATGAGTTGGATTGAAGCCTCGTCGGTCCCATAGAAATCCGCGATAAGAAATATTGCGGACGAGAGCGATAAGAGAAAGCCAACTATGAACAGGTAGCTCAGCGGGGTGTATAATAACAACCTGAGTTCATGGCGGCATACGGCAGCGATGGAAGTCATGGAATAGACACCGGAGGCCCAAACGAGCCGCCTGTTAGATCTCGAAATGCCGGCGCGAGCCGGCCGCGCTCATCTACGAGCGCCGAGGTTGGTTGGTCAGAAACGATCTTGCCCCCGGCGATGATGATCACCCGGTCGCAAAGCTCTTCCGCTTCTTCGAGTATATGAGATGATAAGATGATTACCTTTTTCGTGGCGATATCGCGAATCAGTGCGCGAACCTTATCCTTTTGCCCTGGGTCGAGACCATCGGTTGGCTCGTCTAGAATTAAAATTGGTGGATCATGCAGCAATGCTTGGGCGAGCCAGGCACGTTGTCGCCAGCCTTTCGAAAGTTCGACCATTTTTTGGTCGAGTGCTGGTCGCAATTCAATAAGTGCCGCGGTTCGATCGATGGCGTTGATAAGATATTTTCTCCACATTCCCCGGGATTCGCCGCTAAATTTCAAAAACTCTCTCACGGTTAACTGAGGAAATCCGCTCGCGGCTTCGGGCAGATAGCCGAACTTACTCTGCGCTGCACGGGTTTCACGGGCAATATCATGTCCTGCAATTCGCGCGCTACCGGCATCGGCTTTGAGGTAACCCGTCAATAGACGCATGGTTGTTGATTTGCCTGCTCCGTTGGCACCCAAGAACCCTACGATTTCGCCGGTCGATATCTGAAAAGACACATCGTTTACGGCGACGACCGAGCCAAAATTCTTCACGAGATTATCAGCTTCAATCATGATGACCCCTTAAAGCGGCGAAGCTGCCTCATCGGAGCAGGATCAGTCGCGGTAGGCAGTGGCAAACCCAGCCACAATGAATAAGCCAACGCTGAAAAACGTCAAACCGTATCCCAATCGTAATACAAAACGTGCAAATTGTGGGCTAGTCGTGGTTGTTCGACGTACCAAATAACTGCCGATAGTACTAATTATTGCGCCACTTAATGCCACCGCAACAATGAATTCCCGTTCGAGAAAAAAGGCAAGCGCGCTCACAAACTACTCAGCTGCAGATACATGTTCGGAATCAGCACGAGTGAAGCTTTTCATCGCTTCTTCATGCAATAAGTCCATGGCCTCGCGTTTATACTCATTAGCTTCTGGTGTGTTCAGCATGTCGAAACTGCGTGGGCGAGGCAGATCAATATCAATGACGGTGCGGACTGTTGTTGGCCTGTTAGATAAGACAACAAGATGATCGGCAAGATATATGGCTTCGTCAATTTCTGACGTTACAAAAAGATTTGTCCGGCGGTTTTCTTCAAATAAGCGGACAAAAAACTCCTGCATTAATTCCCGTGACATGGCGTCTAGACCCCGGAAGGGTTCATCCATGATCATCATCTCGGGGTCGTTTATCATCGCTCGCGCAAGCTCTGCTCGCCGCTGCATCCCCCCGGATAATTGAATGGGGAATTTCTCTCTGAACTCTCCTAAACCAACCTTGTTCAACAGTTCCTTTCCCCGAGATTCCACTGTCTTTTTATCTTCACCTCGCATGATCGGGCCAAAGGTCACGTTCTGTATTGTTGTTTGCCAAGGAATCAGCGCGGTTTCTTGGAAAACTACCATTCTTTCGTGGCTTGGTGCGGTTATTTTAGCACCATTCATAAGGATCTCGCCACTATCTGGTGAATCAAATCCAGCTACCAAGTTAACCAATGTGGACTTTCCGCAACCCGACGGCCCAACGAGCACTGTTAATTTACCAGCATGAACACTGAGGGAAAACTTTCTAATGATCTCTTCGCGAGCCCAAGTTGGGCCAAAACCTTTAGAGACCTCATTAATTTCGAGAGCGCACTGAACCATGGTATTCCCTTAATGTATTTTACGGATGAACTAAAATAGCTTGCGCCATGGCATGGAGTGCTCGCCGATAATTCTTATAAGCGAGCTTGAGAGGTAACCGGCAATTCCAATTGAAATCATTCCGACAATAACGGTGGCTACAGTTCCTCCCATATAAGAGCTCCAAATGAAGAAACCAAGCCCTCCACTTGCTTGTTGCCCGCCACCACCTGAAATCATTTCACCGGCTAGAACAACTTCCCATGTGATGCCCATACCGACTGCCGCACCCGTAAAGATTGACGGCAAGGTGCCCGGCAAAATAATACGATAGAATAAATCCCACTGACTCGCACCCATCGATTGGGCGGCCCGAAGATAACGCACGTCTATGCTTCTCGCCCCACCTAGAACATTGATAACGATCGTGAAAAAAGCACCCAAGAAAGTTACAAACGCGATTGACATTTCTGTTGTTGGCCAAAAAACGATCGATGCAGGAACCCAAGCCAGCGGAGGTATTGGTCGTAATATCTCGAAAGGTGGAAAGAAAATGTCGCGGAAATATCGGTTGACCGCCAAGAGAAGACCAAAAGGAATACCTACAAGCTGTGCAATTAGGAAGCCGGCAAAAACCCGCCCCGTACTCATGTACCAACTTTCCCAGTAGCCGGGCAAAAAGAACACTTCACGCCAAGCAGCCACCACTTCAGTCGGCGGCGGAACCTTGCCTATCCAAGGTACGCTGACGGGCACCAGTTTTCCCGCTTTTTCCTCCATCATGCCGAAATGTTCGGTAAGCATGGGGAAATATTTTGATAAAAGCTCCCAAAGAATAACAAAACTTAACAGCGCTATTAAGCCTCTCCAGAAGGTTATGTTGGATACAAGTTCAATTAGTTTTTTTAGGGAAAGGGCCATTATCTGGTTTCCATCACGATCATAATTTATCTATGCAAGTTCCCGCTCACCAGCTTCAAATGCTTTCACAGCTTCTTCCTGCACGGCACCCTTTGCTTCTGAAACAATAGAACGAAATTCCTCAGACGAGAGGACCTGGTAATCTCGAGGTCTAGCAATATTGACATCTAATATTACTTTCGTTTTCGCCGGTCGAGTAGTCATGACAACCACCCTATCACCCAAGAAAATAGCTTCTTCGAGATCGTGAGTAATAAAAAACATTGTAACTTTCGTCCGGTCATAAACCTCCAGGAGGGACTCATGCATGATAGATTTTGTCAGTGCGTCCATCGCCCGGTATGGCTCATCCAATAAAAGGACTTTAGGATCATTAATAAGAGCGCGAACAATTTCTGCACGCCGGGCCATACCCGAAGATACCTCGCCAGGGAATTTGTCGGCCATGTCGCCAATGCCTGCCTCAGCTAGCATGTCGCTTGCTTTTTCCAAGGCCTGAGATTTGGTCATCGTTTTTTGAACTATGGGGCCATACGCGACGTTCTCTTTAAGCGTTTTCCAGGGAAAAAGGGCACCATGTTGAAAGACGACAACCCTATCGGAGCCTTGCGAGGCGAGGGGTTTTGAGGGGCCACATAACAATTCTCCATCAAGAAAAATCTCCCCTTCCGTTATCGAATGAAAACCTGCGATTGCATTTAACAATGTGGTTTTCCCGCATCCCGAAGGGCCGACGATCATGCAAACTTCACCCGACGCAATTTCTAGGCTGCAGTTGTCGACAGCCATAACGTTTACGCCCTCAGGGTCGTAAATTTTCGTTACATTACGGATGCTGATTGCACCTTTGAGGCTGGTTTCTGTCATAGGATTATCTGCCCTCAAGAGCCAAAGCTTTTACACGCCACTGCATTACCCGGTTCCCAGCTATTCGAACCATAGCTGATGTTACCCAGCCCGCGAATCCAAGAGTAAGCATCCCAATCACCATGGATACGTAGGTTATGTTCATGTAGGCGTCCATGATCAAATACCCTAGACCAAATTCTCCCGAGACCATTTCAGCTGCGACGAGAGAGAACCATGCAACCCCAACACTAATTTGGAGACCTGTGAAAATAAAAGGCAAAGACCCTGGTACAACGACATCGAAAAATACATCCCGCGGTCGTGCTCCTAAACATTTTGCGGCTCTGAAATAACTCTCGTCGATTGATTCAACGCCGAGAAGAGTGTTGAGTGTTGTCACAAACAAAGAAGCAAGTGTCGCCAAAAAGATGACCGGGGTTTCCAATCCTGAAAACATCAGAATGGCGAGAGGCACCCAGGCTAAAATCGGAATAGGCCGCAGGGTTTCCAAAATTGGGAAACTATAATCTTTGAATTTCTTTGACCATCCCATAAACAGGCCCAGCGGAACACCGACCCCAGTTGCAATCGCAAATGCTATGAAGATTCTGCGGCAGCTCACCAAAATGTGCTGTTGATAGTCTTCTGAAAAAAGTGAAATTCCCCAATCCGGGTCTCTGCTAAGCCATTCGGTTATAACTTCAACGGGCCCTGGAATTTTATTGAACCTGGGAAGGGCCCAGCCTTCGCAAAGTAGGTAATAAGAAAAGAGCCATAGGAAGACGCCAAATGCCATAAAGTAGGGCGTAGTCGTCTTAAGTGATTCACGCCAAGTGTGCAGAGTAATCGATAGATTGCTCGGCTCAGAATCCGCGGATCTTATATCGGTCGTCATGCCACTCGGTTCCCGTAGCAGTATAAAGATCAAAAATTATAATAAGAGAAAACGGGCGACCCTAAACCTACGTGTAGAGGTCGCCCGTTATAGAAGTAACCTTAATTTTTAAGGCTTATATTTGGACATAGGAACACCGTCGATCTTGCCGATCGGGCTCTTAAGGCCACGATCTTCAAGAACTTGGCGAGCGACTTCATCATATACCGATTGCGGTCTTAATGTAGTGCGCTTACCAAACTTTTTCTTACCAGCTAGGAAAGCTGTTGAAGCGTTCAACATATTTCTAACTTTGTCGGTAAAGACGAAATCAAGGGTAAGTTTGTTCTTCCCGGCTTCATCGTGATAAAGCGAAGCCCAGAGAATTTTCCGATCCATACCTTCCGTCTGATCATCAGCCATTTTAGCGACCGCATTGGCATTTCCTGTATCAGAAAGGAAAATCTGTGCATCGAGTTCCGCTTCTAGCCAACCCCGGTGTACGTCTGGCCGATCTTGAATAATCTCATTCATCATTACCAAGAAGCCAGCATCACCGGCGTCATCACCCGCGAAGTCAGCACCCGTGGCTCCCCTTCGGGCAATGCCCTTCATCACAATCTTCGAAGCCGTAGGTTCCCAAATGGCGGCACCTGCAATTTTACCCGCTTCGAGGTTCTTTGTGATGTTTTCGATGTTTTGGTTCAAGTATTTCTTTGGTTTGATGCCTGCCTGTTCGAAAGCCAACAAAGCAAACCTATCGGTGCATGCACCGTGGGGAGCTGCGATAAGCTTGCCATCCATCCACTTAACGGCGTCCATACCCGAGTTGAACTTGGGTGCGTTGTTTGGAACCAAGAAAATATTGCACTGTTGTTTGGACGTCCCCAGCACGGAGATCATACGCAGATCAACTTTTGATTCGCGCATGGAGGATACGATCGCGGGCATATCGCCCATGTATCCGATGTGGTTTTTTTCGCCGAGCAGTTTGCCGACGATTACTGAGCCTTGGAGACCAATTTCAAATTTGGCAGATGAGCCCTTGGGCAGGTGCTTCTTCCAAAGATCTTTACCATTGATCACAACGCCAGACCAGGATTCTGTGTAATAAGGCTGATAACCTATCACCAAATTCACAGCCTGACCCGGTTTGCCAAAACCGACTTTTGCTTGAGCAACGTCCGAAGCGCTAAATGCGAAAGCTGCGACCGCAGCCACGCCTATGGAACTAATTAGATTGCGTCTCATGTTTTCCTCCCAATTTACGTCACGAAATGACAGCGCAAGAAGACGATCCAGCATTTGTATGTTTTCCTAAATCGCCTAATAGCATCCCTTGCTGCACAATTAAGCTAATTTAATTGACGACAAGTACAACACTAAAAAATCTCTCGTTATTCAGCTCTGCCTCTACGCATGATAATTTTTCATGCGCAATAGGGGGTGCTGCACGTAGACAATGCAAATCCAAATTAACGATTTCATTATAAACAAAATCTATCATATTATTCGGGAAAACCTGTCACCACCATTGTATAGCGCCAATCAATTCCGCTCAAACCAAACCATGGCAATCTACCTAAAGTATACAGGGTCACAGTTTCCTGGTTCGCGTCGGTTGGAATAACACGTGGCCTTGGATTGGATACTGGTCACTGGACAGTAAAAAGCTCTGTTCCGAGTCTCGCACTAATATAATTGGCAAAAGTTCGCTCGGGAGGTTTTTTTACTATCGACAATCTTTTTTCTATCGAGAATCTACTGAGTAGCTGATGCCGTTGGCACGTGTTTTTCGAGGTTAGATTGCTGGTGGCTCAATGCCGTTCTGACGACAAGCGGCAACTAGAGTGTTGCGCAATAAGCACGCGATGGTCATTGGGCCGACGCCGCCCGGCACCGGCGTGATGGCTCCGGCCCGCTCAATGGCAGAGGTATATTCAACGTCACCGACCAATTTTGTTTTTACCGTGCCGTCTTCTTTGACCCCCTTTTCTGGCGCCTCGATGCGATTGATACCAACATCAATGACAACGGCGCCTGGCTTCACCCAGTCGCCTTTGACCATTTCTGGGCGCCCGACGGCGGCAACTAGGATATCCGCCTCCCGGCAACGCTCAGGTAGATCCTGGGTGCGCGAATGGGCGATGGTCACCGTGCAACTCTCGGCCAACAGCAGCGCAGCCATCGGTTTGCCGACGATATTAGAACGCCCGACAATAATGGCACGCTTGCCGCTCAAATCTCCAAGGCGATCCTTGAGCATTAGTAGGCAACCGTATGGAGTACATGGCACCAGCGCGTCTCCACCGGTCCACAGTCTGCCAACGTTGATGACATGAAAACCGTCTACATCTTTGTCGGGATTGATTGCGGCTAACACTTTTTGTTCATCAATCTGGTGAGGAAGGGGTAACTGCACGAGGATTCCATGGACCGCACTGTCATTGTTTAGGTTCTCGACTAAAGCCAGTACATTTTCCTCCGAAGTATCGACGGGAAGCCGATGTTCGAATGAGTTCATGCCTGCTTCGCGGGTTTGCTCACCCTTGTTGCGAACATAAACAGCGCTCGCTGGATCGTTACCAACCAATACGACAGCAAGACCAGGGGAAAGTTCATGCGAACTTTTAATGCGGTCAACTTCCGCGCTGATGACTTCACGCAAACTGGCGGCGAACGTTTTGCCGTCGATAATTTTGTCTGTTGCCATGGTTCGGATCCCTGTTGGTTTGCAACTGCATTAGTGGCTTTGAGCCTATTAGCCGCAGGAACTATTCGCTGGCAAGCCCCGACTTGTATGGAATATTCTATTAAATGATAAAATATTTATGGTTTACGAACCTTATCGTGTTGGGAATATTAGAGTGTGGTATCATAAGACTACATCTAACGGCGACCAAATATCGTATACCAGAAGCGATCTAGACTAATATTCTTTAAGGGAGACATCAAATGCCCGCACGCAATCACAGCCAGTGGACTGCGACCCCCCCCGTGGAGTTTGTTGATAGTCGAATCTATTCAGATCCTGATATTTTTGAGGAAGAACTCGAAAAAATCTTTAAGAAAACTTGGATCCCGGTTTGTCATGAGTCCGAGCTTTCGGAGCCATACGACTTTAGAACTAGCTCAATTGCTCGAGAGCCCATCATCGTTACCCGCGATGCTGACGGAGAGGTACGCGCTTTTTTGAATGTGTGCCCTCATCGAGGCATGATGATAGAGAGGCGTCCTTCAGGTAGCTTCCTGGAAGGCTCAGCGTCCGGAACGCCAAAACACATGACGTGCATGTTCCACGCTTGGCAATTCGATATGAAAGGTAATTGCGTTGATATAACCCGCCGTGAGGAGGGTTACCAAGATCGCCTTCAAACCAAACAGGTTGGGCTTCGCCGGCTAAGATGTGAGGTCGCTTATGGGGGGTTCGTCTGGGTAAATTTGGAAGACAAGCCAAAACACTCACTGAAAGAATTTATTGGTGATGCATTTGATTGTTTGTTTGAAAGCGTTGAAGCTGAGCCCATGGAGGTTTTCCACTACCACAAAGCCGTAATTGGCTGTAACTACAAGTTGTGGCATGACACAAATTGTGAATTTTATCACGATTATATGCATTATCATAACCGAGTAACTGGTTTTAATGACGCATACTTTGCCCGCAAAAATACTGCCTACGAGAACGGCCACATAAATGTTGGCAGCTTTCAGGTGCAGTACGACCAATACGAGGGATTCGAGTCTCGTGCTGAATTGTCATTCCCACATATGCCCCCAAACGAATGGTATATGATAGATTTGTTCCCGGGTATGAATTTCAACTTGAGGGGGTCAGCGTATCGTTGCGATATTGTTACCCCATTGGGGCCTGACAAGGTCTTAATTGAGTATCGAGGTCTAGGCCTCAAGAGCGATACTCCTGAGGAACGGCAAACCCGTATTGAACATCACAACTCGATATGGGGGCCCTTTGGACGAAATCTTCACGAGGATTTGATCGGTGTTCAAGGGCAAGGGTCAACCATGCAGACGGGTTCCGAGCCACGGCGAATCCTTCATGGTCGCCATGAAAACCAAACAATTCATGATGAGAATGGCATGCGTCATTTTTACGAAGAATGGGGGCGTTTAATGAATCGCGACCCTGCAAATCCTATGCTGGAATTTGGTGTAGCCGCCGAATAAAAAAAACGCACGGTCCTTGTCAATTTACAAGTGCTCCGGTCGGTTCATCCTGCGGAAATTGCGGGATACAAAGGTCGGTGCCCCATTTTGGTATGAGTTTTAACTTTTCATCAGGGGAGGAAGGAGAGGTATGGGCACCAATAAGCAGGGTAACGTTGACAAGATCAAAGATACAATACTGCGATCATGTCTATTTTTAGATGACGAGCAGTGGTCAAACTGGCTCAATCTGTGTCTTGATACCTTTGAATACAAAATCACCTCTTACAGCCCAGAAATTCGGAAAGATATGATTTACTTCTCCGGCGATCACAGAGAATTACGATCGATGACGGAGATGTTACCAAAGCACAATACTGACCATTCACCTTTGAAGCGTCACGCCTCGGTCTATACAGTAGATCTATCGTCAGATGGTACCTCTGCAGAGGCAATAACTTCAGTCGTTATATATCAAACTATGCTTGATGGGGTTAATTCACATATTGACTCGGGGGAGACCCGATTATTTTGTGCTGGAAGATATATTGACACACTTGTCGTTGAAGGAGATTCAGCAAAGTTTTTGTCAAGGGAATTTAGGTTAGAGAATCGGCGATTGGATAAAGGCTCTCATTGGCCTCTTTAGATGAGAATCCTAAAATAGAGCAGAAAAATTTAGCGATATTATGTCGTTCAATAGTTGACTTTATGGGACTTTAATAGTGTCAAAGTGGATCAAGGTTTGTGCGGCAGAAGATGTGCCAGAGAACAAAATCAAAAAGTTCTCCGTCGGTGATTTTGATATTGTATTAGCCAATTATGGTGATGGCTTACGCGCTTTCCCACCCGTTTGCCCTCACATGCGAGAGCCGTTAGATGTGTCAGGGTTGTTAGATAATGGCGTCCTGACTTGCGGGAAGCATGTTTGGCAGTGGGACCTTCGCGAATGCACTAAGGCATCTACAATGACTGAAGAAAACCTCTTATTTTATGAATTAAAAGAAGAGAACGGGAATATACTAGTCGATGTCAGCGAACAGTTGTCTTACGCGTGGGAAGAAGAAGAAGAGTTAGATGATGACGATTTTTTTGGCTGATTGGTTCAGGAATAAACCTTTCTGCTCTACATTTTGATCTGGTTTTTTCCCCTCAAATATTAAAACTGTTCGCCTTCAACCTGCTCAACTCGTCTTTGCATATACTCGTCTCGAATATCAGAATTAGTGCCACCCATGTCTTCGCTAACAGATGCCAGTAATGTCTC
>MDTG01428966.1_pt1 | contig 14616 bp, 7 predicted proteins | sample 811421 | NCBI WGS metagenome assembly MDTG01 (sample SAMN05326645, study PRJNA326480) | marine metagenome | isolation source: seawater | place: Pacific Ocean: South East | collected 2011
CTCAGTTGTTTCGCCATCACCTTTATCTTTGTCTTTGCCTTTGTCATTGCCTTTGTCATTGCCTTTGTCATTGCCTTTGTCATTGCCTTTGTCATTGCCTTTGTTCTTGATTTTTCTATTTGTTTTACTTGGCTTGCGTTTTTCACTTTCCTCCTCACTTTCCTCCTCACTCTCATCTTCACTTTCCTCCTCACTCTCATCTTCACTCTCATCTTCACTTTCCTCCTCACTATCATCTTCACTTTCCTCCTCGCTCTCATCCTCACTCTCTAATTCAGGAAGTCCACCGAGAGTGAAGACAATATTAATTTTTCCATTGTCGGTCATCAACTCTAAATCTTCATCATCCGAATCGTCGTCTGAAGAGGATGATGATTCCATTTCTTCGAGTTCCTTTTTGTTTTTCTTTTTCATACTCATATCCATTATTTGTTTCTTGAGGTTTTGGATTTTTTCTTTTTTTGTTTCTTCGTTCTCTTCTTTGGTTTCTTCACTTTTGGTAGTGGATTGTTTCTTAGACGATGTGTCCTTTTTGGTAGACGTGTCCTTTTTGATAGACGCGTCCTTTTTGGCCTTTTTCTTGGTTTCATTTGCCTTTGCATCCATGTATCTAGAAGGAAACATTTCCGAAAGGAATTTTTGGTAAGTTGCATGGTCAAACTCCTCGTCTTCTTCTTCTTCAGTTTCCCATTCTTCGTCGTCATCAGACGATTCATGATTTTTGTATTCCTGACATTTATTTTTTGATGTTGACCGTGTGTAGTATTTGTGCGATGATTTCGAATCCTTGCCCATTTTATTACTCTCTTATATTTTGATATTTTTATATCAATTTTTTATTAAAAATCTTTACTTCAAAAGGTTATTAATAATCGAGGGAACCAGTGTGATGATGTGTAGTTGAAATTAAAAAAATAACATACAAAATTGAAATAAAACTATCTAAATATTATCCGTGTTATATAAGAAGGATGGCACAACGTACCGCCGGTATCATTAATAAAGAGCATGCTTCTAAAATTTTGGGAATTCAATTCAGTATATTGTCTCCGGATGAGATTCGTAAAGGTTCGGTGGCCGCTATTACGAGCAGAGACACCTATATCAACAACAAACCGGTTATCAATGGCTTATTTGATCCACGAATGGGCGTATTAGAGCCAGGATTTATATGCCCTACCGATGGGCTTGATTATATGCAGACGCCAGGTTATTTTGGACACATTGACCTTGCGCGACCTTTGTTCTACATACAATATCTGAATACAGTCACTAAGATAATGAGGTGCACATGTGTTAAGTGTAGCAAATTACTGATCAATAAAGAGAACTATAAACATGTTCTGGAGATGCAACCCGAAGCAAGATGGAACTTCATATTCAGCATAGCTAGTAAAATCAACCGGTGTGGTGAGGACACTATGGATGGGTGTGGATGCAAACAGCCATGTAAAATTAAGAAGGAAGGACTAGCTACATTGATTGCTGAGTGGGACGATATTGAAGGTCTACCCAAAGGTGACGAAGAGACCAAGGAGAAACTCACCATGGTAATGACCCCTGAAGTGGTGTTGAAACAGTTACGGCGTATCTCCGACGAAGACGTTTCATTTATGGGATTTAGTCCGATTTGGTCGCGTCCTGATTGGATGATCTGTCAGGTTTTAGCAATACCACCACCGGCGGTTCGACCTTCCGTGAAACACGATACTCAGCAGCGAAGCGAAGATGATATCACGCATATAATTGTTAATATTATCAAGGCAAATAAAAGTTTACAAGAGAAAATTTCACTGAATGCAGACGCCTCAATAATTAACGATTGGACAATGCTCCTTCAGTATCACGTCGCCACGCTAGTGGACAATAAGATCCCCGGTGTTGCGGTAGCTGCGCAGCGTTCGGGTCGACCGTTGAAATCAATTAAAGAACGTTTGAATGGTAAGCACGGACGCGTGAGAGGAAACCTCATGGGGAAACGTGTTGATTTCTCAGCACGTTCAGTAATTACACCCGATCCTAATCTTTCAATCAGGGAATTGGGAGTTCCTAAAAAGATTGCCATGAATCTAACACGTCCTGTCCTAGTGAATAAGCGGAACATTAAGCTGCTTGAAACTTATGTTAAAAATGGTCCAGATGTGTATCCGGGTGCGAAAAACTTGGATCGCAAAAGAGGCGAAACAATCTCACTGAGATACGTGGACCGTGATTCTGTTCGATTGGATATTGGTGATGTTGTTCACAGACACATCATTGATGGTGACGCGGTGCTCTTTAACAGACAGCCTACGCTTCACAGAATGTCTATGATGTCGCACATTGTTCGGGTTATGCCAGTTGGAGATACGTTTCGCATGAACGTTGCCGATACGAAACCGTATAATGCCGATTTTGATGGAGATGAGATGAATATGCATATGCCCCAAGACGTCGAGGCTGCGTCGGAACTTCGCAACTTGGCAGCTGTCCCTTGGCAGCTCATCAGTCCCGCAAATAATAGCTCCATCGTGGGAATATTTCAGGACTCGTTGCTCGGAGCGTATCGATTCACGCGTAAAGACGTGAGCTTTTCGAGGCGCGACGCCATGAACCTTCTCATGGCGTATGAAAATGTGGATGTTTCGAAGTTGAACAAAACAGATAGAGTTAGCTGCTTCGATATAATGTCACAAATAATGCCGCCGCTTTCATTGAAATATAAAACGAAACTTTTCAAAGATGACCACGACTTTAAATCTGCCAATAGTGTTCTTGAAATCAACAATGGTGTTTATCAACGTGGACAGATGGAGAAAGGGGTTCTTGGTGGAGGTTCAAAGGGGCTTATACAACGTATTTGCAATGACTTTGGAAATATGGCGGCGGCAACATTTGTTGATGACATTCAAAACATTGTAACAGAGTACATGAAGACAAGCGCCTTCAGTGTTGGTATTAGCGACCTTATTGCAAACAAAGAGACCAACGAGAAGATTTCACAAGTCATCACATCTACTAAACGTGAGGTTCATGATCTAATTGATCAATCGCACCTCGGCATTTTCGAGAATAAAACAGGCAAGACAAACGAGGAGGAGTTTGAAACACGAATCAAGAACATTACAAATCGTTGCGAGAATGATACGGGTAAAATTGGTCGCGAGAGTTTAAGTCCAGAGAATCGGTTCGCGATTATGGTTAAGGCGGGTTCCAAGGGTTCCGACCTCAACATGATGATGATGATTTCTTGCGTTGGACAACAGAATGTTGACGGTAAGCGCATTCCGTATGGATTTGAAGACCGAGCACTTCCACATTTCAATAAGTTCGACGATTCGCCCGGTGCTCGCGGTTTCGTAGAGAGCTCCTATATTTCGGGCCTTACACCTGAAGAACTGTTCTTTCACGCGATGGGTGGACGAGTAGGTCTCATCGATACAGCTGTTAAAACGTCTCAAACTGGTTACATTCAACGAAGGCTAATCAAAGGTCTTGAGGACTTGAAGGTAGAGTATGATATGACGGTGCGCAACAATAAACAGAAAATTATTCAGTACTCTTACGGTGAAGACGGATTTGACCCTACAAAAGTGGAAAATCAAACACTTCCTCTCGTCTCGATGACCACTGAAGAGATTTATGCTCATTACTACATTCCGACCAATAGTGTGCAGGATAAATTGTTCACCTCTTGCTACACTAAAAAAACAATCACGCGTTTAAGAAAACAGAAAGCCGAACTTGCGGAGAGATGCAAGTCGATTACCGAGATGATGCTTAATATGCGCGATGTTATTGTCAAGCAAGTATTTCAAATGCAAGATAATAAGGATGTTCATATTCCGGTTGCCTTTGGACACATCATAAATAACGTTCAGGGTGAACAAAACATTTCCGCCAACTCCATGGTTGACATTACCCCACTTGAAGCATTCGAAATCATCGATAATGGATTTCAGCGAATCAAAAACATATATTTCGTTCCCCCAACCGAACTTTTCAAAACAATGTATTACTATTATTTGACACCCAAAAACCTAATTGTATTGAAACGCTTCAATGGCAACGCATTGAAACTGTTGATAGATAAAATAGTGATTGGTTATAAAGAAGCCATTGTGGCCCCAGGAGAAATGGTGGGCATGATTGCGGCCCAGAGTATCGGTGAGCCTACTACCCAGATGACATTGAATACCTTTCACTTTGCCGGTGTCGCTAGCAAGTCAAACGTTACGCGTGGCGTTCCAAGAATCGAGGAGATCCTTTCCCTTTCAGAGAACCCCAAGAACCCGTCGTGCACGGTGCATATGTTTCCCAACGAAGAAGAGAATCAAGATAATGCAGAAAAGGTCATGCACCGTTTACAATATACGTCGCTTCGTTTGGTTGTTGATTCGGTTGAGATATGCTTTGACCCAGACAACTTGACAACTCTCGTGGAAACGGACGAACTTCTGGTCAAGCAGTATCGAGAGTTTGAGAGCATGATTGATAAGTGTTTGGATGTTGAATCACAATCAGAAGAGGACAAATCCAAATGGGTCGTCCGGATTAAAATGAACGAGGAAGGAATGCTGGATAAGAATATTACAATGGATGACATTCATTTCGCGATTAAAAACGCATACGAAAATGAGGTTGAATGTGTTTTCAGTGACTACAACGCCGACAACTTGGTATTTCGCCTACGCGTTAATTCACTGCCGAAGAAGTCATCTCCAAAATCGCTGGATACGTCGGACGAGATACATTATCTAAAATCATTTCAAGAACAACTACTCAACAACCTTATACTTCGAGGAGTCAAAAATATAGAACGTGTTATTCCGCGGAAAATCACCAACTCCGTTGTGGAACACGATGGAGCCTATGTAAAACGCGAAACGTGGGTACTCGATACGGTTGGAACAAACCTTCTTGACATACTTGGACTCGATTATATTGACAACACAAGAACGTTTACCAACGACATTAAAGAAATATATCGTGTTCTGGGCATTGAAGCGGCCCGTCAAGCAATCTTTAACGAGATTTCAGAGGTCATGGAATTTGACAGCACTTACATTAACTATCATCATTTGAGTTTGCTTTGCGACAGAATGACGTGTAATGACAGTATGGTTTCGATATTCCGACACGGAATTAATAATGATCACATCGGTCCAATCGCAAAAGCATCATTTGAAGAAACGCCCGAAATGTTCCTGAAAGCTGCACGACACGCCGAACTCGACCCGATGCGCGGTGTATCAGCAAACGTCATGTGTGGCCAAGAGGGATTCTTTGGGACCAACGCGTTCAATGTGGTTTTGGACACTGATAAATTCGCCGAGCTTGACGCCCAAGAGTGGAGTAATGAAACCAACACGGACATTATTGATGCCGGCTTTGAAGGATTGGATATGGGTGATCCATGCGCCATGTCAAATTTGGAGATTAATACCAACATTCACAACATCAAAGTATCACAGACTGGAGAGTTGAATAACTATGATCCAGGATTCTAAGAAAATGAATATAAAAAAATTAACAGGATTATATTATGAATGCGTTCACATACATAATATCATTTTTTCTCACAGGAAATAAGAAATTTGATTTTGATGAAATGAAAAAATATATAATTAAGGGAGACTATTATTTTTATCACTTTATTCGTGCTATCGAGACACAAAAACAAGGCAGGATCGAATTGCTTGTAAAGTCAACTGTAAACGCGTTATTTATCAAAAATGATACACGCATTAAAATCGAAGAGGCGTTCACCAATACCCAAAAAGTGTACCATGGAATGTCTCGACTGGCAAGACACTTTAAAATAAAGCACGCGCGTAAGTTTGACGCACAGCATGATCTTTGCCTGAATTCGCTTTCAGACCTACAAACATCTTTGATTTTGGATGTGTATGACGACAAACAACAAATCATTTATAGTTTTAGAATATCTGATTTAATCACAATCATTAATACCGCACTAACACATTCGTCAGATTTCTTTGCCGAACCTCAGGAAATACGTAATCCATACACGAACATAGAATTTACGAGGGCACAATTGTATTCGATATATTTTTGTGTAAGTAAAAGTTCTTACGTAATGCCTGTATTATTTCATCAGTACTTTATATCTGACTTTTCCTTGCAACATTTTTGCAAAACAAATGAATGCTACATTCGCGAAGAGGCAATAAAATCGTTTCTTCGAAACGCATCAATCAAACAAAAACATATTCAAATATTGAAAATGATGGTTGATTATCGGAAAGAATTCAAGGGAATCATAATACACAAGGACTTTCCGACGGAAACATTAGTTAAACATTTTTCAGTATATCTTAACGATTATCTTCTTGAATGCTATTCTCTAAACCCAGCAATTCGGTATTTGTCAAAACGAAAACTTAAGAGAGACCTTCAAACATTCCGGAAGTTAAATCCAAAATATGGTCGAAAAATCATCAAGCAGAAACTAATAGCATTGGAGTTAAACAATACCGATAATACCGATAATACCGATAATACCGATAATACCGAGAAAGTGTTTGTTTTTGGAAGCGACCACGGTGATTCAAAGCACTTTAAAACCGAGATATCATTCATAGATAAAGTAAACACACATACACCAATATCACAACCTCGAAGGACAAGAAGGGAGCGAATATCACAAAGAAGAAACGCACGCACAAACTTATTGCGTAATAGAAGACAGATTGAACAAGCAAACCAAGATTTTAATCGTATCATTAATGAGGCGTTCGCATTGGTGCGTAACACGACAGAAGCAAACTCGACAGAAGCAAACGCAACACAACCACAAGAACAACCACAAGCACAAGCACAAGCACAAGCACAACCACAACCACAACCACAACCACAACCACAACCACAACCACAACCACAACCACAACCACAAGAACAACCACAACCACAAGAACAACCACAAGAACAACCACAAGCACAAACACAAGCAGACGTAGAAATATTAACGAGTGACATTGAAGATGATGTATCCAACTATAATAGCGACGACACTATTGATATCGATAATTTGATCCACATGATGGAAAGTGACGATTCTGATAACTTATATATCGATTCAGATGATGAAAGTATCGATGAATCCATCTGACTCTTCGTTTAGGCTTCGTTGTTAAATTCTTTCCAACGCACATCTTTATTTTTCTTCATATTCAAAACAATATCTGGTGTTTCGTTAATATAAGCATTGTTAAATAGTGTCTCAAAATTATCTCGTTTTTTGTATTTATTTGTGGGTATCTTCTTTAATTTTTTAAAATATTCTTGAGTTAGTTCACTTTTCCACATAAGTATTTCTTCGTCGCTCAGTTCCATCTTGACGTCATTAATTCTCATTAACGAGTCGTGATCTTTATCGGCCAAAATGAAGGAACGCATCACATTATATCGCAAGAGTTCGTCCGCTATTCTACCAAAGTAAACTTTTCGGTTATCAAGTCTATTGAATAAATTGATGTCAGGAATTTTAAGTTTACACTCCTCATCATCGTTGTCGTTCATTGGTACACAGAGTTCTATATTGTCTGGTGTTATTTCGTTTTTATCAGCAATAAATGAGACGTAGTCATCCACAACTGAATGAAGTATTTCGACAATTCTATCAAGTTTTTCGATATAAGGATAGTTAGAATCTACTATTGTTTCAATCTCATCATGGGCTTCCTGATTTTTTGTGTATCCCAATACAACACGTATTGTGGTTCGAAACATATTGTACAACGTCGATTCTATCTTAATTGCAGAAATTGTATCGATCCGTTCTGTATCTGTTTCTCCTCTGGTTAACATGACTTCCGTGTCCTTGTAATTACCATCATTCATCATTATAAGTTCATCATTTACTAATGTTTCCATTATCTCCACTACCGGTACAAACTGATTTGCATCTGTTAGTATACCTATGATAAGACCGCCGTTGTTTACTTTTATCATTGGTTTACACTTGATAATCTCATTTGATTTTTTAGAAATATCCGTTAATATTTCCACAGTTGCCCCATACGAACGAGCGTCAACCTCGTGAATCCATATATATTCGGTATTATCTAACACGAAATTATCATCGTATCGTATAATAAGCGACGAAGGACGACAAGGAACCAAAAAATCTTCGGCATTTAACTCCGTTTCAACGCCTTTTGTTTCTTCCATTTCGTAAGAAGAACTCTTTTCAACTAATACTCCAACAATCAATCTATTATAGTTCAAAACATATTTGGTCATTGCGAACATTTTCTCTCCATCTTCACCTTTAATTTTATCTAACTCTATCATCAACAAATCCAATGGAATATTTTGTTCAAAATTGTAGACACTCGAATCATTTTCTGCGCCGCAATGTTTGTGCATCGAATCTTTGATATTTAACAAAGTTTTTCCCATTTTGGATGTCGAACTTAAACGAAACAGAAATACATCTGATTTTTTAGAGGTTTGTTGAAAAATAGGTTCGAAATAATCACCCTTCTTATATAAAATTGCTGTCTTTTTGGTTGGGTCGAACACACTTTTTGAATAAAAGTTGGTAGGACAAAGAACATTTACACTATAAGTACTATCATCCTCATTTATTTCAAGTATGACAAGGTTTATTCCACCTTCATGAATAATCGTTTTCATACATATCAAATCCCATAAATACGTATGGTCAATTGACACCGCTTCATCCATAATGAATTGTTGAAAGTTAATGAATGAACGTATGACTTTGACGAAATATCTATAACCAAAATCGTTATTCAACTCGGTTATACTGAATAAATTTGAATCGCGAAAACTATCAATTGTGTTTTCATCAACATCAGCACCATCATCAAACATATCAATCAAATTCCCATTTTGAGCAATAGCAAAATTATCTATGTTAATTTTACTCATCAAGTATTCTTTCATTTGTAAGATGGTGAATTTGCGCGTTTCTGGGGAAAGTTTTGAAATTGCCGATAAGAATGACTGTGTAGAACTTACCTCAACGCCACGGCGCAGGAAACAATTTTCATTTTTGTCCTTATTGCAATTAATACTACCTTTATCAAATCCTAGAAAGTTAAGAACGCGGGGTTCAATGTATCCATTTACATTGTCATCGAGAGGAAATCTGTCTTGACCTTGTATGTAGCGCACAGGCTGGTTGGTTGTAACACTTGCTTTGCCTTGGTCATTTGTAATATCTTGGCAAACCTTACGTCGGTCCCTCTGCTGTTTACTATCCCATTTTTTGAAACAACATGGCATACACTTTCCATTTGGATGTTTTGATGGTTCTATGAATCCTGGGTAAGGGAATTCTTTATTAAATTTTAGAATGTTGCCGCCAGGCGGTATGATTTTGGCTTTGTCTGGAATGATGTATCCGAAATCACCAGTGTCTACTTCAGTTTGAGTAAGGCTTCGATTTTCTTTAATTCCCCAGTATTCTGGGCATATGTACCAAAATCGTTTGTCTTTTTCACTTTCATATAAAAGTGCTTTTTCGTACGTATCTGGATGTTTATTTGATATTTCGGCGTATTCCTCTTCACTTAAAAGGACAGGAAGTCTTGTCTCGGGATTGGGTGCTTTGGTTGTTGCCAATGGTTTGGCGCAAGTGCGTGAATAAGAATTGAATTTACCTTCACTTTTTTTGGGAAACAAAAGGGGGTCACTATCTTGCATTTTTTTAAGAATGGGGTGCGGATGCAAAGACATACCGGCATTATTTTTATACTTGGCTTCTATATCTCTCTTTGTAAGTTTACCACCTCTTATCATTTGTTCAGAATCACTCTCAGAATCACTCTCAGAATCATCTAATTCCTCTAACAACTTCCTTGCGTCGCTATCCGAATCATCATCTGAGTCGCCATCATCAGAATCTTTCTCTAACTCATCAACATCTGACTCATCAACATCTGACTCATCAACATCTGACTCATCATCAGAATCTTTTTCTGGATCATTAGCATCTCCTGAAACCTTTTCTACCACATCTGCTTGTTTCAGATTACTGACCGGTGATTTGATAACTTCACCAGCCAAATTATCCGAGTCACTATCCGAGTCACTATCCGAGTCACTATCCAAGTCACTATCCGAGTCACTATCCAAGTCACTATCCAAGTCACTATCCGAATCACTATCCGAATCACTATCCGAATCACTATCCGAATCACTATCTGTTTCAACGTCAACTCCTCCTTTACTACCCTCTTCATTCGTTTCCGAATATTTATTATTTTCACAAAGGGTTTGTATCTCTGTCGTCATATTAGGCGTTGCGATGATCCTCAAAAGTCCACGTAAGTAAATAGGAGCAGAATCCATGTATTTGATATTATTGATACCAGTCAGGGTAATGTTGTATTTCTCCATTTTACCTTTAGAGAATTTCTCTCTTCTTATTAAGGTTTCAAACCCAGAATAAGCTGCTCTTTTTTTCTTGTTAAATTCTTCCTCCATCTGAATGAACTGATTGTATTCATTTTGTGCCTGTTTCTGACTCAGATTAAAGTATTTTTTAAAATATTGAAGAACATCTTTCTCTTCACTCATTTCATGCAAAAATGCCTGTTTGCTATGTTCTTCGTTATAATTACTTATTCGTTTGAAAGTCAAGAGAGATTCGTAATCTTGAATTTTATATGACCCAAACACTCTAGAAAAACAAGGAGCCTTATCCAGAATATTAAATCGTGATGCCTGAAAATTAATAGAATAAGCTATATCGTTAATTGTTACATTTGAATCATTGAGAGACGTAAATAATTCGAAAGATTCACCGATTAGTTTAACATGCTCATTAAGTTTGTTAATTAAATAATTGACATTATTCTGAATAAGCGATGTTACTTCTTCTAATGATTTTTCTTCGGTGAATTCTACTACCACATCTATAGAGACCGCGTTTCGATTATTAATATACTCGCACATTACTCGTTCTTTCCCGTCAACCATATAGAAAGACACTCTTTTTGTGTCTCCAAATGAATCAATGAGTTCGAATATTCGTGCTTTGTGAAGATGAGGTATTCTTTCTCCGTTCGTAGCCATATCCGGTGCATACAAACGATATTGTCGCTCTGCAAACTTCGAAGCGTTGAGTTGAATCAACGGAATTCTACCCGTTGCGTTAATCAAATTAAATACATCATCAAGCGATAAAGGCAACGACGTAGCAGGCGTTATGGTTATGTGTATTTTTTTAATACCTGCTTTCTTCTCAATTAATGTTTTGGGGCTGGTAGTTGAAACTGAGTGAAATATGTCAATGTCCTTTACATATCTTTCAAATGATGGAGTTACAGAGGTAGTGAAGTTCGCACGCTCGATCTTTAATTCTGTTAAATTCGCAATGTCTTTGTCAGAAATTAATGGGAAGTACAGAGAGATAAGTTTTTCATTATTATCACTAGAGCCAAGAAAGCTGTCAACGAAACAAAGAAATATCGTATTGTTTGTGATTCTCTCGACATCCATGAGGAGCACATTGTCCATAGGCGAAACAGCAATATCCGGAGAGTACCCAATGAATTCAAAAGGATTTGTCGCAACTTCTGACGGTAATTCAAGACCGATTGGGTCCTGTTCTGTAAATAAATACATTTCTTCGATGCTTCGTTCATCAACATACTCACTACAGTGAATGATTATTTTTTTCTTAATTGTTTCGATCGTATCGTCAATATAAATCTTGTGATCAACATAAACAGATTTTATTTGTTCGGTCTGTTCAGTCTCGGTCGTATTGCTTCCGAAAATATACTTAACCAAGATTTTATTGTCACTATCCAAGATAGCAATATTATACTGTGACATATATATAAAAATAAATAATATAATTTTATTATTGTATGAAATACAAACTAATAGTAGCGGTATCCAAAAATAGAGGTATTGGAAAAGATGGAATTCTTCCCTGGTCGATAAAGGAAGACATGTCATTTTTTTCTAGAACTACAAAAGGAAACGGAAATAATGCAGTTGTCATGGGAAGAAAAACATGGGATAGTTTAAATGGACGACACCTACCAAAACGAAACAATTTGATATTATCCACTACGATGCAAAAAGATGAAAATGTCTCGGGATGTAATGTCAAATCGTTTAAGTCAATTGATGATATTGACAAACACGTGGCTAATGAAAAATATGATGATGTTTGGATTATCGGCGGTTCCGAAGTGTATAAACGCTATCTAGAAGCAGGTAAAATCGACACTTGTTTGATTACCTATATTGATTGCGATTTTGATTGTGACACATATTTTTCTGAGCTTCAACCGGAATGGTCGCTAGTAGAAACAACTCCATTGAATACGACACAAAGTTTTAATATAGAAATTCAAAAATTTGTGTTGAAAAAAACAAATTCCGTGGCATAATATGTAGTCAATCGAAATATGGATTGTGTTTAATCCACATTCCACAATAACGAACAGGATGCTTATTGTAGTCTTCAGGTTCATATATTCCATTTTTGCCAGCCTCATCCAACAAAAATCGAAAATTTTCTTTGAACTCATTTGTATGTCCTATACTTTCACTAGCAATATGTGCAAGTTCGTGAATGGTCACGAATACCAACGTATTGATATCAATGAACTGCCCTTCAATTTTTTCCGTCTCTAAACATAATGCGACCTTATCTCCCTTATCCTTTGTATACGCGACGTGTTCGCTACAAGGCAGAATTTCATAAAGTATTGACGAATGGTATCCATCAATGAGACGACGAACATTAGATTCATCGGGATACTTATTTTCTAACACGGATATTAATTTCAAGACTAATTCATTAACCTTATTAAGCAGCTCTGTAGCTTTTAAAAACTTATTCGATTCTCGATCTCTTACACAGTATCTATAACCGTCCTTGTGTTGTAAACATTTTAATTCACCTTTTTTTTCATTTTGCATCTTTTATGTCTTTAACACACATAATAAATACACACACACACACACATAGAGTAAATTACATATCATAGTAAGGATTATCGGTTATGTCCATACCACAGTACCTTCTCGATTTATCTTTGTAATTTTCTGGTTTGTATAGGTTAATGCTTTCCGCTTCTTGTAAGAGAAACTTGAAATTCTTCCAGAACTCTTCCGTATGCCCGGTGCTCTTGCTTGCAACATGCGACAATTCGTGAATCGCCACGAACGTCAGTGTATTGATGTCAATGAGTTTGCCGCCGTTCTTCTCGGTGTCCAAACAAAATGCCAACTTTTCTCCTTTGTTCTGACTGTAAGCAGTGTATTCGCTTGTTGGTAATGTCTCGTAAATTTTTTTCGGATTATATCCCTTTTTTAAGCGCCTCACGTTATCTCTATCAGGGTATTTTTCGCTTACGTGTGACACAAGCTTCCCCATACTTACATTAACAGTTGCCAAACGATCGGCAGCTAACTCGAGTTTTTGCCGTTCTCTGACACAGTAACGTTTTCCGTCAACATCAGATATCACGCATTTTAAATGTATGTATTCGGACTCATTATATATCCGTATTGCCACGACAAATAGTAATATAATTAATGCATACCCAACAATATTGATTTCCATATAATATAAATCAATATTGTATTATTTTGTTATATTTAACCACGCAAAAAGAATGCTTAATTGGGCGAACCAAGCTCAAGAGGAACTCGCATGAGGTCCGGCTCGATGGTGGTGTTTCCCCACGGGCTCACGTTCTCGGTGGGATTAGGAGGCTCAGAACGAACCTGTAAATTGGCATTGCGAAGACTGCTGCCTACCGTGTCCATACCAGTGTGGTATCCAGCCTTCAAAAGATTCACGTTGTTTAAATCACCTGCACCAGTAGGGTTCAGTTTGGCCCACTCGTTGTTCTGGTCAGCAGGAAGAAGTTCCGACGGGTCGCAGGTCGAGACATTAGCATTTGACGGCGGCAGTCCTTGGGATGACGCCTCACCACCGGCAACGGCGGCGTAATCCTCATTTTGTCCCAGTGGCTTCGATGCCTCAGGATCAACAACAGCAACATCGGCCTCAGCATTCTCATTCGTCATACCAGCCAGGGGTTTAGTTCTGCGGGACGTGAATTGGCGAATGAGAATCACTAACCCAACAAGACCGAGAACAGCAATAACGTGGTGGCGCTTAATCTTTTTCTGAAACTTTTTGAGAATACCCATTATATAAATTGAACGACAAAATATTTTTTCAAAATTGTATATTAATTACTCTAAAAGTTTCTGCTTAATACTGTTCGTATTTTGAATCGACAGAATCATCATCATCGGAATCTGATAAATCTTGAAGCATGTATCTTGTTTTTATTTCTTCTTTCTCTAAATATGCTTCAATCGCGGCCCGCCGTTTCTGTTTCGCCCTTTCTTTGGCAGTATTGTAAATATCATAGTAAATTTCATTTGGTTTCCTTAAATTCATCATGTCTCCATCTGGCACTTCAATGTCGACCTCTTCTACGCCATCTAAAGTATTTGACTCGTTTGCTCTGGAGGTAGGCACTAAGGCAGGTTCCTGAATGTCAGTTCCCTCAGGCTCATCCATTGCCACAGGCTCTTCCGTTGCCACAGGCTCTTCCGTTGCCACAGGCTCTTCCGTTGCCACAGGCTCTTCCGTTGCCACAG
>MDTG01025476.1_pt1 | contig 14615 bp, 12 predicted proteins | sample 811421 | NCBI WGS metagenome assembly MDTG01 (sample SAMN05326645, study PRJNA326480) | marine metagenome | isolation source: seawater | place: Pacific Ocean: South East | collected 2011
GCTTATTATTTGCATTTAAATGAAATCATTTCCGTCACTATATTTTGCTAATCTATTTTTAATTATTGGCACCGGTTTACTCACCACCTATTTAGCCCTCTATTTAGGGAAAAATGGCATCTCGACCTTTTGGATTGGGTTAATGACCTCGTGTTATTACATGGGTTTGTTGCTTGGCTCAAAGCTTGGTTATCACCTTATTAAATCGGTCGGCCATATTAGAACCTTTGCAGCCAGTACCGCCGCTGTTTTAGCGTGCGTTGCAGCACATGGCGTTAGCGATAATATTTATTTATGGTTAGCCCTGCGGCTATTTGTAGGCCTTGGTATGATGTGTAATTACATGGTGCTCGAAAGCTGGCTCAACGAACAAGCTGCACCAGAGTCTCGCGGGCGAGTGTTTTCGTTTTATATGATCACCTCTTATCTGGGTATGATTTTAGGTCAATTTGCATTAGCCGAATTCCCAGAGCTTGGCTATGCACCACTATTTTTAGTGTGCATGGCGCTGGCAATTGGCATTATTCCTATTTCAATCACTCGTAGGATTCACCCCAAGCCATTAAAACCAATTCAAGTCAGTCTGTTTGACTACTTTAAAAAAGTACCGCAATCACTTACAGCTGTTCACTTTGCGGGTATTATAAATGGCAGCTTTTACGGCCTTGCACCAACATTTGCCAAGTCATCTGGGTTTAATTCGTCAGAAATTGCCATTTTTATGTCTGCCACTATTTTTGCAGGTCTGATCGCGCAATGGCCAATGGGGATATTGTCGGATAAAATACGTCGTAGCGTGTTGATCCGCACCAATGCGGTTGCGATTGGTGTAGTTAGCTTGGCTTTATTTTTGCTACCTATTACGCAAACACTCGCCTTTGCACTCACTTTTATGTTTGGGTTGTTCGCCTTTACTTTATATCCATTATCCTCAGCCTTAGCTAATTCACGCGTTGAAGATGAAGAGCGCGTTGGCGTGTCATCTGCGTTATTAGTTGTTTTTGGAGCCGGTGCAGCACTTGGTTCAACTGCCAATGCACAAGTTATGACCTATTTTGGTCACCAAGCCCTTTATGCCTCCATCGCATTATTAACGGTGATAATGTACTTATTACTCACTTACATTAATTCGAAACAAAAAGTAGAACAACCGGAGTCGAGTGATTACGTTGTAGGCACATCAGACGTTACCAACTCGCCTCTGGCTGCGACCATGGATCCACGAATAGAAGAAACGACTGCCCACGAGCAAATGTTGGTGGTCGATGAAATTGATGATGAATATGAAGAAAACAATGCAGTCTTTGATACCGATGATCCGCAGGGAGACCTGTTTAAAGACTTTCAAACGCAAGACGAAACCGCAGAACTAAAAAAATAGCGATTCATTTTCGATATAATAAAAGCAGGTAACAGCCTCTATTTACCTGCTTTTATTTAGCTTTATAGAGCAGCTATCGTCATCTACGTAAGCTTTAGACTCGGTACTTAGTTACGAGTCTATTGCGTAGCAAAAACCTTACATGTACCCTTATCAAACGTCCCAAATCAGTAAACCACTATGTATAAGCGCAAACTTTTTTATTTTGGCCTGACAACTGCTTTTATTTTATTTTTGGCACTACTGAGCACCGCAATTTCCGCTCATTTAACTCGCGAAAACCTGCTACAAAGTAATATTGCTCAGTCATTATTAGTTGAGCATGAAAAGCTATCGAGTATCTCTTACCGACTTTTTAAACAGCTAACCGATGAAATCATTTTTGGTCAAAATGCCAACCAAGCCTATGTACGAAAAAAACAAAACCTGATCCAGCAATCAATTAACCAAATCAAAAAACTGGAGATTGAGCAACGCAATGCATTAGGCCTATCCTTCACTAAAGGCAGCGTTGAAGACACCGATGAACTTGTAAGGCTCATTGATGAAATAACTGTTGAATTTAGAGCCGTAGTAAGCAGTGATAACAAAGCGCCTTTAAATCAGCAAGCACAGCTAAAACGCTTACTTGAAGTAACCATAGACGATCAATTTAGAGAGGCAATCAACTCGGCAGTAGCGCGTCAGGCACGTGTTGTGGCGGCGATCAATGCAAAAATTGAGATGCTTAATACCACTATTTTATGGTTTGCGATTGGCCTAGGTGCACTCTCAATTCCGCTAATATTATATGGCTGCTATTGGCTGTTTAATCAACTTTATCAACCACTGATATTAATCGCTAATGCAACTAACTCGATTGCGTTAGGACACTATCAAAAGCCAATCTCAGTAAAACTAGATGATGAGTTTGAAGAGCTTGCAACATCGATAAACCAGCTTGCACTGCGCCTGCAAGAACACGAAAAAAACGCAATAAAATCAAGAAAACAATTAGAACTTGAAGTAAAACAGCGCACCAGTGAGCTCACTGAAGCCAACCTGCTGCTCACAAAAACTGACTCTCGGCGCCGCCAGTTTATCGCTGATGTATCACATGAACTGCGCACACCACTGACGATTATCAGAGGTGAAGCGCAAGTTACACTAAGAATGCAATCGGTATCGGTTGATGACTTTAATCAAACCCTCACATCAATACTTGAGCAAGCTGTAAGCCTAAGCCGCTTAGTTGATGATTTATTACTATTAACACGGGCAGAGATGAATCAAATAAATCTCGAAGTTATACCGACCAAAATCATGCCGTTGATCGCATCAGAAGTTGCTAAATGGCAAAAGCTCAATCCAAGTCGTGCTATAACCTTCGAAGCCAGCACAGAACTAAATGAGCAACTGGTCACCATAGATATACGACGGATCCAGCAAGTACTGGCTATTTTATGCGATAACGCGATCAAATATTCAAAGTCAGATCAACCTATTGATATTAGCCTACATAGAACAGATTTATTGATCACTATTGCTATAAAAGATTATGGCGAAGGGATCTCTGCAGCTGAAGTCGATAATATTTTTGAGCGCTTTGTGCGCTTTAGTAAACACAGTGAAGGGCTTGGGCTTGGGTTGCCAATTGCAAAAGCCATTATCGAAGCTCATGACGGCAGTATTAGCGTTACCTCAACCCAAGGGCAAGGATCTATATTTTCAATCTCTTTACCGGTAGGACACAAATGATGAATATTCTTCTCGCAGATGACGAACTACCACTGTTAAACTTTCTATCACGGGGATTACGCAGTGAAGGCTATGAATGTACAAGCATCAATGAATTACATGAAGTCCTGCCGTTTATTAAAAAAAACTCACCGCAAATAGTGATACTCGATAGATTATTTGGTTCACAAGATAGTTTATCAATATTGGAAGCGGTCAAAGCCCTTCCCAACCCACCTATGGTGCTAATGCTAACTGCCTTAGACGAAGTCCCTGAACGCGTCAAAGGATTAGAAATGGGAGCGGATGATTATCTATGCAAACCTTTTGATTTTGACGAACTATTAGCCCGTGTATTAGCATTAAAACGCCGTATGACGGCACCGCAACAGCAAGACCAAACAACGCTTAATATTGGCTCATTAGCATTACTCATTCAGCAACGTATTGCATTACTAAATGGTGAAGAATTAGCACTGACAAAAATTGAATTTGAGTTACTACTGTACTTTGTAGAAAATCAAGACAAGGTGCTGTCTCGTGAGCGGATACTTAGTCGTGTATGGCAAACTTACAGCGAACCCAATACTAATATTATTGACGTGTATGTCAGCCGATTAAGAAAAAAAATAGAAACAGATCCTAATTTAACTATTCAAACGTTGCGCGGAAATGGTTATAGGATGAATCTAAAATAGTGCGAGTTGACTACTCGCACTTTAAATACAGGATTAAATCACTGAGAAATAGGTGATAACAACTTAGGGTTTTGCACTAAATTACGCACCCCATGGGCATGTTCTTCGTTAAATACATTCTCATCACACCACTTACCAACGCTGTTGATATCGACTACGGCAACGTGTGGTCTAACACTCCAACTAACTTGTAATGGCGATGCTTTTTCATTATATGCAGGGCCCGTTGTTGAACCTAAATACTCAATAGGGATGCCGGTATTAGTAGGAATATTAGGTGCTTGGTAATAACCATTAACTTGCTCAACATTTGCAAGCTGTGCAAAATTAATAGCATCTTTGTCATTGGCTAGCACGATTACTTGTCCTTCAACTCTAAGAGCTGGATTCATTGTGCTTTGAGCTAAACAAGCCCCCAATGTCGGGCCAGGTGTAACTTGTGCTGATGAATAAACAAAGTGTACTTCTAGAGTATCACCCACCTTTAACGACTCACCTTTTGCCGCACAAATTTTACTTTTTACAGGCTGTAATTGAGCAGCTGATAATTTGCGCTCAGAAAGGTAACCTGTATGATGACCTTTGCCATCTCCATTGCCAGCATAAGTGGTAAACTCCCCGCCTTTATGCTCCGCATTTTTATGAAAATGAATGTTGCATAAATTAAGCTCACTACGGCTTGGCGCCATCCCAAAGCTACGTAAGTTAGTACCATAATTTTGGTCTATATCGCGAGGTGATTGTGGCCCAAAACCTTTACCCTGAGTGTTTTTATCAAGTGCTTCACGTTGCTCGGCCACAATACTATCACTAACATTCTTTGCGCTCACAACCGCACTAGTAACTGCTAATGTAGACAAACCAATGACACATGCACATTTTACAAAAACTGCTGTTTTAATCATTTTCACTTTTATTTATGCCCTTTATAAAGTTAATAAGGCCATGTTATTGAAAGTATCTAAAAAAGACTTAACTGGAACATTAAAATAAGATTAAAACCCAGCGAATAATAATCAATGTATTTGAAGAGCCTAAAGCCTTCCCTTTAAATATATACTAGCTGCTTATTTTATTGCTCGACAAACAAACAATTAAAGTTAAAAATAAGTCTTTCATAAGAGGGACTTTATGTATGGTAAACCGTGTTTTATACCTTTTTTTGCTTATTTTTATCTCATGCGGTGTATACGCAAAGACTGAGAGCCTTCAATCACCTAATGTTAATATCAAGACCGCTAATGTTAATTTAACTCAATTTCCTATGGGTTACTTTATTGATACAAGTCTAGAAATGCCTTTCGAACAAATACAACAGCAACAATTCACCCCAAGTAAAAGTGAAGTAACCTTAGGGCCAAACGCAAAAATAACCTGGTCTAAAATAATCATTAACAATGAGTCTCCACAACAACTGCGGCTATTTTTGCATAACTCAGATGCGTATCACCTACAAGACGTTGATTTTTATGAGACAAAAAATGGAGAGCTATTAAAACAAATCAACATTCAATTAGATAAGCCAGGACCACATCCCAATATATTTGGCGGTAGTGCCATATTTTCATTTCATCTTGCAGCAGGTGAAAATAAGACAATTTTTGTTAGAAGCGTCACTTTTTCTCACCAGTGGTATGCCCTCGCTCTTTTCGATGAAGAGTACTCAAAACGCGCATTAGTTGGCAGTAGTAGCTACATTGCTTTGCTTGTGGGAATGATGCTGGCATTAATGCTTTATAACTTTTTCTTATATTTATCGGCAAGAAAAATTGAAAACATTGTTTATGCCTTTTATTTAATTTCCGGCATCATTTGGGTATCACTTTCCTATGGTTTAGGCGCTAACTTTTTTGGGATTTTTAGTGCCGACCTTCTGCAATTTAACTCGACTTTGTATAGCATGCCTAGTTTTTTAATCCTATTTATGATGCTTATATTTGAAACCAAAAAGCGCTACCCCAAAGAGCATATTGCACTGTGTATTATTTTAACTATATTAGTAGCCGAATTTTTTTATAGTCTATTCGACTTGGTTAGCGCATTAAAACCTGCGAGCAGTTTAGCTGCACTAATGATGACTGTGACTTTAGGAGTATCGATATCTTTATGGCGAAAGCGAGACCCCCTCGCTAAGTACTTCTTTTTGGGTCATGCAATGTTTATTATTTTTAATATGTTGGCGGTGCTTTATTACAAGGGCATAACCGAATCAAATCAAATTAATAGTCATGGCGTGGGTATAGGTATTGTACTTGAAGCGCTAATGATGGCATTTATTTTGTCATACCGGATCAGAACATTAGAAAAAATAAAATCAGCACAATCTGAATTAAAGCGCCTCGCAGATACCGACCCTTTAACCAAACTATATAACCGCCGCTACTTTGACAAAGCCTGTTCGCAATTGCTAGCAAAAAGCAAAACTGCAAAAAAAGAGCTGTCGATAGTTATTGCCGATCTCGACTTTTTTAAAGGCATAAATGACACTTACGGCCACGATATTGGCGATCGCGTTATTATCGAGTTTGCAAATATTTTAACAAAGCAACAAAAAGTAGATGATATTGCATGTCGATTTGGTGGCGAAGAATTTATATTATTACTGAACTGTGATGCTGACAATGCCAAGATTATCGCACAACGTATTCGCAGTACCGCTGAAAAGTGTATTGTGAAAACAGAAAATAACCAAGAAGTTCGCTTTACTGTCAGTATTGGTATCAATCAGGTATCGCAAACGGCTAACAATATAAAAGAAAGTATATCATTGGCCGATCAAGCTCTTTATAAAGCAAAAAAACAAGGCCGAAATTGTGTTGTTGTCATTAAAGAGTAAGTCTATTAATAACTTTTACCACAAAAGGTTACGGCTGATTTTCAATTGCCTTTGCAAGATTAATGTAACTTTTTAGGCCCACTACGAACAAGCTCTTTACCGTTTTCAAACACATCTTGTGTTACCCAGCGACCTAACAACAACTTGTGGTTATCATCAAGTACTGCTACAAACGGGCGACCATTGGTATTATTGGTCGCCAGTACCACACCGGCTACATTTTTTAAGCCCAATCCACCGTTATCAATCAATAACAAAAAAGCCTCTAGCTCTGCGAGGGTGTCAATTACATCGTTATCATTAATCATGCTGTTTACTCAATTACAACTTAATAAGTGAAGGATAGCAGTTTATGAAAATAGGCTCTAGAGGCTGATTAAAAGTTAAAGATGAGAGTTAAAGCCCTAATCAACGTATTTATTTGCGCTTACTCGCTCTAAATCAGATAGTAGCCTTTGCATTCAAACTATTAAAACAGCTTATATAGGAAAACCATGATCAAACGACTTTTAGCCGCGAGCTTAATCTTCTCTTCCGGCTCTGTTTTTAGTGCTAACCCAACAGTTGAAGAGCTACGTATTAAGCAAGCCACAACCGCTATGCCACAAGTTTTAGATATCTTTTCTGAGGATATAGCGCTATTTGAACAAAGCTGGAAAAGCCTAAGAAACTTTAAACAGGCAACTGACTTACTACATGATTACTCAACCCAACTCTGGCTCAACGCCAAACAACACATTACCGTCACTAAAAGCTACGATGACAGAGCACTTTACTGGGCTCGCCTACTTTCAAGTAAAATAATCCGTACAACAAAACCTGAATTTGCATTAACAACTGCCGAGCAAAGCACATTGTTAACAATGCTAGAAAATGGCAGTCGCGGTCGCACCGACCTTGCCTACTCTAAAAACACCACCAAAAAGATTTTACTAACAGGCTTTGACCCATTTTTGTTGGATAGTAACATCAATCAAAGTAATCCATCCGGTGTGGCCGCATTATTACTCGACGGCCAAGTAATTACTTATCAAGGCATCAGCGCTGAAATAAATACTGTAATGGTGCCTGTTCGCTATGAAGACTTTGATCAAGGTATTATTGAAGAATTACTCGCCCCCTATTACGCACTGAACAACGTAGATATGATAGTTACCGTTAGCATGGGTAGTAAAGACTTTGACCTTGAACGCTTTCCAGGTAAGCGGCGCAGCGTAACCGCCCCCGACAACGCAAATATTGTCTATGGCGGCACAGCAAAAGCGCCACTTATTCCAAACCTAAACGATCGTCCATTGCCTGGCAGCGAATTTGTGCAGTTTAGTTTGCCCATTACGCAAATGCAGCAAGCCAAAGGGCCCTTTCCGATAAATGACAATCACAAAGTTGTTACACTGGAAAAAGCCTTTGAGCCTAAAATTTTAGCTGAACTAAAAGGTGCGATTGCAGTAAAAGGCGGCGGTGGCGGTTACCTGTCTAACGAAATTTCGTACCGCAGTATTCGCCTGCGTGATCAACTCAATTCAGATATTCCTACTGGGCATATCCATACACCGCGCATAGCGCAGTTTGAACCAGAAACAGAAGCTAAAATAGTCAAACAAATTCAAGCAATGTTAGAGCAAAGCTTAGTGGCTTTATAAACCAATTTATAAGAAGATATGACTTCAGGCTTCCTCCTCTAAAGAGGGAAGTCTGAAGTGGGTGGACTATGTCACGCCTGTTACAAGTGGTAATACTCTAAACTAATTACTTATTTCATTTAGCCGCAGCACTTTTACACATTGAATTAAACAAATCAATGATATCACCCCATGTTCGTTTGTTCCCTATAAAGGCGAAAATACCTATAAAAACAAACTGATTTAAACTATCCTTCGTATAGATAATACAATCATCAAAAGTTGAGTAGCATGGAACGTATTTTTCAAAACAGTCGGTTTTTAGTTATAATCGCCGTCATCACCGCAGCAATATCATCATTACTTGTTTACGTTTCATGTATCAACATCGTTATTCATATAGTAAAAAGCACTATTATGAGCCTCCCTGATTCAGCAAAGGATGGCAAAGAATTAATAGTGGAACTTTTAAAAATTCTTGACTTACTGCTAATTGGCATCACGCTACAAGTAATTGCTATTAGTTTATATCGTCTATTTATCTCGACCACAAAACCTAATGAGAGCCAGTTCTTAGCTGCATTTAACATAGAAGATTTTCATGATTTAAAAATAACTTTAGTACAAGTTACCTCAGTTGTATTAGTGATTTTATTTTTAGAACATGCTGTGGAATTTGGCGGAACTATAGAAACGCTTTACTTAGGTATTGCAATTGCTATCGTCATTGCAGCATCAACATTTGCTTGGCGATCGATGAAGTGACGATGCTAAATAAATATGTTTATTGCACCTAATTAACCTGTTCTTCGGGAATAAATCTATCTCCAGCGGGTATTTTCAACGCTAACCATGTTAAATTTACTGACAATAAACTCGATATTAACACCTCAACTCGCCTTGTGATCCCTGTAAACATCTTAACCAAAGCTCAAACTGATAAAAGTAAGTGTAATGGGCTGTTAGAGTAAATAATTTTCTAAATAGTATAAACACGTCCTAGCGAGTAACCAGCTAAGCCTTGCCTTTATAGTTTGTTATTTAGTTATTCTACTGTGTATATTACCGGCTAGCACTTATCAAAAAGCAAAGTAATTTTCCGTAAACATATCGCTTGGGATTAGCTAATTTCAATCTTGATAAACCTATTATTGGCAAAAATGAAGAACCTTATCAAAACGCGAATTTAATAACCATGGCTGCAATACTTGATTGAATTATTATTAATGAATAAAAATGTTAATGAAGTGTTTATTTTGTGTATTAATTGATATATTGTTGTATATGAAAAACAAACAAACATAAGGACGAAAAAATGAAAAAGGTATTAACAATAGCAACTTTACTAGCCGCTAGCGTATTTTCTGTTCAAGCAAGTGCAAGTTCAATGGAATGCTATGTAGACACTCAAGCATATGATCAATACACACCAAATAGATGTATGGCACTCATCTATGGTCAAAATAAGGCAACAGCAGTATTTCGTGTTATCGGCAATGGGTCTGCTATCGATAGTGTAATTTGGTCCAATGCAGCCCAATCTTGTGGCACCTCAGGTACTTCTTGCTCATTTGAAATAAGGTCTTTTAAACCTTATAAAGCGGAAGCAACAATCCTTTATACAAATGGCAGCTGGAGCAAAGTTTCTGCAATTGCATCATTTGAAGATGGTCGCTAAAAGTTGATAAGTAATTATTAATCATGTGAATTTAGGGCTTTTTAACACCATTTAATAAAGCCCTATAAGATGCAAAAAAACTCATATTTAACCCTTTCACACTATCAAACCTCGCGCTTTACAATTACCTAAAAATCAAGCTTACTTTAACAAGCAATCAAATCATCAAACATAGCAGCTCAGTCTATGTCACTGTTGACGTTGTCACTCATAACGACAGCCTATAAATTATCGTTTTTGGGTAAAAAGCGTTGAACTGATAAAAAAATGGCAAACTAACTAAGCAAAGCCTATTCCCTGATTGATGTCTGATCTAGAGGTTTTATTTATCAAAATAAAACATAAACCACTGATTATAAATAACAAAGTAAAAACTTATAATTAAACAGATTATTTTACTTATTCAGCTCTCGACATTGCAAAAAAAACAACGTTATACTATCACCTAATGAAACACATGAATTTACACTCATTCAGACACAATAAAACACTATTAAAATATTTAATGGTGCTTTTACTGCTGATCAGTGTTTTTTCACAGTGGCACTCAACTGTTCACGCAGTACAAAGCAGCACAGAGTGCCAACTCTGCATAAGTTCGTTTGATTTTGACGATTTAATATCCCCTACCACCAGCATATTTGAACCTGAAAGTAACCGCTACGGCGCTGTTTTAGCTTTACACTCCCCGCAATTTAGCGCAACCGTTGCGTTTTCAGGTAACCGTGATCCACCGAATACTCTTTAAAGTTCACTGCTAAAAAACCGTTTTATAAAGACTGTTTACCATTGGGTAAGCAGCCAGTTTTAGTGCAAATTTTAGAGATTAAACAATGAAAATTAAGTATTCACCATTAGTTTTGGCGGTATTAACTGCTATCAGTACACACGCAATGGCAGCAGAGAAACAAATACAAAAAGATGAAAGCGATTTAGAAAAAATTGTTATTACAGCTTCACCACTTAAACGTACCGTACTTGAATCAAGTACACCTGTATCTATTTTGAGTGGCGAAGAGCTTGATCAGCACCAAGCAGCAACCCTTGGCGAAACCTTAAAAAATGTGCCGGGTGTACACAGCTCTTATTTTGGACCCGTTGCCAGTAGTCCAATTATCAGAGGATTAGATGGACCTCGAATCAAAGTTGTACAAAACGGATTAGGCGCATCTGATGCATCACGCGTTGGCCCCGATCACCAAGTATCAACCGAAACCTCTACGGCCACACAAATTGAAGTATTACGCGGCCCTGCTACTTTGCTTTATGGTAGTGGTGCAATTGGCGGCGTTGTTAATGTGGTTGATAACCGCCTTCCCATTGAAAGACAACAAGGTATTACTGGAGAAGTATTTGCTCAGTACGATAACGTAGCAGATTCAAAAACAACATCTACTGATTTAAATGCCGGAACGGGCGACTTTGCTGTTCATATAGATGCTTACAACCGTAATACCGGTGACTATAAAATACCTGTTCCCGCTGATATTAATGAACATGGTGGCAGTACTAAACTCTCAAACTCAGCAATCGATGCACACGGTTATAACTTAGGAGCTGGCTGGATCACTGACGATACTCGGGTTGCTTTTGCCTATGGCTCAATGGACTCAGAATATGGTTTACCGGGTGAAGATGGTGTATTTATTAAGTTAAAACAAGACCGCTATCAAGGTGTTGTTGATTGGAATAATCTTGACGGTTTTATAAAATCGGTGCATTGGCAAAATGCATATACTGATTACCAACACTCAGAAATTGAAGGGACTGAAATAGGCACTACTTTTAAAAATGAAAGTATCGAGTCTAGACTATGGGCAGAGCACAGCGCGGTTTATGGTTGGCACGGCATAATGGGCTTACATTATAACAAAAGTGATTTTGAAGCGATTGGCGAAGAAGCATTCACACCACCAACAAAAACCGATAGTTTAGCCGCATTTTTAATGGAAGAAAAACAAACAGGTGCTTTATTGTGGCAGCTTGGTACACGCGTGGAGCAACTAACCCATAAAGTGAATAACCAATTTTTTGATGAGCTATCAACCGATAATAGCATCTCATTTGCAGATGAAGATTACACGGCGGTTTCAGGCTCTGCAGGAGTAGTTTGGAGCATTAACGACAAGCACTCATTAGCATTTAATTATGCATATTCAGAACGCGCCCCCTCTTCATCTGAAATTTTTGCATACGGCCCACACATTGGCTCTGGCACTTACGAAGTAGGTGGTGGTTTTAATCTTACTAACGATAACGGTAATTATTCGGTGGTGCAAAACGGCCAAAGCATGAATAAAGAAGTGTCTAATAATATAGATGCAACCTATCGTTATAATACTGACAACTGGAATGCAAGCTTAAGCCTGTTCCAAAACCAAGTGAATGATTACATATACGAAGACGTTAGTAACCTTGTTCTCAGTGATGGTGAGTTTATTACGGCGCAAGATTACCAACAACTACAAAGTAGCGGCGCAGGATCAGAGGAAGAAACCGATGGTTTACCTGTTGTACTCTTTGCCCAGCAAGATGCACAGCTGTATGGTTTTGAAGCACAAGTTGACTGGCACTTAAACGAACAATGGCGTCTGGATGTGTTTTCGGATTATACCCGCGCTAAACTAGATAAAGGCGGTAACGTACCAAGGATCCCACCATTACGTGTTGGTTCTTCAATACATTATGAATACGGTAATTGGCACACTGAAGTAGAAGTCACTCGCAACAGTAAGCAAGATAAAATTGCTGCAAACGAAACCACCACCGACGGCTATACCATGCTATCAGCCGCTGCTAACTACTACCTTAATTTAGGTAACGTTGACATGACATTGTATTTAAAAGCCGACAATCTAACCGATCAAGAAGCGCGCGTGCACTCATCTTACTTAAAAGACGAAGCACCACTTCCTGGCCGCTCAGTTAGCCTTGGCGTAAGAGCGCGTTTTTAAAAAAGACGCCTAGCCACAAATTAAATTAACAACACAAAATCCCCCAGCATGTAAATGTATGCGGGGGATTTTTTAATAAGTAATGTGATTGTTTAGTAGAACAACTCAAGTATGAAAGCAGGATGCTGCTTCATACGATCTGGTCTCTCAATTTCATCCCACCAGCAGAGTAAGTAAAGTGACCAAGAAACATTTAAAATGCAATTTAATCTGATATTTAATTTAAGTCACTGCCAAAGTTGTTACCCATCTACAAGCTCGGTTATAATCGGTTTTTATGGCTACATTTTTAGCCTCTAATTGGATTAAAACGATGAAAAAACTCTCTGCGGTGCAAATAAAACAACAAGCACTGGTACTTAAAGTTGCTGATGCAATTGAAGAGCAAGGCCGTAATGAACTCTCTGGCATGCTGCAATGCTGGTTTGACGTGGAATATCACTTATTTCCGGGCTCTTTGTTAATGTGTTTTCAATTTGCAAATGAGCAAGCATTAGCAGCGGCAGAGCCCAACCTATTAAAGTGGCAAAAGCGTTTAAGCGGGGCAATGTTAAAAAAAGGCGTGATTTTAAAAGATATGCGCAAACATTTAGTTTTCACCCTAAAAGGGCCTGATGATTAAAATGATAAAACAGGACAGGTATATGTTAATACACTTGGCCTGCCCCATTTTATTTTTATGCCACTTTTCAGCGCTTCAATAATTTAATTAATTGCTCATCATCCGTTTTCCTAGCAAGACGTCGGTATTTATTATAACCCTCTGTATTATTAGATAGTTTGTACAATTGCGAGAGACGGTAGTAAGCCCAATATAAACTGGGCAAAGAGGTATTTAATTCACTTTTACTGTAATTAGTTAACGCCTCAATACCTAATTGAATATTGGTCTTACTAAACACCGCATTGCGACCAAGCTGATATAAAATATTCAATTTTAATGAACTCATAGCATCGCTATTGTTTAGCGCCTTTAAAAACTGCTGATGGGCGTTGTCAAAGTCCTTATTTTGTTGATAGAGCAGCCCTAATTCATAAGCGATTAACTCCACGTTTGCTGGGGTTTGCTCAAAACTAAGAAGCTTTTTTTCCAGCTCTTTGCTACTTTTTGTTTGCTTATAGAAAGCGAGTTCAGCAATAAAGCCTTGTGTTTTATCACGCAACATTATTTCTTCCACTTGCTTAAACGCACGTTCTTCACTGCCACCCGCAATCGCTGGCGCCCCTAGATAAAAGTTAACTAAACCTTTTCTGTAAGTTATATTATCTGGGGCTAATAAAACGGCTTTTTCCATACAGGCCAATGACTTTCCTGCATAACTCAGGGCTTTAAAAAATGCCAGTCCAGCTTGCCTGCCCATAATTCTGCCGCAATAAAATAACGTTAAATGATTATTAGGGTACTCTTGCAGTAGCTTATTAATTAACGACTCGGCTGCATCTAAATCCTCATCAATAAGTGCTATAGCTTGTTGATTCAATTTATCGATTTCTGTAGTCGCTTTTGCCATTGAGCAAAAGGTCGTTAACAATAAGGTAAAAATCACCACGTGTTTCATCATGTATTCCCCCTATTGTTAGTTTGCATATTTACGAGAAAGGAAAAAAATAAACAACACACCAATAACTCCGGGCGCTATCCAAAACGCCAATTGCAGATACCCTGATGAGGTAAATATGTGTCTACCGCCAAAGGAAAGAAAAGCCGTAAAGGCCGCGATACCCGAGCC
>MDTG01322810.1_pt1 | contig 14614 bp, 11 predicted proteins | sample 811421 | NCBI WGS metagenome assembly MDTG01 (sample SAMN05326645, study PRJNA326480) | marine metagenome | isolation source: seawater | place: Pacific Ocean: South East | collected 2011
TCACCGCGTCCGACAGCCCGCCACAACCGCAGAAGGCCTGGTTCTGGGCGATCTCGTTCGGGTGGTGGATTTCGCGGTGGTCGATGCCGCCTGTGTGGATATCGAACGGAAAGCCGAGCAGCTTGCCGCCCATCACGCTGCACTCCAGGTGCCAGCCGGGCGCGCCCTTGCCCCAGGGGCTGTCCCATTCCATCTGCCGCGTCTCGCCTGCCGGGGTCTTGCGCCAGATGGCGAAGTCGGCGGCGTTGCGCTTGCCTTCCACCGTCTCGATACGCCCCTCACCCTCCTCGGTCACGGCGCGGGCGAGCCTGCCGTAGTCCTCTACGGTCGAGACATCGAAGTAGAGGCCGCTTTCCAGTTCGTAGCAGTGCTTGTCCGCGATGGCTTTCGCGAAGTCGATCATCTCCTCGATATAGTCCGTGGCGACGGACCAGTGCGCGGCCTCGGGCTTGCCCGCTTTCATTGGCCCCCGGATGTTGAGCGCCTTCACGTCGGCCCAGTAGGCCTCGGTGTAGTGCTTCGCGATGTCCCAGATCGACTGCGCCTTTTCCGCCGCCATCTTCTCCATCTTGTCCTCACCCGCGTCGCCATCGTCGGTGAGGTGGCCGACGTCGGTGATGTTGATGACGTGGGTGAGCTTGTAGCCCTTGAAGGTCAGCGTGCGGCCCAGCACGTCCGCGAACACATAGGCGCGCATGTTGCCGATGTGCGGGTAGTTGTAGACCGTCGGGCCGCAGGTGTAGACGCGCGCCTCCCCGGGGTGGACTGGCACGAACGGCTCCTGCCGCCGCGTGAGGGAGTTGAAGAGTTCAAGGTCAGCCATTGCGCGCCTCGCTTAGTGCGCGCGGCCCCGCCCGACAAGCGGCGAGGCTGGCGAATGTGGAACACATGGAACAGTGTCCAGGGGCAAAAAGCGGTGTTCCGTCACTGTCGGGGCCGGAAAGTGTCACCTTGCGCGGCGAAGTGTCACCTTGGCGGCGATGGGTGTGGCCTTGGGACAGCCGCAGCGTCACCCATTGGCGCAAAGTGTCACGCGAGAAAGAATGTGTGGGGCAAGATGCAGCGTAGACCATGCCAGCGGCCCAAGCACACGGATGTTGCTGTAGGACACCTGTCTCAGGGCAGGTCGAATCCCGTCAGCACCCAGCCGAAACCGTCGCGCTCGAAGATCAGGTCTGGCGCCTCGGTGCCATCGGCCAGCGTGCCGACCGCGCGGAAGTGATCCAGCCCCTCGCGCTCGATATCGAATTCCAGTGGCGGGCCTTGCAGCGCTTCGGGCACCAGATCGGTCGCGAGGCTCTCGGACAGCAGGATATCGACCATCTCGTTCGGCGTCGGCAATGACTCGCCATCGCTACGCCGCAACACTTCGCCCGCAAGATCGCGCAAGTCCCGGATGCTCACACCCTGCTCGATCCGGCGACGGGCAAGCTCGGTCAGCTGGTCGGCGGCAGACGCGCGCACGGCTGGCAGATCGACACGCCGCTCGATCTCATCCCGGTCCCCGCTGCGCACGGCCTCCTGCAACCCGTTCAGCGCGAGATAGGGCGAAGCGAAATACCACCCGCCGAACGCAAGACCGACGAGGAGCAGGAGAGCGAGGAGTTTTTTCAGGGGGCCGGTATCCAGAATGTGAAGCTATCGCCTTCACGCTCGATCAACGATCGACCGGGATTCAGGCGGATATGTCTTAGTGCATACTTCCGGCATGGGTTCCCCGCATTGATTGCTTTCTCGACCCAACGACGGCGGTGGCGGTTCTGGAGAGCCATGCTTTCGGCTTCGAGAATGCTGCATTGATGTGTGGAACGCAGTTCCTTGATCAGCATAAGCCAGCGCCCGTAAGGGTTTCTCACGGTTTCGCGAAGCTGGCGATATTTAGCTGCTTCTTTATCCCAGTCGATCTGGCTTAGTCGGCTCGCACTCTCCGACCGATCCATCATTCCACCTCGAACAGGTCGGCAAGCTGCTCGATGATCGTGCCGCCCAGTTGCTCTGCGTCCATGATGGTCACGGCTTTCTTGTAATACCGGGTCACGTCATGGCCGATGCCGATGGCGACAAGCTGGACGGGTGAGACTTTCTCGATCCACTCGATCACCTTGCGCAGGTGCGCCTCGAGGTATCCGGCGCTGTTCACAGAAAGGGTGGAATCGTCCACCGGTGCGCCGTCGGAAATCACCATCAGGATGCGACGGTCTTCGGGGCGGGCGAGCAGGCGCTCGTGCGCCCACAGCAGCGCCTCACCGTCGATGTTTTCCTTCAGCAGTCCTTCGCGCATCATCAGGCCGAGACTGCGACGCGCGCGGCGCATCGGCTCGTCCGCCTTCTTGTAGATGATGTGGCGAACGTCGTTCAGGCGGCCGGGGTTTTCCGGGCGGCCGTCGGCCAGCCATTTCTCGCGTGATTGCCCGCCTTTCCACGCTCGGGTGGTGAAGCCGAGGATTTCCACTTTCACCCCGCAGCGTTCCAGCGTGCGGGCGAGAATGTCGGCGCTGATCGCGGCGATGGAAATCGGGCGGCCGCGCATGGAGCCGGAATTATCGATCAGCAGGGTGACGACGGTGTCCTTGAAGTCCTGCTCCTGCTCCTGCTTGTAGCTGAGCGAGGAACCGGGGCTGACGATGACGCGGGCAAGACGGGCTGCATCCAGCAGGCCCTCTTCCTGATCGAAATCCCAGCTGCGGTTCTGCTGCGCCATCAGGCGGCGCTGGAGGCGGTTGGCAAGCCGCGTGACCACGCCCGCAAGGCCCGCAAGCTGGCTGTCGAGGTAGGCGCGCAGGCGGTCCAGTTCCTCGAAATCGCACAGCTCGGTGGCTTCGACGACTTCGTCGAACGCTTCGGTATAGGGCTTGTAATCGAAGGTGTTCGGGATGTCCTGCCATGGCGCGTTCTTGCGCTGGGGCAGCTGCATTTCCTCGCCGTCGTCGCCGGGATCGCCTTCGGCCAGCTCGTCCTCGCCGGGGGTCTGCTCGCCTTCCTCGCCCTCACCTTCCTCACCCTCGGCACCTTCGGCGCGGGTTTCCGGCTGGTCGGACTGGTCGGCGCCGTCCTCGTCCTGCTCGTCCTTTTCCTGCTCGTCCTGTCCGTCCTCGGAATCGTCGTCGTCGAAGCCGTCGTCCTCGTTCTCCGGCTCCATCGGCACCATGTCGAGGTGCCGCAGCATGTCGAGGCCCAGCTTCTGGAACGCGGACTGGTCGTGCAGGGCATCGGAAAGCTGCTCGAAATCGTCGCCGGTGCGGCTTTCCACGAATTCGCGCACCATCTCCACGCCTTCGCGCGCGGCTTCGGGGATCGGCTGGCCGGTCAGCTGCTCGCGCAGCATGAGGCCCAGCGCGGTGTGCAGAGGAACGTCGTCGGCGGACTGGGCGGTGGTGATGGGATCGCCCGCCAGCCGCTTCTCCTGCATCACCTCCATATTGGCGCGCATGCCGGAATATTCGCTCTCGCCGATGGCTTCGTAGCGGGCGCGCTCGATGGCATCGAAACAGGCGCTGGCGGCGGCATCGCCGGGGCGCATCTTCGAATGCAGGGCGGGATTGTGATAGCGCAGGCGCAGCGCGAAACTGTCGGCAAAGCCACGCGCCTCGCGGGCCTGCTCTGCCGTCACGTCGCGGCCCGGCATGGGCACGCGCGCCATCTTGCCCTGCTGATTCGGCTGGTCCGCCGTCCAGCCGATCTCCGCCTCCTTGTCATGCGCAATGGCGCGCGCCGCGCCGGTCAGCGCGGTCTTGAAACGGTCTAGGGGGGATTCTTCGGACATCAGCAGCTTTCTCTAGCGCGCTGCCTAGAGATAGTCCGGCCCGTTACGCAAGGGACTAAAGGGCACCCTGCGCGCCGAACACCCCGATCAGCACCGGATCGTTGGTGGAGCGAGGATTGCGGCGGATCTCGCTTTCCTCGAAGCCCATCTCGGTCCAAATCGCCTCGTCGATGGTACCGGCGAAGTTGCGCGCCACCCCGCCAACGTCGATACCGGTGAGGCCCGCCAGCAGTTCGCCCACCAGCGGTTCGTTCGCCAGGCGCATGGCATCACCGAGTTCGGGCACCATCGCTTCCACCAGTGTCTCGCCCATGCTGCCGCGCAGGAACTGCGTTGCCGCCGTTGGGCCGCCGTTCACCAGCGCCAGCGCGTTGGAAATGCCGATCACCCGCACCGCATCGGCAACGATGGGCGCGGCGCGTTCCGCCCCTTCGATGGCGATATCGGCGAAGGCATCCTCCAGCCTGTTCTTGAACAAAGTGGAGGTCAGGATATTCGCCAGCACGCCGCCGCGAGAACCGATCACGTTATCGAGGCCCAGTTGCGCCACCTGCTCGTCCCAGAAGCCGCCAGGCTGGGTCAGGCGCAGGAAGGCGCGCTCGCTGGAGACGTAGAGGAGCTGGCGGATCGCGTCGGTCAGGCTCCATCCGCCAAGGCTCTGGCAAGCGGGCAGCAGCAGCGCGCCGGAGGCAAGCGCCCCGCCCATGAACCGGCGGCGCCCCATGATCGCGGTCTTGCTGGCAGATGTGGTCAATTCGGTCATAAGGCACTTCCTCTTCTTGCAGCCGGGCCGTTGCACCGCCCATATGGCTGGCAATGCCCGCAACCCGCGTCCGCCTCCTCGTCATGAACGCCGCTCTCGGCCCGCTCGATTACCGGGTGCCCGAAGGCATGGCGGTCGAGCACGGCTGTGTCGTCGTCGCGCCGCTGGGGCCGCGTCAGGTGACAGGCATAGTCTGGGAAGATGAACGCCTGCCGACCAATCCTGTGCCCGAGGAAAAATTGCGCCCGCTGCTGGGCGTGCTCGACGTGCCGCCGATCCGTGCGCCGCTGCGGCGGCTGATCGAATGGACGGCGGACTACTACGTCGCCCCGCTGGCGGCAGTGGCGCGCATGGTGATCGCCAGCGGCGGCGCGCTGCGCGGCCCGGCCACCATGACCGAGTACCGGCTGACCGGGGGCACGCCCGAACGCATGACCCCGCAGCGCGCGGCAGCGATAGAGGCGCTGGACGGCGAGCAGGCGACGATCCGCGAACTGGCGGGCATCGCGGGCGTATCCGAAGGTGTGCTGCGCGGCCTCGTGAACCAGGGCGTGCTTGAACCGGTGGAAGTGGACGTCGACCGCCCCTACCCCCGTGCCGCCGCCGACCACCACCTGCCCGACCTTTCCGATGATCAGCGCGAAGTGGCGGATCGGCTGGTGGAACTGGTCGAGGCGCGGGAATTCGCCCCCGTCCTGCTCGACGGCGTAACCGGCTCCGGCAAGACCGAGACCTATTTCGAAGCCATCGGCGCAGCTATCGCGCAAGGCCGGCAGGTGCTGGTGATGCTGCCCGAGATCGCGCTGACCGAGGCGTTCCTGTCGCGGTTCGAGGAGCGGTTCGGCGCTGCCCCCGTTGTCTGGCACTCCTCGCTGAAGAGCACCGAGCGCCGCCGCGCCTGGCGCGCCATTGCCAGCGGGGAAGCGCAGGTAGTTGTCGGCGCGCGCTCTGCCCTGTTCCTGCCCTACGCGAACCTTGGCCTCATCGTGGTGGACGAGGCGCACGAGATCAGTTTCAAGCAGGACGACGGCGTGCGCTACAACGCCCGCGACGTGGCCGTGATGCGCGCCCGGTTCGAGAAATTCCCGGTCATCCTCGCCAGCGCCACGCCCGCACTGGAAAGCCTGCACATGGCGGATACCGGCATTTATGAGAAACTGGTGCTGCCCAGCCGTTTCGGCGGGGCGCAACTACCCGACATCCAGCTTGTCGACCTGACCGAGGAAAAGCCCGGCTCCGGCCAGTGGATCGCCCCGCCCCTGCGCCGAGCATTGTTCGACCGGCTGGAAAAGGGCGAGCAGTCGCTGCTCTTCCTCAACCGTCGCGGCTATGCCCCGCTGACGCTGTGCCGCCATTGCGGCTTCCGCTTCCAGTGCCCCAATTGCAGCGCGTGGCTGGTGGAACATCGGCTGAGCAAGCGCCTCGCCTGCCACCACTGCGGCCACGAGACCGCGCCGCCCGAGAAATGCCCCGAATGCGGCGAGCCCGACTGCCTCGTCGCCTGCGGCCCCGGCGTGGAGCGGATTGCGGACGAGGTGGCCGAAATGCTGCCCGAGGCGCGAGTGGCTGTCGTCACGTCTGACACCCTCAACTCGCCCGAAAAGGCTGCGGAATTTGTCGCCATGGCGGAGGCCAAGGCCATCGACGTGATCGTAGGCACGCAGCTTGTCACCAAGGGCTTCCATTTCCCGGAACTAACCCTGGTGGGCGTGATCGATGCCGACCTCGGCCTGGAGGGAGGAGACCTGCGCGCCGCCGAGCGGACTTATCAGCAGGTGGCGCAGGTAGCAGGCCGGGCCGGGCGCGGCGCGAAGCCGGGCGAAGTGCTGATCCAGACGCGCCATCCCGAAGCCGCCGTGATCGCCGCGCTGGAAGCGGGCGACCGCGACGCCTTTTACGAAGCCGAAACCGAAGCGCGCCGCTACGCCCAGGCTCCGCCGTTCGGCAGATGGGCCGCGATCATCATCTCCAGCGAGGACGAGAAGGAAGCACGCGAAGCGGCGCAGCGGCTGGGCGACACCCGCCCGATCCTGGACGATGTGCAGGTGCTCGGCCCTGCCCCTGCCCCAATGGCCCTGTTGCGCGGTCGCTACCGTTATCGCCTACTGCTGAACGCACGCCGCAGCGCGGAACTACAGCAGGTGATTCGCGTTTGGCTTGCAGGGATCGATCATCCGCCGGGAATCCGGATCGGCGTGGACATCGACCCCTACAGCTTTGTCTGAGCGCCCCCGTCTTTCCTGACAGAGGTTGCCAAATATCATAGCTGGAAGTCGGTTTGTTGCTTAGTTGGGCAACGGACGAACGGGGTTGAACATCTTGCAGGAATACGAAAGACGATGAACAAGTCGCTCAGTGAACAGAAGCTTCACCCGGCAATCGACCCCAAGAATCCACCCGCCTTCCCCGAAGGCATTTCCCGCGAAACGATGGAAGACCTGCCCTTCGCGCTGGTCATCGCGGACGCGCAGCTCGAAGACATGCCGCTGATCTACGTCAACAACGCGTTCGAGCGGATTACCGGATACGATCGCAGCGCCGTGATCGGGCGCAATTGCCGCTTCCTCCAGGGCGAGAGAACCGATCCCAAGGACGCGCAGGATATTCGCGAAGCGCTGGAAGACGGGCGCGAGATCACCGTCGATATCCTCAACTACCGCTCGACTGGCGAGGAATTCATCAACCGCCTGCTCATCTCTCCGATGAAGCAGAACGGCACGATTACGCATTTTTTGGGCATCCAGTCCGAACAGCCGAAGGACCGCGCCGTGGCCGCCCGCGCGGCGAAACTGGACGAGCAGCTGCGCGAAGTGCAGCACAGGGTGAAGAACCACCTCGCTCTTCTGCTTTCCATGATCCGCATGGAATCGCGGAAATCGACCGATACCGGCAGTTCGCTCAAGGTGCTGGCGAACCGGGTCGAGGCGCTCAACATGCTCTACGACGAGTTCTCGCGCGCCGGGAGTTCGGCGGCTGACTCAATCGCGCTGGGCGCCTACGTCTCGCGCGTGTGCAGCGCGCTCAACATGCTGGACGGCAAGCGCGAGGTGCGCATGAACCTCGACATGGAGGAAACCCGCGCCTCGCTCGATGCCGCATCACAGGTCGGCCTGCTGGTCTCCGAATTGCTCACCAACGCGCTGCAACACGCTTTCGAAGCGCAGCACGAAGGCGTGGTCAACGTGCGCCTGTGGCGCGGCGATGCAGACCAGAACGTGTGCCTCGTGGTGGAGGATAACGGCAACGGTATTCCCGGCGATGTCGACTGGCCCAATGAAGGCAGCCTTGGCGCGCGCATCGTGCGCGAGCTGGTGAACCGCCTCGACGGAAAGCTCGACGTCGACACTGGCAGCGCCGGCACCGTGGTGACGATCACCCTGCCGCTGGCCACCCTGACTGCCGACCTGGACGAAGAGGCCGAGGGCTAGCGCCCGCGCAATGGCTCGCCCCGTTCTCGTCCCGGTGCTGGGAGACCAGCTGACCCGCAACCTTGCCTCGATCAGGGGGCGCACCAAGGACGATACCGTCATCCTTATGATGGAGGTGTGGGACGAGGCGACCTACGTGCGCCATCACAAGCAGAAGATTGCCCTGATCTTCTCCGCCATGCGCCACTTCGCCGCCGTACTGCGCGATGCGGGCTGGCAAGTCGATTACGTGCGGCTGGACGACGAAGGCAATTCCGGCAGCTTCACCGGCGAAGTCGCCCGCGCGGTCGAACGCCACGATCCGCGTGCGATCCACGTGGTGGAGGCAGGCGAATGGCGCGTGCAGCAGGCCATCGAGGAATGGCCCGACAAGTTCGACTGCGAGGTGGAAATCCTGCCCGACGATCGCTTCATCGCCACCATCGCCGAATTCCGCGAATGGGCGGAAGGCCGCGACACGTTTCGGATGGAGTTCTTCTATCGCGAGATGCGCCGAAAAACCGGTCTCCTGATGGACGAGGACGGCAAGCCCGAGGGCGGCGAGTGGAACCTCGACAAGCAGAACCGTGAATCCCCCGACGACGAGATGGACCCGCCCGAGCGCGCCAAGTTCGAACCGGATGAAATGACGTGCGAAGTGATCGCGCTGGTGAAAGACGAGTTCGGCGACCATTTCGGCAGCCTCGAAACCTTCAACTGGCCCGTCACCCGTGAAGAGGCGGAGGAAGCCGCCGACCGCTTCTTTGCCGAGCGGATCGAAAAGTTCGGTCCTTACCAGGACGCGATGGTCCACGGGCAGGACGACCTCTATCACTCGATGCTGTCGACCAGCATCAACCTGGGCCTGCTCGATCCGCTGGATCTGTGCCAGCGCGCGGAGAAAGCCTACCGCGACGGCAAGGCGCCGCTGAACAGCGTGGAGGGCTTCATCCGCCAGCTGATCGGCTGGCGCGAATACGTGCGCGGGTTCTACTGGTATTTCATGCCGGGGCTGGAGAGCGACAACAAGCTGAACGCCCAGCGCGGCCTGCCGGAGTTCTACTGGACGGGGGAGACCGACATGCGCTGCATGGCCGATTGCATCCGCTCCACCCGTGAGAACGCCCATGCCCACCATATCCAGCGGCTGATGGTGCTGGGCAATTTCGCCCTGCTGGCGGGTATCAACCCGCGCGAGGTGCAGGACTGGTATCTTGTGGTCTACGCCGATGCCTACGAATGGGTGGAACTGCCCAACGTCGCGGCGATGATCCTCTACGCCGATGGCGGCAAGCTGGCATCCAAGCCCTATGCGGCGAGCGGGAACTACATCAACAAGATGTCCGACTATTGCCGCGAATGCCGCTATTCGCCCTCGAAGAAGACCGGCGAGGATGCCTGCCCATTCAACCCGCTCTACTGGCATTTCATGGACAGGCACCGCGAGCTGCTGGAACAGAACCACCGCATCGGCCGCATCTATGCCACATGGGACCGGATGGACGAGGCCAGGCGGCAGGACTACCTCGACAGCGCGGAGGCCTTTCTCGACACGCTGACACCCGCCGCGAAAACCTGGGCCCGCAACGAATAGTGCGGAAAGCTGCGAAAGTTCAGGTTTCAATCGAAATCGGTCTGTCTAAGGTAGCAACTCCATCGAATCGCTGACTTTTGGGGACTACTGTCATGCGGCTGCTGCTTACCGCCTTTGCTTTCCTGTTCGTGTCGAGTCCGGCGGCTGCCGAATGGTGGCGGGCGGAAACGAACAATTTCGTCATTATTTCCGAAGATGACGAGGACGAAGTGCGCCGCTTCGCTGCCGAACTGGAGCGGTTCGACATGGCCCTGCGCTACCTCCAGAACATGCCGATCGGGGAGGAGCAGCCCACAGATGCCACCAAGCTGACCGTCTACCGCTTCGGCGATGTGGGCGATATCGGCCGCATGGCGGGGTCTTCGGGCGTGGCGGGCTTCTACATCCCGCGCGCAGGCGATTCGGTCGCGTTCAGCCCCGCGCGCGAGGAACGTCGCCGCTCGATGACCGTGGTCGACGTGGATCGCAGCCGCAACCGCGTTGCGCGGCTGGATGCCGTCAGCGTGTTGCAGCACGAATACGTCCACTACTTCATGATGCAGCACTTCCCCGCCGCCTATCCCGCCTGGTACGTGGAAGGCTATGCGGAACTGCTCGCCACGATCCGCTTCAACGAGGACGGCACGTTCCACGTCGGCGATCCGCCGCAATACCGCGCCGCGCAGATCTTCCAGCTGCGCCAGTTCCCGATCGAGGACATGCTGGACCAGGAGCACGAGCTTTCGGGCTACGAAGGCTATCAGTTCTACGGCACCGGCTGGCTGCTGGCGCACTACCTCAACTTCGATCCCACGCGCCTTGCGCAGCTGAACGAATACCTCGTCGCCATCGGCCAGGGCGAGGACAGCCTGACGGCCGCACGCCGCATCTTCGGCGATCTCGACCAGATCGACCGTGAACTGCGCGAATACCGCGATGGTGCCTTCCCCGGCTACGACGTGACCACACCCGGCTATGTCGAGCCGCAACCGCAGATGCGCCGCCTGACCGAGATCGAGGAAGACCTGATCCGCGAGGAAATGGAACTGCGCCGCGGCGTGGGCAAGGACGATGCCGCCAAGATCGCCCGCGACATCATCCGCAAGGCGGGCGGTGGCTCCATGCCCAGCCAGTCACACGCGCTCGGCCTGCTGGCCCGCGCCTATTACTATGCCGAGGATTACGACAATGCGCTTGCCGTGGGCGAGAGGCTGATGGAAGTGGACGACACGAACATCCTCGGCCCTCTCGTCGCGAGCTGGGTCGCTGCCGAACGCTCCGACGACGATCCCGCATGGCAGGAACGCGCAGTCCAATATGCCGCCGATGCGCTGATGATCGACGAGCACGATCCGCGCACCCGCATCGCCTATTATTACAGCTTCCTCGCCGCCGACATGGAAGTGCCCGAAAACGCGGTGATCGCGCTGGAACAGGCCTTCGACACCGCCGGCAGTGACCCGACCTATCGCGTCTTCCTGGCGCGTCAGCTGCTTTTCGAAGACCGTCTGGGAGACGCGAAGGCCGTGCTCCAGCCCATCGCCTTCCGCGGCCACAACCAGGGGCCGAGCGACAACGACGAAGAGCGCGACCCCGCCAAGCGCCCGCCGAATCTCGACGAGATCATGGCCGAGATCAACGAAGGCGACCGCGATGCGGCGCTGGCGATGATGGACGAGCTGATCGACTGGGAACCGGAGGACGCCTGAGGCGCGCTCGGCTTCCGGCTACTCTTTCTCGCGCTCGCGCCGCAGCAGTTCGGCCTTGATGGTCGTGCCATAGGCATAGCCGCCCAGCCCCCCGTCCGCCGCGATCACGCGGTGGCACGGGATCAGCACCGCAACGTTGTTGGCGCCGTTCGCTCCGCCCACGGCGCGGCTGGCCTTGGGTGAGCCCAGCGCGGCCGCAAGTTCGCCGTAGCTGCGCGTCTCGCCCGGAGGGATGCGGCGCAACTCGTCCCAGACACGCTGCTGGAAGGCGGTGCCCTGCACGTCGAGCGGAATGTCCTGCCCGGTGCCCGGTCTCTCGACCGCTGCCGTCACTTGCTCGAACAGCGCGGCGAACGATGCTTCGCCCTCAACCAGTTCGGCGTTGGGAAAGCGCGCCCTGAGGTCCACCTCGGTCTCGTTGAACGACAGGCGGCACACGCCTTTCTCGGTCGCGGCTACCAGCATCGGGCCGAGCGTCGTCTCGATCACGGCGAAGTGGACACGCTGCCCCTTGCCCCCGTCCCGGCGCTCGCTCGCTGCCATGCCCTGCCCTTTCATGTCCTCGTAGAACCGCGAGGGGCCTGAATAGCCCGCCGCGTATATGGCATCGCTCACCCGTGCCCCGCCGATCAGCGCCTCCCCCGCCCGCTCTCGCCGCAAGGCGCGGGCATAGGCGGCGGGAGACAGGCCGACCGCGCGGGTGAACACCCGTTGCAGGTGCGTGGGAGAATAGCCGGTCGCCGCGCCCAGTTTTTCCAGCGAGACCGGGCCATCGCCATCGCGCAGGATCTCCAGCACCCGCAAGACGGCTGCCTCATCGCGCGATTGCTGGTCCGGCGCGCACCGTTTACAAGGGCGCAGGCCCGCCGCCTCGGCCTCCAGCGGCGTGGCGTAGAACCGCACGTTTTCCCGCTTCGGCGCTCGGGCCGGGCAAGACGGGCGGCAATAGATGCCGGTCGAATGGACGCCCGTCACGAATGCACCGTCGAAACGGCGATCCTTCGCCAGCGCGATGCGCCAGCGGTCTTCATCGGAAAGGTCGTGGTCGGTCATGCCATCTATATGTCAGCTTGCCGCAGGCTGCGCGTCCCGAAGCTTGCGGTCAATGCACACTACTATAGAAGCGCGGCATTATATGCATCGCATCCTTGCCCTTTTCGCCCTGTTGTTCGCAGCATTCACGCTAAGTCCTGCGCCTGCCTCCGCCGATCCGGCGGATATCGACGCGGCGGCGCGCGGCGTGGTGCGCGTAATCGTGATCGGGCACGACGGGGAGGAAATCTTCCCGGTCTCGCACGGCACCGGCTTTGCCGTGGGCGGCGCGCGCGTCGTCACCAATGCCCACGTGGTGCAGGAAGCGATGGACGACGATCGCCTGGATATCGGCGTCGTGCCCGCAGAGGGCGACCAGGCCGTTTACGCCCGCGTCGTCTCGGTCAGCCCGCGCAACGATCTCGCCCTGCTGGAACTGACGGAGCCGCTGGGCCTGCCGCCGCTCACCATCGCGGGCAACCCGCCGCAGTCGGGCGCGGTCACGGCGGTGGGCTACCCGCTCAACGTGGACCGGGCGCAGGGCCTCGGCCAGTCCGACATCTTCCGCGCGCAGCCGCCCGTTACCGCCACCGGGTTCCTTTCCGGCCGCCGCCCCAGCCGCGAGTTCGATACCATCCTGCACACAGCGCCCATCGCGCGCGGCAATTCAGGGGGCCCTTTGCTGGACGATTGCGGCCGCGTGATCGGGGTCAACAGCTTCGGCACGGAGAGCGCAGGCTCCGATGCGGAGTTCTTCTTCGCCATCAGCACGCGCGAGCTGCTGCCCTTCCTGCGCGCCAACGACGTGCAGCCGCGCATCAACTCGCTCACCTGCCGCAGCCTGGCCGACCTCGAGGAAGAAGAAATCGCCCGCGCCGAGGCACAGGCCCGCGCCGAGGCCGACCGTGCAGAGCGCGAGGCGGAGGCGCTGGCCCAGCAGACGGCGGAAGCACGCCGCACCATTACATACGAGGTACTGGATTCGCGCACCAACGGCATGGCGCTGTCGCTCCTTATGCTGATCGTCGCGCTTGGCGCTGGCGGCGTTGCGGCGTTCGGGCACATGCAGCGCGACATGCGCCTGCGCGCCATCGGCGGTGCAGCGGCGCTCGTGGCGATCCTTTGCGCGCTTATCGCGTGGGTCTCGCGCCCCGCTTTTGCCGAGATCGACGAGCGGGTGCAGGAAGCCCTGCGCGAAGGCGCGGTGGACGAAGGCCCCAGCGGCACGATCGCCACGCCGGAGCCGACCGCCTCGGGCGCTGCCAGCCTCACCTGCGTTCTGGATACCGATCGCAGCCGCGTGGTGGGCGACCCTGCCGAAGACCTCGATATAGAGTGGTCGGGCGATGGCTGCATCAACGGGCGCACACAGTATGGCCTTACCAGCGGGCGCTGGACCCGCGTGTTCGTGCCCGCCAACGAAGCCGCCGTGTCGGTCAACCGGTTCGATCCCGAAGCGGGCGAGCTGGTGATGGAGCGCTACCTGCTGGACCTTGCCGCCATGCGCCAGGCGCGCGCCGCCCGCGGCCAGTTCGTCGCCCCCGAATGCGGCGCGGACGAAGCGGCCTCGCTCGATCTCGCCAGCAACCAGGGCGCGATCATCAACGCCCTGCCCCAGCGCCCGAACGAACGGCTGGTCTATCGCTGCGGCCCTGCGATGGGTGCGGGGGAGGAATAGTTCCTCCCCACCGGGTTGCATGAATCAAACCTCGGTGCTAGGCGCGCGCCAGCCTTAAGGGACGGTTTTGCTGCGCCCGCTAACAAGGCATCCAGTTTTTCCGTTTCTCGGACCTTGAAGGACACTCGCGCGTGGAGCTTTCCGCCGGTATTCAGGCCAGCCTGGCAGGGCGTTATGCCTCGGCCCTATTCGATCTCGCCAGTGAAGCTGGCACGGTAACCGCAGTCGAGTCCGATCTCGACACGCTCGATTCCGCCCTGCGCGAATCGGCAGATCTTTCTGCGGTCATCACCAATCCCGAAATCAGCCGTTCGCAGCTGTCCGCCATCATGGCGGGCGTTGCCGATCACCTCGGCCTTTCGGCATTGACGAAGAACTTCCTCGGCGTGCTGGCGGAAAACCGCCGCGTGTCGCAACTGCCGGGCATGATCCGCGCCTTTCACACCATCGCCGCTGCACAGCGCGGCGAGGTGCAGGCCGAAGTTGCCTCCGCCCATGCCCTCACCGATGCCCAGTTGCAGGAACTGGAAAGCAAGCTGCGCGCCCGCGAAGGCCGCACGGTGAAATTGAAATCGCGCGTCGATCCCGAACTTCTGGGCGGGCTCGTCGTCACCATCGGTTCGAAGCGCATCGACAGCTCGATCCGTACCCGTCTCAACTCCCTCGCCCAGGCCATGAAGACCGCCTGA
>MDTG01313866.1_pt1 | contig 14613 bp, 16 predicted proteins | sample 811421 | NCBI WGS metagenome assembly MDTG01 (sample SAMN05326645, study PRJNA326480) | marine metagenome | isolation source: seawater | place: Pacific Ocean: South East | collected 2011
ACCACCACCACCACCTTTCAAGGAGTTTTGTGGCACGCCACACTCATCCTCCTCGGGAAGGCCCAAAAGGCAAAAGAGCAGAGACGCACAAATATTACATCGCTCGTTGTGTGTTTTATTAATTCATTTTTATCCCTCATTTTTATCGTATATTTTTATCACATTATTTGTATCGTAACGAGACCCCCCCAACACCCAAAAAAATCCACCTCTTGAACACCACAAAAACACCAACACCTTTCTTTGTTAGGAGGAGGAGGATGAAGAAGAAGAAGAAGACCAAGAAGGTCGTCGCGATCGTGAAACTCGGGGGCCGCGCGATCACGGATAAATCCACGCGCGAAACGCTGGACGGGGCGGCGCTCGAGAAGTGCGCCGTTCTGCTGCGCGACGCATTATTACGTGCGAGGAGAAAGATGATGATGAAAAACGACGACTTTGACGACGACGACGACGATGGAAAAGAAGAGAGACGGGAGGTGATGATAGCGATCCACGGCGCCGGGTCGTTCGGTCACATGGACGCCAAAGAATGCGGGCTCGGAGAAAAAGAGAGGAAAATGAAAATGAAGTCGAAAGCGTTCGAAGACGGATGCGCGAAAACGCGCGCGAGCGTCCAAAAGTTGAACGCAATAGTGACCGAGAGGTTAGAGAAAGACAACGAGATAACTGTTCTGCGGAGACACGTAGGTGACGCGTGGCGGTTTAACGAGAAAGGAGAGGTGGAAATAGACAACGGTATAGGCGACGTGAGAGAATATTGCGAAGAGCAGTGTTCTTCGTCTGCGTCGTCCACGTCCACGCCTTCGCTTCTTCTGCTCCACGGAGACGTAGTCGAGGACGCCGCGCACGGGCGGTCAATCTTAAGTGGAGATAGAATCGCGCTTGAAGTAGCAAAGGCGTACGCCATGGAAAGTAAGAGAAAAAACGAACCTGTTGTTATTCGAGTAGTGTTCATCACTGGAGCGAGGGGCGTGTTTAATCGCGATCCGTTTGATGACGACGACGATGATGATGATGAAAAGAATGCAAAAACGCCGTGCAAGTTGTTACGGAAAATCGAAACGACTACCGACGGCGAATGGATATGTGTGAAAGATAACTTGAAGAGTGACATCGAAGATATCGCGTACGCCACAAACGACAGGTTACGGTACAACGCGCGGTTGTCAAAGAAAAGACGCGACAACAATAACGCGAGCAAAAGAAAAGAAGGACAAATATCTGCGACGACGGATTCGCACGACGTCACCGGAGGAATCTTGGGCAAGATTCAGTCGGCGGTTGCCATTGCGAATCTCTCCTCACAAAATCCCAAAGCGAACGTCCAGGTGTACATCACCAGCGTCCACTCACCGGACGACCAAAACAACGACGACGTGTTCGCCGCTCTGAGTGGCTCTGTCGATATCGACGCGCTCGTCGATACGCGAACGGCCAAGCCGTGGAGAGGCACCGTCATCGTACGCGAGGACGCCGGCGAACCACAGAAGCGAAAAGAAGAATCGTAGACAAAAAATATATATATGTATACATAACATGTAAATGCGCTTAGATATGACTTCGTAGTTTCTGGTAGAGTCGCGTGCCTGCGTCCTGCTTTATGGGGTAGAGCGGGAATAATTTCGTGGTTTTCCTTTCTTTTGAGTTTTGATGATGCGTCGTCCCTCCTCATACGTTCGTTCGTTCGTAAAAAAAGGGGCAGCAAAAAGTTTTTGGGTGGTGGTGGTGGTGGTGGTGGTTATACAACATTGGGGGGAGACACAAAAAAGAATCAATTTTAATTGACTCTCATCACGCTCCAATAACTGGGCTCTTCTTTTCCTTTTTTTTTCGTTTTCTCTCGAAAAAAGACACCACCACACGCGAGATTCATAATTAGTGCGAGAAAAAATTCGCGACACCACACATTGTACGCGCGACAGGCAGAGACGCGACGCCCACGCGCGCGAACACGGCGTAAAATTACACACATAGAGTTTATACGTATTCGATTCTTTCCCCGCGCGTAGCATTTAAGATTTATAGATAGCCCCGCGGCGGCGAGTTCTTTTAGATAAAAATAGCGTAAAAAAGAATGTCCTCCAGTGGCACGAGAAGGAAAGAGGATGTGCCGCTCGATGCGGATGGAAACGCCATCGTGGATGGCTTGTTAACGCCCACTCCAGATTCGCCAGCGGACTCCGAGTGGCGCTCGCGAGCTGGACCGTTAGACGTGAACGATGGTGATGGGCCGTGGAAGCAAGAAGATAGTTCGGGTAGGTGGTTTCCGTGCCGAATCCGAGCGCGTTTCTTTTATTTTCTTTTTACTCGCCTAAAATTGCCGGCGAGTGTGGGAGAGAGAAGAGCTGTTTTTTGCCTCGAATTTTAAAGAGCACGATTCATATTTTTAACGCACTCACGCGTACATTTCGCTCGGTTTCTCGACTCTGAACGAACAGGACCGCAACCACCAGACATGTACGGGAAGTTCACGTGGAAAATCGAGAATTTCTCGGAGATTTCTAAACGCGAGCTTCGCTCCAAGTGCTTCGACGTCGGCGGGTACAAGTGGTACATTCTCGTGTACCCGCAAGGCTGCGACGTGCATAATCACTTGTCGTTGTTCTTGTGCGTGGCAGATTACGATAAATTGTTACCAGGGTGGAGTCACTTCGCTCAGTTTACCATCGCGGTTGTGAATAAGGATCCGAAAAAGTCAAAGTATTCGGACACTTTGCATCGGTTTTGTAAGAAGGAACACGACTGGGGATGGAAGAAGTTTATGGAACTTGGTAAAGTTTTAGATGGGTTTACCGTGTCGGATACTTTAGTCATTAAAGCGCAAGTCCAAGTCATCCACGAGAAGATTGCAAGACCGTTTAGATGCTTGGACCCGCAGTACAGACGAGAGTTGGTTCGCGTGTATTTAACAAACGTCGAGGTGCGATTTTTTATTTAGTGTTTCAGCCTCTTTTTTTCTTCATCGTTTTGGCGGCCGCGCGTGCCGTTATACATGCGCACGCACACGCAAACATCGGCAACAGGATCGTACAAACTTAGACAAAACAAAGAAATCTTCTTTCGCGGTGAAGAGATCAATTCGATAAGAGCATTTCTCGTTCTGAGCAACTCGTGAATGACAAAACGAACACCCATAGAATTTGAGCGATGAAAAATTTTCTGCTTTGTTTCGGAGACTGTGTTTGCCTTGCGTGTGTGTTTGCGCGTGTATTTATGCATGAGTGCGCGCACTAACTCGAAAAAGAACGTTATAACAATCGATACAATAATACTCACCGCGTCCTCTCTCTAAATAATAGGGTATTTGCCGAAGATTTCTTGAAGAGAAGAGAGAGAAGCTCATCGCTTTGCGCAAGGATTCGGAGAAGTGGGAAAATCTTCGTAACTTTTGGAACAATCGTCCTTTAGCCGAAAAAACGCAGCTCGCCTCTGAAAAAGCCGATGTTCTTTTGAAAGGTATCGTGAAGAGATTCTTCAACGAGAAAGAAGTGACGTCTACCCTCGTCATGGATGCATTGTATTGTGGTTGCAGATCGTTGGACGTCGGCTCCACGTCTGTCACGGATGCCGTCAAGGAGAGTGCGAATTTGTCGCACGGTTCTGCAGCCTTATCCATCGCGACAAACACCTGTGTCCTCACCGGTGACCTAGTATGTGCTTTGGAGCGCGCAGCGGATGGAACTGCTTTTGATGTCGATGATTTGGACTTGGACGATTCGGCCGACGGTCGTTCGCCGAAGCGCTCTAAACTCGGCGAGGGTAACAATAAAGATAGTCCCAAAAAAGACAACGATAGTAAAGATGCGACGAAGAAGAAGACGGGTTTTTCTGCGGCCGATGCAGTGGAGAGAGACGAACATCGCCTTGCCGAACTCGGCCGCAAAACGATTGAGATGTACGTCTTGTCTCGCGTATTTAACGAACGTGTCGAAGTCGCCTTTCGCGAAGCCGAAGCTCTGATGCGCCAAGAAGCGTTGATTGCCGAAGAAGAGGAAGCAGAACGCTTGGCCGCAGAAGAAAACGAAAAGAAACACTCGAAGAAACAGAAACAGAAAGAAAAGCAAAGGCTAAAGAAGTTGGCGGAAGATGAAGAACGAGCGCGATTGGAAAAGGAAGAAGCCGAGAAGAAAGCCGCCATAGAGGCTGAGAAAGAAGCCGAACGCGAAAAGCAGCGAGCAATCAAACGCGCTCAAGAAGAAGAGCTTCGCAAGAAGCATGAAGAGGAGCAGCGCTTAAAGGAAGAAAAAGAGCGCGAGGCGAGAGAGAAGCGAGAAGCTATTCAAAGGCAAAAGGAAGAAGAGAAAGCGAAAAAGAGAGCCGAAAAGGAGAGAGCAGAGGCGGAAAAACGCAAAGCACGAGAAGAAGCTGATGCAAAGGAAAGAAAGGAGAACAAAGATACCACGAACAAAAGTGATTCGCCAGCGGGAAAAGCGGGCAAGGGCGGTGCGGATAAGTCGATTCCGACGCCAAACGCTTCCAGCGGCTCTCCAGGAGGATCCTCTTCGGAACCGCCGCTAGTTCGCGAACTCCGTGGTCGAGTTGCTGCGCTCGAATTCGCTTTGGCGGAAAAATCAGCTGAAGTTCTTCGCCTCAAACGCGATCTCAACCAATACCAACAAGGAAGTCCACCGGCATCTTCAGGAAAAGGCAGCGATTCCAAGGCGGCTTCTATGTCGAGAGTTGGCTCTGGATCCATTTCCGGAGAGAAGCCAACCGCTGCTGCAGTCGCTGCTGCGGTCGCTGCCGCTCCAGCCGTTTCTGCCGCAACGGCCTCCACCGGTGGTCCAGGTGCACCCCCGTTACCTCCAGGACCACCGCCACCACCCGGAACACCGGTCATTGCCGTAGCTTCTGGCGGAACAGCCTCTGAAGGTGACCGAAGCGTCCCGATGCCGCCGGCTGGACCGCCTCCGCCGCCGAGAGGACCCCCACCTCCAACGTCGCTCGTCAAAGGCGTCGCGCAAATGTCCGTCTCCGAGAATGGTGCTGCACCAGTTCCACCGGTGCCTGGATCGTTCGCGCAAGCCGCAAATGCGGGCAGTGCGGCGCCTCCGGCAGGCGCCAACGGCGTGAGGCCAGCGGCCTGGATGCAACAGCAACAAGGACAACCGCCGGTGCCTCCAGTCCCTGGACAGCAAGAAGATAACTTCCCGCACTTTGGCATGATTGAAAACTTGTTGGGTGATCTCGGAGATGACTTCGATTAAAGATGTTGTTTCTCCTTCTCGTTTCAATTTGTGATCGGGGAAAGGTCAAACGAAACATCTAACGCCAACACCAACACAACTCAAAACGACAAATAAAATAGCCTCCCGTCCTTGGGTCTCAGACAAGGGATCGGTAGACATTAATACCATTATAGGCTCTAGTACTACTAGTAATATTAATTTCAGCGTCTAGAAGAAAATGTTAATACACTCACATGCACACACACGCGAGCGCAAACATATACTCTTCTTCAATTGAATATTGTGAGTTGCGACAACATCGTCACAAATTCCTCACAAAAAAAAGAACTACCACTACTCACACACATATAAATATATAAAATGTCCTCCTCCTCCTCTTCCTCCGCGCAAAGAATAGTCTGCGGCGACGAAGCATACGCCATTTGTTCTGTTCCGAACGGTTTGAACGAGTCTCTCTTCGCCGTCGCGTGTGGTAGTTCTTCTTCGTCAAATGTGAAAATATTCTACGTGGATGCACAAACGCATCGTTTGAAAGAAAAAACAGAACTTATGAGGAGTGTTCCCTCTTCTTCAGGAAAGATTGCAGACGTGGACTGTTGTGGCAAGGGGTCAGGACACGATTTGGAGAGCGACGATGGTGCGAACATCTCCATCATGGCGGCATGCACTCGAGAAGGAGATGTGTCTGTCTTTCAAAAAGAAGGGAAAAATGTGAGTAAAAAGGGTAAAGGTCAATATTCATCGTGTAAATTCGATCCGAACGATGGACGAGTGCTCGCGATGGTTACGATTGGTGGAGATTCCGTCTGCTTTTATGACCACGAGAATGATAAAGAAGTTGGCTCTTTCATTACTGGTGGCTCTGGTAAGAAAAATAGCAAAGGCGATTGGTCGAAAGCGAATCGAAACGAATTCGCGTTTACGAAAGATGGAAACGTTTTCGTGGTTGATTCGAGAGTAAATAGCAGTAATTCGAAACCTATGGTTTCTCAAACGAGCTCTTTCAGGGACGTTGCATTTTCGGCGAACGAGGAAGGGCGTTATATCATAACCGCCTCTGAGGATTGGTTGGTGAAGACGTGGGACATGAGGAAAAACGATGGAATACCAGTGAAGTGTTTCGCCGGTCACAAAGGCTCGGTCACAAAAGCTAGATTTAATCCCGTGTACGAATCCATATGCCTGTCGAGTTCGTTAGACGGTACGGCGAAATTGTGGAGAGATTCAGACCTAGGGCGTTTACCAGACGACGACGATAGCGGGAGGAGGAGTAAGAAAGCAAACGTCGACGAGAATAGCAACAACAACAATAGCGAAGGCATTAGCCTAGAACTTACAACGTATGGGAACTTACACACGACCCCGATTGGATCGTTCTCACCCGTAGTCGACGCGTGTTGGAGCTCGAACGATCCGTGGGTCTTTTCGGCGATAACCATGGACGGGACCGTAGCTTTAGATGTCGTTCCGAGAAGCGAGAAGTATCGAATCCTCTTGTAATTATACATTTTGTAGTAACTACGTACGTACTAGCTGCTTATTTCTAATTTTTTATGTTGCTAACCGCGCGACGTCACTGCTATTCGCTTTGAACTGAATCCCTCTTTTAAAGGATTCAATAGTCACCTCGCCAGTGTTCGCGTCTACGCCTAAAACTTTACCTTCCTCGCCGACGAAATCATGGTTGCGCACGACTACGCATTTTCCTCCGACGCCCGGGCAGACCGGCTCAAACTCGTCTTCGTTTACATTTTCGGTTATAGAACATGACTCTTTCAACTTCACGTCTGCTTCGCAGTCGTCCAAGTTGACTCGCACTACCGTACCCTTTTCCTTCGTTTCCGTTTTCCTACAGATGATGTTCGTTCGCCGCATCCATTTCAATCTTTTTCTCTTCTTGAAAGCTTTGCCATCTTCTCCTTTAGCTTTCCTGTTTCTACTCCCGATGTTGCTAAACATCTCGTCTACACCCGAGTCGACCATTTCTTTCCTCTTCTTCTCGCCATTTTCACTTGCAGATACACCTCCCGCGACGTGCAAATTAATCTTTTCTCTTCCTCCATCTTCTAAATCGATTGCATCTGCTTTCCTCTCTTCTTCCTTTTCGTCTCCACCCTCTCTCTTCTTATTTTGCTTCGCGATTTGCCTCGCCAATAAATTCGCTGTCCTCATTTCCTCCTCCTCCTCCTTCTGCTTCTTCTCCAGTTCCATTCTCTCCCTCAACTGCTCCTCCTTATCTCTCGGCTTATACGTGATAAACCATCCTTTTGGCGTCTCTTCAATTTCGCACAACTTCTCCCGTCCTAAATATTTCACAAATTCCGTCAGCGTCGTCCATTTCGTCGCATTCATGTGCACGTGCGTCTTGTTCGCGATGTACTCGTTATACGCCACTGTCGCTTTAATTCGAGTGTTTCTGTGCGAGACGGCCATCATGTCTAGAAAGTTCGACAAAAACTGTTCCGAGTATCCGCGAATAAACCGTCCGCTGTTTTGTCCGAACACCGCCACTTGTCTCAAATGGCTCTCCGACGAACAGTGTTGCTTAAACCCGTTTTGGTCTCGGCATTGCTTCTCACACAACTGGCAGTAAAACTTAAGTTTTTGTAGCCCTTTCATCTTCTGTCGGTTGGCCACCGCTTTCGGGGAGAGGAAATCGGTGCCTTTCGCCATGTTGCCGTACCGTTTCTTCCCTTTCTCTTTTCCCTGTCGTTCGGTTGTTGTTGTTGTTGTTGTTGTTGTTGTTGTTGTTGTTGTTCTACGTCAAATCAAAAGTGCACGAGTTTTCCAATTCTTCCCTTCTTCCTTTCTCGCGATGGATTTAGATGTTAGACGGACAGATAGACAGACAGAGACAGACGGAGATGGAGACAGAGAGATGCTCTCCCGCTTTTTCTCCCGCTTCTTCCGCCAACCGAAGAAAGAAAGAAAGAAAGAAAGAAAGAAAGACGACCCCCGTTGTGCGACGAGACGAGACGACACTCTTCGACTCCTCATAAAGTGGAGACACACGAGAGAGTGCGATTTTTCCAAAGAGTTCTTCTCAAACATCAAACGTCAAAGGAAAAAAAAGAAAACAAAAAGAAAAAACAAACAAAAAAAAATACGCGAAAAAAGAAGAATCTTTTTTGCGTTTTCCGATACAGATACAAAAACGGCGGACACGATATGGGAGGAGGAAAAGACGCCGACGCCGACGCCGACTCGTTCTACGCCGTCCTCGGCGTCGAGCGTCCAAAAAAAGGAGGGACGACCACCAGCAGCAGAAATTTCCCTTCGGAAAAGACGCTCGAACGCGCGTATAAGAGAGCCGCTTTGAAATACCACCCGGATCGACCGAACGGCGACGCGGAGAAGTTTTTGCGATGCACGAAAGCGTTTGAAACGCTCAAAAATCCGGATTTGAGAAAAATCTACGATACGTACGGGGAGAAAGGATTAGAGCCTGGGTTTCAACCTCCGGAACGCCGCCCCGGCGAACGCGCCGCGGGTGCGGATTGGTTTGGAGGATTTCAAGACCAGAAGAAGTGGGCAGACGCGCAGAGGCAACAGAGACAGGAGAGATACGCTCGGAGGAACTTTGGAGGAGGAGGAGGAGGAGGTTTTGGCGGCACGGGACAAAACAGAACGAGTTTCGGGATCGATGAAGCGATGAGAATGTTCAAGGAACACTTTGGAGATGTGGATCTCGGGAGCGAATTCGGAGGAACGAATAAGAGAGCACGACGAAGAGACGAGAACGGCGCGCCGATGCTGACAGACTCGAGAGAAGGAGATCGAATTTTTGAATTTGAATGTACTTTAGAAGAGCTGTATCGCGGGTGCTCGAAAAGGCTGCGAATACCACCAACAAACGGTCTTCAAGAGGAGATAGTTGATGTTCACGTGAAACCTGGGTGGAAAAATGGTACGAAATTAACTTATGAGAGTCGAGGTGCGCCGGCGAGAGACGGCAAACGAGGGAATTTAGTCTTGATTTGCAAGGAAGTGCCGCATCCCGTTTTTAGGCGCGCGGATAGAGGAAATGACTTGGAGCTTGACGTGCGTTTGGCTGTCTCCCGAGCTCTCTGCGGGTTTCGAGCGACAGTGAAAGGGCTGGACGGCAAAGCTTTCGAGTTTGACACGAGGGAAATCTCAATCCCGGGGAAAACGTACGTTGTCAAAGGAAAAGGCATGCCAGATCAACGCGATCCTGAGATTATGGGCGATTGCATCATTCATATCACCGAAGTCATCTTTCCAAAGAGTGTCACCGAATGCCAAAGGCAAAAGTTAAAAGGTGCATTTCAAGATGTCGATATGGAAGGGCTTTAATTTTTTCTAAGAAATTTGGTTGGTTATTGCCGTCTCCGCTACTACTACTAGTACTGCTGTTTTTGATTTGCTCTACAACATTTCTTTCTAAATCACGCGAATTGCATACCTAATACTTTTTCTTTTCTTCTACAGTAATTATACTTTTCAATTTTTAGATGACGATAGACATTCGCGCGAGAATCGCTCGCAATTCCCTTAAGAATTTCTCGGCGTTTTCGTGCGCGCCTTTCTTTTTGTTTTCAGCGTCTTCAAAAACTAAATCGAACGAATCTTCAATGCCTCGTAACGTCGCGGTGATCTCTTTTCTTACTACATTCAGTTCTCGTCGCTCTGTTATTTTCGCCTCTGTTTTCTCCTCTTTGACGTCGTCCAACGCTTCGCACGGCGCGTGCCCATTTCCTCCCTCACCACTCCTCAAAACATACTCTTTCATTTCTTTTTCGTATCTGTCCTTATCGTCCGCTGCCATCTTGAAATACGGTATCTTGTCCGTCTCACTCATCTCAAAATCCCACCTTCTCGAATGTTCTTCTTTGATGTTGGGCCAAATATCTTTGAATGTGACTTCTTTTTGAAGTGACTTTTTGAAGTGACTTCTTTTAACTCCTTCTTTTACGCACGCACGCTTTTCTTCAATGAAATGGAGATACGCGACAATGTTCTTTTTTGGTGGTTTCTCATTATTCACAAAAGCAACAGCAGCAGCGGTAGGATCATCTTTCTTTATCAATGATACTGCCGACTTCTTATCCGCCGCCTTGCCCAATAAATTCGCAATAGACGACCCTCCCAACGCTTTCGCTTGTTTCTTCTCTCTCCTCTCTCGTTCCGCTTTCAACTTCTTGGCGGCTTCTCTCTCTTTCTTTTGTTGTTTGGCTAGCTTTTTCATCTTTTCCATCTCGTTTTTGCTTGGCTTCATCGCCGACTCGGTAACCGGTTCCGACTCCTCGATGCCCAACCCTTCCAACGTCAAATCGTCCAACGAAGACGCCGATGGGTGCTGATCTTTTTTCAACGGCGTAAACGCCGTGCTCAAACCTTCTAATTCCGCTAAACTCTGCGCTTCGAATCCACCTAAATGCTTTGGCACTCCTAAAATCTGTTCTAAAACTGGCGACTGACTTCGATGTTGAACGTCTTCCTCTTCCTTCTTTATTCTATTCATTTCTTCCATCGCGATCATCTCCTCCGACTGATCGTCATCAAAATTTCCCATATTCGTTCTCGTTCTCTCATTCTTCGGCTTTTGAAATTCATTTCTCTCATCCTCTACGGCGACGTTTCTCAACAACACGAAACTCTCGCCTATTTTATAGACTTCTCTCAGGGCGTTTTGTGCGAGCAATTGTTTCACGTAAAACTCCACCATCTCGTCGTTCATGTCCGCTATGAAGTCCATCTCTTCGTTTTCTTCGCTCACGAGGGACGCTTGGAGTTGCTTATTTCGAGTGGACAGAGGTATCTTATTCGCGCATTTGCCCACGCCTTCCAAAAGCATCGCGCCGGAGTGATGCTTTTTCAACTCGTAATGGTTCACAAGCCCTGACCAGGATTTAAGGCCGTAGGTTTTATTACGCGTCGCCGCCGCCACCGCTGCTTTTTGTGTCGCGCGGGATGGATTTTTATCACCACGCATCATCATCACGACGTGCTATTCCGACCGTGGTATCTATCTCGCGTCGCGTTCCACGCGGCGCCTCTGTTTATAACAACGACGACGATAATGACGATTGATGATGATCGATGATGTATATCTTTTAAAAAAAGGAAAATCAATTTTCTCTTACAACAAAAGTTAATGTTTTTCTTCTCTCTCTCTCTCTCTCTCTCTCTCTCTGACTCTCGTTCTGCTAAAATACAACGACTACAATTCCGATGCGTGCTTTAACTACAAATGTTTCTCTTCTTTTCTATCGTTTATTGGGCTTCTTCTTCGCTGGTTTCTTCTTTTTCTTCGCCGGCGCTTTGCGTTTCGCGCCTCGTCCGGCGGCGGCTTTCGTCGCTTTGGTCTCTCGTCGTTTTTCTTCCTCCTCTTGTTGCTCGAACCCTTCGTCTCCAGGTTCGAGAGGAACGTAGTTGTCGTTGACGGTGCCGATACACGCGACGTTTTCTGCGGACGGGTCTTCTCGTAATTGGATGTACTCGTCGAAGAAGGTTTCAATTTTCGCGTCTTCGGCGCCTACGTTGATAATGGCGACAGTGGAAGATAACAAATGCGTTCGCGCTAAATACATGACACCTTTTAAATCAATTTTTACCGAAGCTTGTGGTTGTCGCGATGTGGACGCTTTTCCAGCCGGTTGCTCTTCGCGTTCGACTAACAATCGTCCAACCGCGCCGACGTCGCCAGATAAATCTACCGCTTCTCCCGACCCTTTACACTCGAACAAAATCGTCGAGTTTGCGGTTTTCTGTAAAGCGCCGTGATTGATTAACAGGGGCATTTTTGATTTCGGTACGGTCGCACCGACAAACGCCGCCGGAATCTTTCTTTTATTTGTTATTGCTGCGTTCTCTTTGTCTTTCGCCGGACTTTTTCGTGCATCGCTCGATTTCTTTGCATCGACGTCCATATCCTCGTCTTCACGCTCCTCATCAATCATCAACACTTCCTTCTGTTTCTTCTCCGAAAGTCGCACTGCTAACGGTTTCGTGTCGTTGTCGTCGTCATCCGACCATCCGGACGAAGAACTCACGTCGTCGTCTTTTATCATCGTTGTCTTCTTCGGCTTTTTTGGCGTCTCATTATTCTCGTCTGTTTTTTTCTCGTTCAAATCTTCCTGTTTTGGAGCTTGATACTCTTTCATCCAATCCGGTTCGTCGTCTGAATCCGACTCGATTTTAATCGTCGTCGTCGTCGTCTTTTTCGGAGAAGGCTTCGTCGTCTTTGTCGTCGCATCCACCTCGACGTCGTCTTTGTCGTCGTCGTCGTCGTATTGGTGCGTCTTTTGAATCACCGCATCGATCGGCTTCAAAGGCGAGACGATGTCCGGAACTTTGTCCTCGTCGTCCGAAGAATCGTCGTCGTCGAGAACGTAGCTTTTACCCATCTTTTTTTCTTCTCTTTCTCTCTCTCTCTCGAAACGTCAAAGTCGTTCGTTGCGTCGGCAAAAGCAGCAGCACTTTATCGCGCGTAGTGAGTGAGTGAGTGAGTGAGTGAGTGGTATTCACTCGAAGAAGAAAACGCCTTCTCTTCTTCACCTTTTCTTCCTTCTAAAGCGGAGAAAGGAAAATTTTTGAAATTTTTCCCCCCAAAAAATACAAAAAAAAAGGATGGAAAAACAACACACAAAAACTTTAACAACACACAAAAGAGTCCAATCCATCATCATCATCATCATCAGAGTCGTCGTCGTTGTGTTTTCCTCTTCCCACTACTGATTTTTATTTATTCACGAGAATCACAAAAGCGGTGGTGTTCTCCACAAGTGCGCGATGGACGACGACGTCCTTGGGAGGAAGAGAGAGGAGGAGGAGGAGGAGGAGGAAGTCGTCTTAGCTTTACAAAGGGAGAGAAAAAACCAGTATTTGTCGTTTAAAAAGTTTGGCGAGTTTCGAGCTCGTAATAATGGCAAAGGAGGAAAAGGAGTGACCGCGCTCGGATGGGCGCGCGGTCTCATTTCTCTGCTCGTGTTTGGATTGTATTGGTTCGTCGACGCGGTGGATGGCAGATGCGCGTGTTTGCTCTTCGTGGCGAGTTGTTTCGTGGTCAGCGTGCACCCGGCGTTTAATAGTCACGCGAAAATGAAAGGATGAGGAGGACGCGACGACGACGACGACGACGCGAGAGAGATGAGCGTCTTCGTACCTCGTAGAAGCGTAGTAGAATGTAAATATATAACGTAGTCGTAGTAGTCGTAGTTTTACAGAACAACCGAACGCACTCGATTCTTCAATTATTATTATTTCAAGGTGCGATACAAATACATGCCGATGCCGAGCAAAACGCAGATTAACGTTGCGTCTATGCAAAAATGCCGCGAAGACCTCGCTTTCTCGACGGTTTCTTTCAACCTCGTGTTGGCCGTTTTCACCTCGACTTGCGCGTTCTCCATTTTAAAGTCTATGTTTTCAATCGCCGGTTGTTGCCGAGCCATCTCTTCGTCCATATCGGCGCCGAGACGTTTTAACGTTTGCAAACCTCGGCTGATTTCATCCAAGTCCGAGTCTTGAGTCTTCTTCCGGTCCTCGAATTCTTGACGAAACTGTCGACTCTCTTCTGTGTGTTCCATGCCTTCGAATCTGTTGTTATTTTCTTTCGAATGTAAATGTTGTTCTCGAAGAGTTTCCGGCTGTTCCAGCGGGTTCGCGTTAAATTTCATCGAACCCATTTCAATATCTCTCGATGACGACCGTTTATGTTGATGTGGTCCTTTCTTCGACGGCGTTCTAGGAATCATCCGAGAAACACCATCGGGAACGTCCTCTATTCTCTGCTCGAACTGGTCAATCAACGTTTCTCTCTCGTCGCGTTCGTACATCGATTCGTCTTCGATATCACCGTTCGTATTTTTATTTGTTCTTTTCTTCTTCGCAGTGCTATTGGCTAACTTTCTTAGTTTCGGTACTTCTCCTCGTAAACTGTTCTTTCCTCTTCTCACTTCCGCGTGCATTGCCGCAATCGCCGCGCGATTAGTTTCCGTTTTCGCTCTTTCCGAGACGTCCGTGATCTCGTCCAAACGTTCCTCGAGTTTCCCCAAAAACTGTTCGAACGAGTGACTTTCTTGATTGCGTCGTTGGTGGTCGACGGCATCTCCACCTCCACCACCGGTGACGGAACTCAACGTCCCGCCCTTCCCAAACGTCGCTCTCCTTTCGTCCATTCCCCCCGTTTTGTGGTTTTCCGGTAAGTGGTTTTGGTATTTTTTCAACAGGTATTCCGTTCGGGACAGCAAATCCTGCGCGTGTGCCCCCCCCATCTCTCTTTTCTTTTCTTATTATAAAAGTCCGTTCAAAACTTCTTCTTCTTCTTCCTTTCTCTCTTCGAAGGAAGACAAAGCGCGTTGGAGGAGAAGGAGAAGAAGAGGAGAAGAAGAGGAGGGCAACAACAACAACAACAACAACAACAACGCGACTCCCGTTCGTGTGTAGTAGTATGAAAACG
>MDTG01025717.1_pt1 | contig 14611 bp, 8 predicted proteins | sample 811421 | NCBI WGS metagenome assembly MDTG01 (sample SAMN05326645, study PRJNA326480) | marine metagenome | isolation source: seawater | place: Pacific Ocean: South East | collected 2011
CGGGTCATCAACGACGGACAGGTGTACATGGACGACACAAAAATCAAAACCAGTGAGGTCGCGCCGTACCAAGTCAACTCCGGCAGCGCCAATGTTGCTATTCTTCCATACCCGCTCATATGCACGCCGGCTCCATACGTTACAATCAACGACTACTCCAAGGCATTGGACAGGGAAATTGCACTGAAGCTCCACTTTGCAGAGGCTGGTGTGGAGGAGAGCCTTGTCGCTGCATACAGAGTCCTCACTGGAAAAGCAGAGGGCAGTATAGGAAGCTCCCTCAGGGAGCTGTACGCAGCGACGGCAAAGATCTTCAAGTTTGCTCGCAACACAGCAGCAGCTGCTGCTGCGGGGTCTGCCATTCCAGTAGTGGGCACTGTTGCAGGCGCTGGCGCGTACTTGCTGTGGGAGTATGTCAAGAAGCTCCGCGGCACCAATCTTCGTCTCACGGATGGTGAGCTTGAAAGCAGCAGGGCTATGCTTGCGGCAGCCTTGAACCGAGGACCAACCACCCACAGGGTCACGCTCCCGCAGCTGACACAAATGATTTACCGCATTGCCGAAACTCGCGCAAATGGATCGGTGGTCGCAAACACGGACAACACGCTTGGCTGGAGCATACACGACTTTGAAAAGCTGAAGTGGAACGCGGAAGCAGCCCTGTTGCAGTGGATCATGTATGGCAGCGGCGAGCGGCCAGAAAGGAACGAGTATACCGGGCTGTACGAGGAGACAGCAAACGCGTCTCATGTGGGGCTCTACAGCTTGCCGGAGCAGGCGCGAAACGCCCCTGCGACCTTGAATACCATCGGAGTTCAGGGCATGCATCCGTTGACGCTGGCAAACAGCAGAACGGAATTTTCGTACGTAATACGCATCCAAGAAAGCGACGGCACGCCCGGACCGGTGATTGTCCTGGATTCGACTCGTATTAATGGTCTCGACGCTGGATGGATCGCCGCGGGCTACGAAGAGCAGTTTGCGGAATGCCGACGCTCGGTCGATTGCTTGCGTTCCAGGCTCGCCAGACTACCGTCCGTGTCGAGGTACATGGCAACACACGGCAGCTTTGTCAGCGACAGTAACGCCGGCGCAATTGTATCGGACGATCTGGACGATCAAGCACGGCTGCTTCTTGGACGAGAAGTGGATGACGGCGGAGGAGTTGCTTTGAGCAGACGCGAGCTGAAAAGACGGCTTGGAAAGCTCAAGGCCTCTCTGGGGCGAGCAGAAAACAAGCAGCGGCGGAAGTCAAACTACATTGGCAAACTGAGAAACGCGGTGCGGAGCTTAAAGGATCGACTTTCCATTGAACAAGATCGCAGGGTTCCAACACCACAGCAGGTTGCACGCGCAGAGGAGCGGATTCGACGAGAGCAAAACAGGCCAAACCCCGATCCCCAACGAGTTCAGGCCGCGCAAGAACAGCTAGATGAGCTGAACAGACGCACGAACAAGGAACAGATTGCCGCCATCAAGCAGAGACTGCAGAAGAGGGAGGCGGATTTGCACACCGCCGTCCAGCAGCAAAACTCGTACGACGAGGAAGTCGCTTACTTGAAAGCTCGCAAGGAGCGGACGTCGGAAATCATAGCACGCAAAAAGAAGAAGTTTGCAAACATATTTGACTACGAGGCTTCTTACAAGCGCATACTGGAGGATATACTTGGAGACGAGCCGTTTGAGTACAGCTTCAATGGCCGCAACCTTGAAGACGACGGTGTAGAAGACACCGGCTTGGAAGATGGAGACGACCTGGACTTAGACGAGGACAAGGAGGAGTACGACGATGAGCTGAAAAAGGGCAGGTTCTGGACAAACAAGCTGTACAAGACCGACGAAAACAAACTCGACCAGTCTGTACTCGAGCACCTTGAAAACACAGCAAAATTGCTTGCGCTGTCTCTAGGCGTCCGCGTTGAAGACGTTGAATTTCTTTCGCATCGGCACATTCGCTTTGTTGAGCTCTTGTCTCCGGCCAGCAGCACGAGCGATCCAAGTTTGATGCGCTTCTCGGCATTCTTGGTTCCGAAGCCCATCAGGCCGTACTCGCTGCTCACTTCCAAGGTGACAAGACTGATGCCGCAGATACTGGTGTTTTCCAGAGAACTCGTATCCACATTTGGCGTTCTCACAATCTTGCAACCAACGGCAATATCTGACAAGACGTTCATCATCGAACAGGATGCAAGCATTGCGTGCAGAAGCATCTCTCAGGCACGCGTCGCGTTGCGCAACATGACAAGTGTGTTCCCGCAACTTATCAAAGAAATGATCATATACGGAAGCGCCAGCGCCCACTTCTACCAGAGCTACACTATGACTGCGTCGAGCGAATGGGAGGTCTCAAAGGCACTGCCGTTGGAACTCAAAGAAGAAGCTTTAGGAGCCGACTTCTTTGCGACGTCATACTTCCCGTCCATTGATGCGATAATGAACCTGACAGAAGCTATGGCGGCGGGTGGGTCACTCCTCGAAGACATGAAGCGCGTTGCGTCTGGAAAACACGTACAGGGTATTTCTCGCATTCTAGACTCGTTCGGCTTGGCGCGCAGCGTGGAATCGTATCTTGCACTAGCGTCATTTGCAGAATTACTAACGTATCACATCGTCGCACACGGCTACTCAGACCGCAACAATTCCGGCTTTCAGCTCGAGCGCATCGAACTGGTACAGAGTGCTCTCAGCACTGCCAAGTATTCGTCCAGGGCCATTGGAACTTTTCTGTCAGATACATACGGATCAAAAACCGGCGCAAGCAGGCCACTGAACAAGAACGACGTTGCTTTCTATTGCATTCCCGGTCTCTCACATCTTCGAGTGGCAATGAAGCGACTCGGGTTGTTCTCCGACAAGGAGGGTGCAATCCCAAAGACCGCGTGCGTGCGCGTGGGCAAGTCATTGTTCAAGCTCGGGTCGGCTTCCAAGCTTAATTTACAAGCCCTGCCATTTACGTGTGTGCAGTCTGCCATCGGTAACATACCAATTTCGGTGCGCATGTTAAACGGGAACGCGAGCTCTGTCGAGCTTCACATTTCTTCGAGCACCCTCTCCTACGAGCGTGTCTACATGATTGCCAGCACGTGTTTGGACGCCGCTCACCGACCGGCCGTTGCCTGCGTGTGCACGGACGTCGTCTTTACGAGGCCTATTTCATTGAAGGCGTATGCGGAGAGCCCAGTTGTGTCATCCGCCGTGTCAGCAAGTGTCTCCAACTTGCAAGCGCAAAAGAGCTGGAAGCTGCCAAGCGGACAGCGTTGGAGCACACAAATGCTGAAGGTGCGATTGGCACGCCTGAGACTCGACATTTTTGCCGAGCAGAAGCACGCGCCAGCGGCAAATAAAGCCTCGGTTGGAGACAAAAACGACCTTGTCGAGTTGTTGCTGGTAGAGCAAATGGTCAGGTTGGACGTGCGCGACCTGTCGACTCGCTTGGAAGAGAACACCGTCGCGAATTACCTTGTCCCTTTCGGATTTGTCGACAGAGGCACCATCGGCGACATGTTTCACTCCGAATTTGAGCAGCAGCCCGTGTGGATTGAGCTGTTGCTAGAAGCTGCAGTTACCCTCCTAGCTGTGGACCTTGCGGTGGTTGCAAACGCCTATGTCGTATCTTCAAAGACAAACGCCCTTGAACAGCCACACAACCCGCACTTGATAAGGATCACAAATGCCTGCACGCGAGTGCAACTGTACCCAACCATGTCGGCTGCTACTGTGCTTCCTAACTCGGCGGCCAGCGCCCTGGGGGACAGCGTGTCGTCGATGTCGAAATTGTGCATCAAACTCAACGAGTCGGGATTGGGACACCGAGTGTCGGGAAAGCTCTGCGAGCACTACCGAGTGAGCATGCACAATGCCGAGAGATTGTTTCAAGCCACCCTCGCGCTCGGAGCTAGGGTACACACGCCCGACCGTTCCGACCCTGTTCGCATTGGGTTGGTGGTAGATAACATTCAGGAGTTCCACATGCCGGTCTTCATGGCTTCCGCGTGCATTGCAAACGCAATGACGAGCGCGCTTGTTGGATCGGCGAGTCGCGTAGTCATGGAGGATACGGGCCGCGGAGAACGCAGGGCGTGCGAGGCAATTGCATCAATGTGCAGGGCAATGCATCTCAAGGGGATAAAGGCTGTCCCGTTTTGCGAGCTGTGTGCCGCTCTGAGTCTTTTGTAGACAACTGTAGTAGTAACAGACTGTGATAAGTATTGTAGTCGTTGTAAATGCTAAAACAAGCATGTCGCGTAGACAGAAGACTGTTTTGCCTCATGAGCCGGGGTCTCCGACCCCTTTGCCATCGATAGCAAACCTGTCGCTTGTCGTTCGAGGGGATGATATCTCTGCTCCTAAGCGGAAGACTTGCGCTCAATATAAAGATCCCAATGAAGAGGAATGTCCGTTGTCGGAAGAAGAGGCGCGCTCAATTGCTGAAGAAGCGATCGGGATGCTAAGCTCACTCAACGATCTCATGAGCGGAAACACTCTTGTTGAAGTGGAGAGGCAGACACGTCTTCTACTCGATGCACAGCCAATGCTGTTTAGGATAGAGCCGGACAGTATCACCATAAGGACGCGCGCGTTTGAGAGGGTGGTCGACAAGGTCAGGCCGCGAAACCCGGCAGCGTGCCCCAAAAACGCGTCGTGCGTGCGCTTGCTTCAGTCGTTGAAGGCAGCTTATTTTGCGGTTGCACACCAGCCTTTCAGCCAGCCACTTCCGACTGGCGGGGAGTTCGACCAAATCAAAGACGAAATGGAACGCGTCAGAAAGAAGCTGAAACAAGCTGTAAACGCTCTTGGAAGATCAGTTTTTAGTGCGTCTTCTGGGGCGGGACCTTCATCGGATGCCGGGCCTTCGAGTGAAGGTGCTTCAACGGAAGACGGCAATTTGGAGCGGTTTGAAAACAACGTGGCACGGATGTTGCTGTTCGGTGACGTTCAAATTGTCCCCTTTGCAGAGCGAGCTTCGCTTTTGGAAGACTGGGACAGTGAGATGTCGGCAGAAGTGGTTGATCGAGCTGCAATGGATGTACTGAAGATGCACATGGAGATGATGTTCTACATCACAAGCGCCTCTCTTACCGTCAACAAGGTCCTGGTCCCCAAACAATTTCTGGACGTTATGAACGAGGGTCCTTTGCAGCCGAAGGCCAACGTTGCTCCCAGAATGATCAGGCACATTCTCGATGACATGCAATCTCTGCAGATAGACGCAAACAACTCGATGCTTGCAAAGGAATACTGGAGGATGCTGCGCATGCTTTTTGACACCACGGTGGACTTTGAAGACGGTGTCTTTGTAATTAACGAAGAAGCCGAGACGATGAGAAGAACACAACCAACACAAGACGACATCAACGAGTTCAACCGTGTCAAGGAGGCCTACAGGTCCAAAGAACCATCGACGCTGACACCCAAAGATGAATACGACGTCAAAGTTGCCTACATCAAGCTTTTCATGCGTATTGCAATGTACCAGAACAGCCAGTGGTCGTGGTTTGCCAATTCATCCCTCAACCTGTTCAGCTTTGATGCTCTTGCTTTCCGTACTTCCATTGCACAGACCGCGTCTGGTCGAGTAGTATCGCGTGCGCAACGCAAGTTTGTGAGAGACAGCATCGACGAAATGCGCCAAGAAAACCCGAATAGTCTGCCATCAGTTGTGCAGTCCGCAATAGACCATCAAGAAGACACCGCTGTTGGCGCAGATGCGTCGGAGAAAGTTACGGCTGCTGAAGCAATGAAAGAGGATTCTGTCGTGGAAGGAGACGACGCGGCTGAAGATGAACTTCCAGAGGATGCGAACTCAGGCATGACGTTACCGGCCGAAGCCACCGCAGACGAATTGATTTCCTCTGTGGTGCTCAACAACGTGACAGAAACCGCGCCTCAACCTGATACGGGTCGGGTTCTGCGAAGCGAAGAGGCAACAACGGAGATGGACGACGATCAAGCGCTGACCAGCGACGCGTCACTCATGCCGCTGCAGTCGGACGCGACAGCTGCGTCCGAAGCCAGGTATGCTGCTGTCTCAAAAGAGAACAAAAGTCTCAAGGAGCAACTTGAAAAGGCTCTAAAGGACATGCAAAACTATGCGTCTATGTTGGAATCGGCTTCTCAAGAGGCCGATAAGCAGATTGGCGATCTTCAAAACAAAATCGACGAGGCTGCCCGCAAAGCGGAACAGACAGAACAAGAGACAGCCACACTCAAGAAACGGGCAGACCTTGCAACCCAGATTTACAACAAGGCGGTAAATCTGAAGAAGAATGTCGATGAACTGCTCGAAAAAAAGAATGCACTCTCGGCCGAACTCAAAAAAGCAAACGACAAACAAGCAGACGCAGAGAGTGAGTTGGCTGCTGCAAACGCGGAGCTGAAAAGCAAGAAGGATGAACTCGAATTGAGGCTTGCTCAGTCGGAGGCGGCGGCGTCCAAAGAGCAAGAATTAGAGGTCCAGCTGCAAGGCCTGCGTGACCAGCTCAAAAGAACTGAGCAGGCGGCACAGAGACGGTCGTCCTCGTCATCGAGTGAAAACAGTGGTCCTGGGAAGGCTATCGTCGACCGCATGATCCAGAGGATGGCGGCCCTTGAAGCTGAGTTGAGACGGATCGAAAAGACGCGAACAGCTGCTTCTTCTGGGTCTTCTTCAAAGGGAGGACCATCGTTGTCTGCATTTCAATTGAAGCAAATTGTAGATGCAGTCAAAAGCATGCAAGAGCAAGGACAAGCCATGAAAGACATGTCCGCAGAACTCAGAAAGGCAGAGTTGGAAAAAACGCTGGGAGAACTGGGCTCGGTGTCCAGGATGGTGAAGCGATACCATCGAAATAGCACGGACGTGCTTGGCTGGATCTATGGCTGGTACAAAAACGGAAAGACGCTCACAATGCTCTTACACTTCCTGATGAGAAGCTTGAGTCGCGCTTTTAACGGAAGCGCAATCATTGATGCTTTGAGAATGGGGCTGTTTGGAGTTGGAAGCTACATCCTGGTTGAGATAGCCGAGCATCTGCTCTCAGGAGAAACATCGTCGGCCATGGATAAGTGGTTGTCGGAAAACGTCGACATTCGAACCTTTGTGTTGCTTTACCAGGCCGTGGTGCAGTATACGTACCAGACCAAGTTTCGCGGATCTGTGCTTCCACTCAACCTTGTCAATTTGCTTGATTCTTGGACGGGCATACCGACTGCAATTCAGGGGTTCTCGGATCTGTGGTCTCTGGGGTCTACGTCGCTCGATTTTCTCAGCGCAGGAGGTTGGCTTGACACGATCACTTTTGGTGGCGCGTCCAGAGCGCGAAACGTTGCTGTTGCACTGTTGATTGTGGGCGGTGCTTACGTGGCGGGACCAACGCTCATCAAGGTAGCTGGCAAACTATACAGGAGCTGGCCAGTGGCCCCAGTGTTTGGTCGCGTGATTGTGAGGCTGAGCGTGTATGTCGCAGAGGGGCTAGAGGTTTTCTACGGCATCTACATGTGGCGACAGATATACCGCTTTGTCTCCAATCCAACACATCTCATGGGAAGCCTCTTCGCACAAGCGGTGGTCAAAGCATTCGACTTGGCAAAAGAGACTGCAGCACAGCTGGTCAGCTGGATCGAAGCAAACCCGACCACCACCGTTTCGGTGATTGCACTTGCCTTTGCACTTCGGTACGCGGCAAGAAAGTACGAGCTCAAAGACAAGTGCAAGAGATTTGTAAAACGGAAGTTGGCTGAGCGCTCCAAGTGGTTGCAGGAAAAAAGGGACGAAGCGGCCGGCGTTTACAGGCTCGAGAATCTTACCTACGAAGAAGCAAAAATTGTTATTTTCAATCGGAATCAACGCCGTGATGAACAAGGTGCTGCGGACATGGACAATGAAAGCAGTGAGGAAGACGATGTTGATGACGATACCTTGCCGGATGCGGAAGGCGATACGGCCGATACCGGCAGAATGGAGATAGAAGCATTTGCCAAGATTACGGGCACGCGCGTAGAGGACAAGGTGTGTGGCACCTTTGTTCTGCTCGCGGAGCCACACAAGAATCCGGGCGTGAGCGTCGCGGCGTGCGCCGCCCTTATGCTCAGCACGGACCTGCATGGACTTGGCCGCTAATGGATTGGGAGAATGGTGGGTAGTGGAAAGGGGCCGAGGTAGTGGGCATGGCGGACGAAGACCGGGTTCCGCAGTTTCCGAAACGAACTGGCAACGGGACTCATGCTAACAAGGTTGCGGAGCTCATACTCAGCTCGTGTCGCATGAGCGACCCGAGCGCGCACATCTCGAGCGTGTTGAGAGACAGCGAGGGGCGTACCATTGTGCGGGTCCGTACAGATCCCAGAAACAATCCGCTCGTTCTACTAAAGGCGCTGCAAAAGCTGTGGCCGCTGGCCCATTGCAGCGTGCAAGAAAATGCTCTCGACGGGACGGTCGAAGCCGAGATAATTGTGCCGCGGGAGAAGGACGAGCGCGATCGCGCACGAGAGCAAGCCAGGCGAAGCAGGGTGTCTGAGTTGTTGAGCGTGCTTGCTGTCGTGCTCGCGCTAGTGGCGTTCTTCATATACGCAAACGATTGTTACATGAGCCTGTCCAACCACTGGGCAAACGCGTCGAAGGCGACGGAGCCTGTCGCGGGCGAACAAGCCGCTCCGGATCAAGGCAAGTCCGAGCTATAATTTGGCAAGCAATGTAGACGTATAGTGTGAGAGGAGCGCGCAAGGAATGGCACTGGACGCAGTGCAGGCCTGTACAAAGGCTTTCGAAGCCTCTGGAGCAAACGGGTTTTTTGTGTGGCTCACCGTCTTCTTCTCACTGTTCATTTTTGCGGACACTGTAATAGCTGCCGCGACCTTGAGAAGCAAGCTTTAGTGCGATTGTGTACACTCGCAAATACAGTGTCTAGTTTTGCGCACATGGTGACACGAAAGCATGCAAGATCGACAAACAAAAGTAATTTTAAAACCAGTTTTCAGCTTTCCGCTCGGTCACACAAAGCAGAAGGAGAGTCCGGCGAGTAGCCCAAAGCCGGTGTGCAAGCAGCCGCCTCCTCTGTTGCTGCTGTTGTGCCCTCCAGCAGCTCCGTGGCCACCTCCGCCCTCGACTTTCCCTTTGAGCGCGACGCCGCGCGAAGCACCTCGTGTTTGAACTTCTTGGCTCTACGTATGCCCTTCTTAACAGCCTGTCCGTGGCGCTTGCTGTGCTCCAGTGAAAGCGGGTCCGAGGGAGGCGCGCGCCTCTTTTTTCGTTTGTTTGTCGGTTTTGTACCCTTTGCGATCTTCATGATTACGTTATGATACATTGTTACGAGTCACTACCATACACAATAGCGGATGGCCGCTGTTTTCATCACCCGCTCCACACGTCCTAGTGCCCTCACGCTGCGTACACGGTACGGCAGTCGTCCGCCTGGTCTTGCATGTTCTCGTACTCCACAAACCCGGACGGCTCGCACCTACCCGAGTTTGTTCCGTCAGACTTTACGTACACAGCACTGCTCTCAAGCCAATTTTTGACAGGCCAGCAGTGCTGACCGAAAAACGTAGACCGCCCGTCGATGGAGTTGCAACACGACACGGGGTCTGTGATAGAGAAGCATCCGCTGTTGGCTGCCAGCACCGTCTTGGGAGAGTGAGGAGGCGGTGGTGGCGCGCTTGGATTTGGTTTCGGAGGAGGAGGCGGATGCGGCGACGGAGACAGGACCACGTTGACGACCTGCTCCTGTGTAGCCTGGCCAATTGCAATCACCGTAGACGATACCTTGGTACTCACAACGTCCGTAGTCCACGACGCAATGGTCGCGAGTGCGGCAGTGGTGGCCGCCAAGGAGTAGGTCTTCACAGTCGTCTGAACCACGGCGCTTGCGGCAGACGCCGTTGTGTCCACGTCGGCCCCGTCTACGCCCAGGGCACTGGCGATTCCCGCTTTGTAGGCTGCATCGTCGTACGAGCTGATTGCCCCGTCCAACGTGGCTGTAAACTTCACCGCGTACACGTACGACCCTCCGGGGGTCGCGGGCGGAAGCGGAGAAGGCAGACTGTCTGCGACAGTGGAGTCCGTTGAGTCCTGTGGGCTTGTAGTTAGATGGTACACCAACACACTGGTGGGTCCTGAAACCAGCGTAGTGATCACAATTGCAAACAGTATCCACATCATGGGTCGCTGCACAACGACATTCGATTTTGCAGGAGCGCCCACACTCTCTTGATTTGGCACATTCAAGCGTTCGGAAACGTTATGTTCATTCGAAGCGCCAACTTCAAATACGTACTTCAAGCGGTCACCGGCAGCTTTGCCTATCGTAGGAACGGACCGCCAAGCCATCTTTTGCTTAACAAACATACCATTGTACGTGTTTATCTATTTTGAAACACACTCGCATGCTACACACTCGACGCAAACTCACTGCGGTACTCACCCCTTGGGCAGCGGCGCCGTCTGTGCCGTAGACACAACCCACCCTCACGCCTCGCGCGACCCGGACGCGCGCGCAACGTCGACCCTGGCGTCGCGGCGCCCGCGCACGTGGATACCCCCACCCCCCGTCCGCCGCGCAGGCTGCTTGCCCTTCCCGGGAAGGGTGAGTCTTTGGAAGCGGGCGAGGTCCTTGAACTGAGACGACGCGTCGACCGTGGTGTACCGCTTCTTGGCCTGTTTGCGCTGCCTCTCTTCAAGCCGCTGCCTGTCGTCGTCGCGGTTGTGGTAGGTCATCTTGGCCAAGTCGACGATGTCGAGAGGCGCGTACCGGCGCAGATCCTGGAGATGCTCCGGAAGATCCATGCTTGAGTATAGCTTGGTGCGCACGCGGTGGCACTCCAGCTCTCGCTCGCGCACGACCTGTTCGGGCGGAAGGCGTTGGTAGCCTGGGGGGTTGTAGGTGTACGCGCGTATCATATCGGGATGTGCCTCCACGAGTTGGTTGATCTGGTGACCCGCAGCCTCCGCAACTCGCATGCGGAAGCCGTAAGGGTCGTCCGCAACCAGGTGCAGCACGACGTCGTCCTCTCCAGTCACCATTCCGCGCTCCTTCAAGGTGGTCAGCGTGTGCGCAAAGTAGGTCGTCATGGACATGAGGTCGCCGCTGACGCCCGACATGGATCTCGCACCGGCCTTGGATTTGATGTAGCGTTCAATCTCCTCTTCCGATGGCTCGTGCCCCAGCGAAAGCTGCAGGTGCGTATGAATGGTATGGAAGTCGTCACTGTTGTCGGCCGCATCGCCGACTTCTATCGGCTTGAACGCCGGGTTGCGCTTTTTGATCGCGGGAACCGACAGCAGACGCCGCGACTGACTGTCCTCGAGTCCTACGAACCGCATGGACATGTGCGGAAGGTCCTTGATCGTCGGTTTGAAGCCGAGGCTGTCTCGAAAGGCCTCGGTGTACATCTGGCAGTAGTCGTCGATCTCGGGGTTGTGGTACCGACCCATGGCATCGAGGGTGAACGCAATCGGCAACAGGTCGTACGCGTAGGCGAACTTGGTGCAGTGGTCGCTCTGTGGGTTGCCGGGGCAAGCCTCCACGCTCACGGACGTGCCGTCCGGCCCCTGCGAGCCCTCGCAGAAGACCTCTTGGATGTTCTCCATGCCCGGGTGCAAAGAGCACCTGAAGGACGCCTCGGCCAGCATCTTGGTGTGCGCGAGGGCCGCGGAGGTGTTGAGCTCCACAAAGCGCTTATCACCGTCGCTCACCATGCGAACGGGAGGAGCATCGCGCACGTTGTTGGACACGATTGGCATCATTGCGGGAAGGCGTCCATGGTTGGTAGCAAAGTCGAGGCTCCGCTGGAGTGGCATGTCGGTGACGCAAGCATACGGATGCCGCTTCTTGCCTTCGTACCCCGCCGGAAGCATCTGTCCACGCGAGTCCGAGATTCCGCGCATGCGGATCGGGCCCATGTAGGTCTCGGGGATTTGCTTGTCCTGTCCCCTCACAAACGCGATGGATTTGTCCATGTGGCGGGGCAGGAATGGTTCTTCGGTGCAGCGACGCGCGTTGTCTCGCGTGGAGAGCAAGTAGAATAGGTCGCGGAGGCCCGTGAGCGGCAGATCGAAAATCTTGCACGTAGTGTTGCTGTGGATGGTCTCCTGCGCAAACTTCTTCCACCCGTCGCCGGCTTCCATGCGGAGCCACGCCGTGTTCCACTGGCAAGGGCCGTGCGACTTCTTCTCGGAGTACGACACCTCGGCTGCGGTCCCGATCATGGTGTTGCCGATCACCTTGTGGTTGCTCTCGTTGCCCGAGCACCAATTGACGACCGCCTGGTAGTTGTACAGGCAGCAGACCTGCACCGTGTTCGCCATGATCGAACTGGAGTAGAGGGGCATGTAGTCACTCGTCGACGATCCGGCGGCGGCGTCCTCCGCGACGTCGGGGGGATCGCCGTGCTTCTCCATGATCTTCTCAATCGTTTTGATCGGCTCATCCATCTGCAGGTCCGAATTGCCGTCGAGCGTGCACGTGTGGCGATAGAGAGACGTGGCGCGGCGCTGACGCTCAAAGCCACGCAGAAGCAGCTGCCGATCGGCGCGACTGACACCCTGGGCCCCGAAGATCTGCGGGAGCTGCACGATCTTCTCCTGCATGGCGCGGGCGTCCATGCAATGCTGCCACGTAGCAATGGCCTCCTGGTACTCTTGCTCATTGCCGCATGCCGAGCGGAGCGGCTGCTCGACGCTGGGAGACTGCGTGCCCGCGCGACGCATCTCGTCGAGGTCGGTGGCTGACGGCTTCTTGAACCAATCGCCAATCGTGAGCTTGAACTTCTCGCACAGAGCGGTCATCGCGGCGAAAGAATGCGCAGCCGTGCCAATGTTGTAATCGAGCGATTGGCTCCATGCGATGAAGATGAGCTCGGGCGTTGCGCGAAGCTGGCGGATGACGTCGTAGAGCATGCTGAACTTGAACGGCTGCGGCTTTCCGTCGGGCCCAAGGCATCCGGCATCGAATTCGATCGCCGTCTGGCGGTAGATGAAGACGTCAGCAACGGCCTTCATGATACACAGCGTCTTGAGGTTCTCCTCGCGCTTAAGAGACTTTCGCGGCGAGCGGCGTGGCAGATTGTACTCGCCCACAATCATCTCGTTGTCCAGGTAGTCAAAGATCTTGTTGGCGAGCGCGAGGTTGGGCTGGAACGCCGGCACGCTCTTGATTGCCAGCTTTGTTGCGCCGACCAGACACACAAAGATGCGGAACATGGTCAGCTTCTCCTGCTGCTCCGGCTTGGACATGTGCTCGTTGAACTCGCTGTCCGTGTGGGCCTTCTTGCCGATGGAGCGGACCAGGTGCGCAATGGAGCGGTCGATCATGGCAAACTTGGTGTCGGTAGGGTCGCCGTTTTTGGTAAAAGCCATCCCATAATTTGTACAAATGCAATGGGTCTCGTCGTGTGGGGTGCGCAGTTCTGCCACACAGACACACGGTGTTAGCACAGTGTTTTTAATACGTGCAGGGATGGGAGAGCTTACTCATTGTCTTGTGCGCCTCCGAGCCGTCGGGATTCTTCACGCTCACTGTACGGTTGTATGTGTACTCGCGCTTGAGGACCTGCGGGAACAAACGCCTGTCAGATGCCGATGCAACGCAAGGCCTGCATGCATGAAGCGCTTACAATTTGCTTCCAGAACTCGAGTCGGTCAGACCCGTCGGACTCGCACAGCTCGTCCACCATCTCGTCGTAGATGACGTTCTTGCCGTTGGTGGAGTCTGACTGGCCGTTCATGCCGGCGCGAGCGGATGCCGGCCCGCCCACCGTGATCCAGTTCTTGGGGAAGACTGCCATGGCACGCTCGGTGCGCAGCGTCTTGCCGTTGCCCTTGTAGCCGCAGAGCAGCAGCAGGAATGTGACGTCGCCGTACTGCTCGAACAGATGCAGGAACAGCTCGTCCTGTACGAATAGATCAAAACAGTCAGCAAGGGATACAAGGTTTTGGTAATAGATGGAGCGTGCAAGAGTTGCCAAATGCTCAGACATTTTGTCATCATCGCATTGAAAATGTCAGCCTCATTGCATCTGGTGCTTCAATGGCCATAGGTGCATTGGAACCAGTTGTGCAAGTTCGGGATCAGGAATCTTGTTGTTCTTCTGCAAATTCTCAGTGGCTGGACAAAGTCGCGTATTCCTGTAATTGAACGCGTGAGCTTTTTCTTCTGGGTCTGTGAGATCGTACTCCGAGACTGGCCAAATGTGATCAATGTGCAGCTTGCGCTTCTTCATGTCTTTGAGATCATCTCCGAGATACTCAACATACTCTGCCCATGTGCAGCCCAGAAGCTTTGACGCCTTTCTTGCCAGATGCCTTTGCAAGACGCTTCAGTGCGCTACGACATCGGAAAGCTACGTCGACTGCGTCTCCAGTACCGTGGTGTCGTTTGTTGTAACGATAGACAGTTTGGTTGCTGCGTTCTCTGTTGTTTGCTCGCCACTCCTTGTGACGAGCCCGTTCGCTTTCAACGTGGGCAGCAAGCCATTTCTTCTTGGTCTCCTTTTCACGAACTTTGTCGATTCCTCGCGGAACCGACTTCCCCTTCAGAGGTAAACCAAGCTTCTTTCGTCGTCTGTAATCACGCTGGTACTCGGTAATCGCGGTTCTGTTTTGCTTCTTGCGCTCACGGTTGCGGCGGTTGTACTCATC
>MDTG01220691.1_pt1 | contig 14611 bp, 11 predicted proteins | sample 811421 | NCBI WGS metagenome assembly MDTG01 (sample SAMN05326645, study PRJNA326480) | marine metagenome | isolation source: seawater | place: Pacific Ocean: South East | collected 2011
CGAGTTTTCCAGTTTTCACCGTTCATTGTCTCGATAGAGAGGGAGCTGTCGCTCGTGCGACAGCTCCTTCGCGTTTCGGAGCTGTCGCTCCCGAGGTTTCGCGACAGCCTCCCGTGCCCGTGCCCGTGCCCGTGCCCTCGCCCGATCGGACGGTAGCTCTCGCTGTGCGACAGCTCCTTCTCACCTCGCTTTCCGGCGCGCTCGCCCACACGCAAACGAGCCCCGCGCAGGCGGGGCTCGTTCGCTGATCCGAGTGATCGCGCCTAGTTCTGCGACTGCAGGACGGCGCGCTCGATGCTCTGGACCTTGTAGACCTTCTTCTTGCCGCTCGGGAGGGTGATGGTCGCTTCCTCACCCTCCTTGCTGCCGAGGAGGCCCTTACCCATGGCGGACATGTAGCTGATGATCGAGGAGTCCTCGTCGCTGAGGTCCCAGGGGCCGAGGAGGGTGTAGGTCTCCTCCTTCTCGTCCTTGCCGAGGATCGTCACGCGCGAGCCGACGACCACCGTGCTGGGGTCGACCTGCGCGGGGTCGATCAGGACTACGCGGCTGAGCTCCTCCTGGATCCGGCTGGCCGTGTCGGCGAGGCGCTGCTGCGTCTCGCGCGCGGCGTCGAGCTCGGCGTTCTCCGAGATATCGCCAAACTCCAGCGCCTTGCCGATCTCGATCGTGATCTGCGGCATGCGCACGTCGAGGATCTCCTTGAGCTCGGCCTCCCGCTTCCGCACGCCCTCGGCGGTGGTGTAGATGTTGGTGTCCTCGTCCTCCTCGCTGTCGCGGACGTTGGTCGCGACGGTGGCGAGCATCTCGGGGTAGCGCTTGGCGACGGACTTCTCGGCCGAGCGAATGATCGTGCCGGTCAGGGTCGGGCTCTGGCGCACGATCTGCAGCACGCGGCGGACGTCGCCCTCGGTGGCGTCGTCGATCACCTTCTTGAGCGCCTTCTGGTTCTTCTCGCTGATCGTGGTCCGCAGGGCCTCGACCGAGGGCTTGAGGCGAGCCTTCTCCTTGCGGCTGCTGGTGTTCTTGAACGCCAGGTTCACGCTGTCGTAGACCTTGAGCACCTTGATCATGATCTCGGAGTCGGTCCGGTCGGGCAGCATCTCGAGGCTGCCGCTGAAGCGGCCGCGCGAGAAGGCCGCCAGCGCGAGCGGGTGGTTGCGGGGGCTGATCAGCACCTGGTTGACGCAGTCGATGATCGCGTCCTCACGGCCCAGGCTCTTGAGCGCCTTGACGGCCTCCTCCCAGGTCTGCGGCGCCGGGTCGAGCACGATCTCCTTCAGGTTCTCGACCGCCTCATCGCCCGTCTGCAGCGCCAGCATCCGGACCACGCGCTTGCGGTATTCGGGCGTGCACATGGCCTTCAGGATCGGCGAGAGCTCAGGGCTCTCCAGGAAGGACTTCAGCGGCTGGGCGAGGTGCTCGGGCAGCTCGACGGGGAGCGGCTCGCCGGTGTCGGGGTCCGTCTCGGGCTCGGCGCCCTCGACGAAGGGCTTGACGTCCTCGAGCGCGCTGGGGAAGTGCTCGGCGACCTCGTCCTTGAAGAGCGCGAGCTCGAGGGCCGCGGCGCGCTGGCCGGGGGTCCCGACCTTGCCGTGGCGCGTGCCGAGGTGGCGCAGCGCCTCCTCGAGCCAGGCGGGGACCTCGTCGTTGCCCTTCTGTGCGATCAGCTCGCGGCGCGCGATCACCAGGCGATCGGTGAAGCTGCGCAGGCGACGGATCTGCTGGGCGACCTCCTCCTCGCGCGAGAGGGGCTCGTCGCGGAGCGAGATGTTGGCGCGGGCGCCGCTGCCGATCTCGATCTGGGGGTCGTCCTTGGCCAGCTTGCGCGCCTTGCCCCAGAACTTGGTCCAGGCGCTCTTGCCCAGGACCGGGGTCAGGCGGTCGCGAATGACCTTGGACTGGGTCTTGCCGCCCAGGCTGGTCAGCGCGTTGCGCAAGAGCTTGAGCGGCTCGTCCTTGGCCATCGCGATCAAGCGCTCGGAGTCGGTCCAGATCAGGACCTCGAGGTCGTCGTCGGGCCGGTGCTCGAGCGCCTTGAGCGCCATGCCGGCGTCCATGCGCTGGCCCTTGTTCTCGCAGAAGTCGATCACGAGCTCACCCGTCTCGGGGTGGGCCTCGACGACGCGCCCGATGCCCCAGCCGCGCTCGTGGAACACGTAGTCGCCGACCTGGAAGAAGAAGGCCTCGTCGAGCTGACGCACGGCCTCGTCGAGGGGACCCTCGCCGCCGAGGTCGGTCTTGCTGATCACCGCCTCGAGGCCCTCGCGATCGGAATACTTGCGGCGGTACTGCTCGAGCAGCTCGTGGCGGATCCCCTTGACCCGGCGCGAGAGGGCGACGGCCTTGCGGAGGATCTCGAAGAGCTCGTCATCCTTGCCGGCCTCCTTGAGCGCGGTGCGCATCAGGGGGTGGACCAGCAGGTCCGCCGCGCGGTCCTTGTCGCCGCGGCGCGCGACCTCGTCGACGACCTTGATCAGCGACTTGAGGTTCTCGGGGATCTCACCCATGTGGAGCAGATCGACCCACAGCTCCTCGACCTGGGACACGTTGCGGGCGCGGGCGGCACCCATGATGCGATTAAGAGCGTTCTGATCGAGGGCCATGCGTTTAAACCTCAGTGGATCCGGGACCTGCGCGGTCCAGGATGGCTTGCTGTCCGAACTCGGCCTGGATTCGGTCCGCCAGCGCGCTAGCTGCAGCGTTGACGGCGTCCAGGTCCTTGGCGTCGATGGTGACGAGGACCTTCCAGGTGCGCCCCGAGTCGAAGCGCGGATAACTACCGACCTCGACGCCCGGGTGGGCGTCTGCGAGGGCGGTGAGCAGCGGAGCCACCTCCCCCTCGTCGAGGTCGAGCTTGATACGGGCGGAGTGGTAGGGCTCGCGCGAGAGCGCGCCCTTCCAGCCGTTGAAGAGCAGGCGCAGCGCCGCGGGGTCGCCCGGGAACACGTGCACCTGGTCGAGCTTGAACACCGGCAGGAAGAAGGGCACCGGCTGGATCAACTCGACGCCGGCGGGCGCGAGGGCCATCGAGCGGATCTCGTCGTTGGCGCGGGCGCCGTAGTGGCGGTCGATCGCCTCGAGCAGCGAGGGGATCGGCTCGAGCGGGCGGTCGAAGGCCTGGGCCACGGCCGCGAGGGTGAGGTCGTCGTGGGTCGGCCCCACGCCGCCGCAGGTGATCACGACCTCGGCGCGCGCGCGCGCGTAGTGGAGCGCCTCGCCGATCGCCTCGAACTCGTCGGGCACCACGAGCGCGACGCGTAGCTCCACCCCCAACGCCCGCAGCTCGCGGGCGAGGAAGATCAGGTTCTCGTCGCGGACCTTCCCCGCGAGGAGCTCGTTGCCGATCGCGACAACGGCTGCGCTCGCGGGCGGAACCTCAGTCTTGCTCGTCGTCGAGGTCGAAATCGCCCTCAACCTCCTCGAAGCCGGCTTGGTCGTCGTCGAAGCCTCCCCCCGCGTGGAAGGAGTCTTCGTGGTCGTAGGCATCGTGGCCGTCTTCAACCTCGTACTCGCCGACTTCGAACGTGATTTGCTCGTCGGGGCCGTACTCGTCTGGGAGCACTGGCTCCGATGTGGAGTGTCCCGGATCGCTCATGGAGCCCCGCCAAAGGCAGCCATCAGAACCGGGAATCGGGCTCCCTGCAAGCTTCGGGAGCGAGGCAAGCCACGATAACGAGGAGGTTTATCGACCGACCACGGAGTTGGTGTTCCCCTTACCGTCGTCCTGTCGGCTGGGATTGTGCGGATCGAGCTCCCACTGGGTCCCGTCGAGCACGAACTTGTACTCGTGCGGCCCCTTGGGGAGCGTCACGACCAGCTCGTAGCGCCCCTCGCCCGTGTCCCGCAGGACGTGGCTGTCCTTGCTCCAGCCGTTGAAGCTGCCCGCGACCGCGACCTTGCGTCCAGGCAGCCCCCCGTAGCGGAAGGTGACCTCGAGCTGGCCGTCGGGGAGGTCCTTGACGCTCGGACCACGAGCCGCGCTGACCGCTACGCTGCCCGTGGCGACGCGCTTCATGACCGGCACCGTAGAGCGCTCCAGGAAGAGCAACGCCAGGCAGGTGCCAGCGAGGTCGCCGTCGGCTTGCCCCGAGGTCTTGGCGAGGAAGCGCCCGTCGCCCTCCTGGCGCGAGAGGATCGCCTGGGCCCCCTCCTCGTACCAGGCCCGCCCGCCGAAGCGCTCCAGGGCCAGGAGCGTCCCGGCCCGCTCGAGCGTGTAGAGGTAGTAGAAGAGCCAATCCGGCTCGGCGCCGGGGTTCTTGTCGACCGCGAAGTTCGCCGCCAGCCAGGCCGCGCCGTCGCGCAGCGCGCGGTTGACCTTGGGCGCGAGCTCCTTCTCGTAGCGGTCGTGGGCCTCGAGCTCGCTCTTGCAGACCACCAGGATCGCGACGCCCGCGGCCGTCATGCTGCCGCGCGGGGCGTCGCCGGGCCGATAACCCCAGCCGCGAGCCTGCATCCGCTGCGTGGTCGAGGTCGTGAGGATCGGCGTCTCCTCCTCTCCGCGCGTGCGCGTGCTGCTGCTGTTGCCCGTGCGGCGCTTCTTCTTCTTGCGCTTCGTGCGGCGGTCGAGCAGGCCCGCGATCTTGCGATCTGCAGCCGGGACCGGGAAGCTCGCGACCTTCGCTCCGCTCGCCTGCTGGCACTCGACGAGGGCCTCCGCGACCTTCCAGAACACACCGAGGTCGACCTTCACGCCCAGGCGGTGGGCGGCCTTGAGCGCCAGGACCGCGAACTGAGCGTTGCTCACGTCCGGGTCGCCGTAGAAGGGGTAGCGCCAGAGCCCGCCCTCGTGCTGGTGCTTGGAGAGGAACTTCGCCGCTTGGACCAGCCACTTGCGCACTCGCCCAGGGGCCTGCTTGTGGAAGCGCTTGCGCACCTGAGTCGCGAGGGGCGCGGGGTCCTGAATCGACTTCTGCTTCTCGGGCATGTAGAGGGCCTCGACCGCCAGGACGGCGACCGAGACGTCGTAGACCCGCTCGATCTTCTGATCGAGCAGCCAGTCGAAGCCCGCCAGGATCCGTGGATCCTGCGGCTCGACGCCCGCCTTGAGCAGCGCCAGCAGCGCCAGCGCGGTCTCGCCGGAGCGATACCCCTTGGGGGCCCAGACATCGCGGAAGGCGCCGTCCTTGCGGTCCTGCAGCTTGAGCAGGTAGTCCCGCCCCTTGTCGACCGCGCGCCCCACCTCGGCGTCCGAGACGGCCAGGGCGGCGCGAGGGGTCACGCTCAGCAGCGCGAGCGAAGTCAGAGCTAGAGGGAGCAAGCGGGCCATGACGGACCTCCGGTTACCCCAGTAGAGGCAAGCCGACGGCCAAAGCGGACGCGGGCAAAGACAAGCCCTTGCTGGCTAGTCGCTTAGGAGGAAGCGCCAGGGCAGGTCGACCGCCTTGGAGATCCCGATTCGCGGGCCCGCCACGATCCGCCCCTCGGCAGGTGACTCGCCCTGCCACACCTGAACCGGGCCCTCGATCAGGCTCGTCCCGTCGTGCTCGAGCCCGATCCCGAGCGCTGCGCAGAGCTTGCCGGGGCCATTGGTCCACTCGCGCTCGCGTCGTCCAGCGCGCCGCGCCGCGATCCGCTCGCGCCCGAGCTCCGGCACGATCGCCCGGACCAGGACGGCCAGGCCGGCCCCTGCGGGACCGGCGACGACGTTGCAGCAGATGGACTGGTGGATCCGGTAGACGTAGAGGGTGCCGCCCGCCTGGAACATGCTCCGGTTGCGGCGAGTCTCGCCGCGGTGCGCGTGGCAGGCGGGCTCGTCCTCGTGATAGGCCTCGGTCTCGACGATTCGCCCACCCACCCCGTCGACCACGAGGCGCTGGCCCAGGAGCGAACGCGCCAGCTCGACGACCTCGCGTTCGTAGAAGTCCGCGGGGAGGGGCTCGTCCCTCAGTTCGAGCGTTCCTTGCGCAGCTCGGCGCTCGCCTCCTCGAGGAAGCGCCGCTCTTCGGGCGAGAGGTTGTTGACCCCGCCCACTTCGCTCACCTTCTTGAGCACCTCGTCGAGGCGCTCGCGCATGGCCGCCTTGCGCGCAGCCTGCTCGGCATCGCGCTTTCGCTGCCGCTCTTCGCGCCAGCGCGCGATCACGCCCGGCTTGCGCGGCTCGCGCTGCGGCTCGGGGTCGTAGTAGGGGAGGCTCTCAGCCCAGGGAGAGCGCTCTTGCTGGCCGAGCATGTGGCCCTGTTGCAGCGCCTTGCGCTCCTGGTAGGCGCCGAAGGCGACGAAGGCGCCGACCGCGACCAGGAGCAGGTCCCGGGTCCAGAGCCCGTAGACCACGAAGCCGCCCGCGCAGACGTAGCCGAGGACGATCGCGATCTTGAGCGCTCGCTCGAAGCCGAAGCGAGGCCAGAGGGCGGTGTGGAAGATCCGTCCGCCGTCGAGCGGGAAGGCCGGGATCAGGTTGAAGAAGGCCAAGACCAGGTTGATGAACGCCAGCGCCCAGGCGACCTGGAGCGCGAGGGAGCTCGCGACCTCGATGGGCGGGGAGAGCAGCCAAGAGACGCTGCCGCCCATGGCGAGGAGGAGCGCGATCCCGACCAAGGCCAGGACGACGTTGACCGCCGGACCCATGATCGTGGCGAAGAAGAGCGGCCAGGGCCGGACCTCGACCTCGAGCGGCGCCAGCCCGCCGAGCGGCCACAGGATCACCTCGTTCGCCCGGCCCCCGACGTGGCGGGCTCCGAAGCAGTGGCCCATCTCGTGGAGGAAGATGCTCCCGAACACGATCAACACCAGGATCATGCCGAAGCGCGGGTTGGCGTGGAACATGCCCAGGAGCGCCAGCGCCGCGAGGAAGAGCGTCCAGTGCACGGTGACGCGGATCCCCGCGATCGTGCCCACGGGGAGGCGAAAGAGCGCCAGCTTCTTCAGGTCGCGGCCGTCCACGGCTCCAGATTACCAGCGAAGTGCCAGGGTGGTCTCGTCGAGCAAGAGCAGCACACGCAAAGAGCCGCGCCCCAAGGGAACGCGGCTCTTCGATTCGGTCGCTGTCGAGCGAGGGACTACTCGGCGACGGTGCCGCCGTAGCTGAGGAAGCTGGCCAGGAACATGCGCTGGCTCATGAAGGTGTATCCGCGGGCGTTGCGCTCGGGGAAGTAGACGTCGACCTTGGTGTTGCCGCCGCGCTTCATGCGCAGCAGGCCCATCCGAGTCACGTAGCCCTCGGCGCCGTCAGCGGCCTTGGTCTTGACCTTGGCTGCGAGCTTGAGGGGCTTGGAATCGTAACGTGCCTTCATGAGGAAGAACCTTTGGGGGGAGGAAGAGAGGCGTTCGGGGAACTCGGACGGAGGGTCGACGACTCGGGCTACATGCACCCTCTTGGAGGGGGCGCGGCGGCGTTCGGGTTGAACGCCGCGTCGTGCGCTGGCCTCGAGATCGCTCGAATCCACCGCGCGCTAGCAACGATTCGGGATGCGTATCCAGCCGAATCGGGCGCAGTGGAAATGGCGTTCTCGAGCTTCAAGCACGACTCCTGAGTCAGGCCGATCTTACTCGGCGCCGGGTATCGACGCAATCCGACCAACTGACCTCGATGAGGATAGCCGACGATGGCCATCGAGTGTCATGAAAATGCAAGTGGCCTTAAGCCACGTGCACCCAAGCGCCTAGGAGATCTCCCCCCAAATTCGGGAGGCTAGTGCTTCCGGATGTGGGGCGTCGGCATCGGGGCCGAGTCGCCATCCTTGCGCTTCAGGTTCATCTGCTTGGCCCGCTTGGGGGCCGCGGACTCGAGCCACACCCGGAAGTCGCCGCCATCCTTGAGGCGCTTGACGTAGTTGGTGGCGTCCCCCTGGGCGAGGTCGCGGCAGATCACGACCGGGGCGCTGCTGACGACGTGGTCGGCGAGGGAGTCGTCGACCTCGAAGATCCGCTTGAGGCCTTCCTTGGCCTTCTCGGCGTTCTTGATCGAGTGAAGGACGATCGCGAAACGGGGACCGCGGTCCACCGGCTTGACCTTGAACTTCAGCCCCTTGGTCTTGATCTTCCGCATGGGTCGTCGTCCTTTCCCTCGTGAGAGGGTTCCCTCAGAAGAGGGTTCTAGCCGCGGTTTCTCACGTGGAAATCCCTGGGGGAAGTTCACGCGGGAGGTTGGGGCCGGTTTTGGTCGAAATGTTCAGAGTCGAGAGCCGCAGCTGCATGCAGTTCGGGAGTGCCCGAGGCCGAGGCAGCGTTGGCGAGTCGTCTAGGTCCTTACCCACAGGTGGGTTATCTCAGACTCGTCTGTGGAGCAAATTATCACGCCCCTCCCACCCCGTCTACCTTCAAGCGATCTTCTTTCGTCCTAAAGTCCACCCACATCAGGTTCTTCGCGAAACGCAAATCCGGGAAACCGAGGCCATCGTTCGCGACCCATCCCTGTCTCCCCCCGATGAAGGAACGTTGGCTCAAGCACTTAGGAGGAATCGCACCGGCCCCTGAGGTTGGACCCTCACTTGTTTTCCTGCCGCTGGCTGCACTCCGTGCAGCGGAAGGAACCGGAATGGCTCGACAGCGAATCAGAGTGCGGCTCACGCCTCCGCTCGCCCGCAGAGTGGGAGCGCTCGCCCTCGCCGCGCTCGCCGTCGCTGGCTGCTCCTCGGGGAGCCGCTCGAAGAGCTCCGCCACCTCGAGCACCACGGGCGCGGTCGCCTCGACGACCCCCGCCGCGACCAACACCAACACCGCCGCTCCCCTCACCTCCAACACGCTCCCCACCAACGCCGGCACCTTCAGCGCAGGCCCCGACCTGATCAACGCCCGCGGCCAGCACTCGGCGACCCTGCTCGACGACGGGCGGGTCCTCGTGGTCGGCGGCGCCGACGGATCCGGCACCCTGGCCGAGTCGGAGGTCTTCGACCCCCTCACCACCACCTGGCAGCGCACACGGGACCTCGTCGCCAACCCCAACGACGGCCTGATGCTGGACGCGACCGGCCAGTTCCCCACCGCTCGCCAACTCCACGCGGCCCTCCGTCTCGACGACGCCAACAAGCGCGTGCTGATCGCGGGCGGGGTCGGAATCGAGCGCCTGGACGCTCAGGGCCAGCCCGTGTTCGAGGTCCTGCGCAGTTCCTACGCCTTCGACCCGACCACCAACACCTTCAGCGCGGTCGCAGATCTCCCCGCGGCTCGGGTGTGGCACCTCAGCGGCGTGACCCCGGCGGGTGAGCCGATCCTCGCTGGCGGGCTCGACGCCAACCTCACCAGCACCAGCTCGGTCGCGGTGTTCGACCCCACCAACGACACGTGGGCCACGAGCGCCATGCAGGACCTGCACTCCTGGGGCGCGTCGGTCACCCTCAGCAACCGCGTGCTGGCGATCAGCGGCGGTGATGTCGCGCAGGGCAACAACGGCAACCTCGGCGTCGCCAGCATGTCGACCCAGCGCGTCGAGTCGATCGGCGCAGGCGGCGCGGTCACCCCTGGCCCCGACAACGGCGCGGACCTGATCTTCGCCAGCGCGACCGCCCTCCCCGGCGACGGCGTGCTCCTCGCCGGCGGTCAGCTCCTGACCAACAACCAGTTCACCGTCACCGACCAGACCGAGGTCTTCGACCCAGCCAGCGGCACCTGGAGCGCCGGCTCGCCCCTCGACACGGCGCGCTACCAGCACCAGGCCCTCGCCGTGGGCAACCGGGGCGAGGTCCTGATCGTGGGCGGTGTGGACAGCGCGGGCCAGGCTCTGACCCGCTGCGAGCTCTTCGTGAGCGGCGCCCCGGTCGGGACCAGCGACCTCGCGATCCCTCGCGTCGATCACCGGGTCGTCCTGCTCCAGAACGGCCAGGCCCTCGTGGTCGGCGGGTTCGACGCCCAGACCCAGGCGATCGCTCAGACCGAGCTCTACACCCGCTAGGGCGAAGCCTGCGGCCTGCGAGCGCTGCTCCCCGCGAAAGCACCAGGGGACGGTGCTGCGGGGGGTGCAGCTTCCACGCCTCGGGAATGGTTGCGCACCAGCCCCTTACGCTTTCGCTCCCTTCAGGACTGCCGCGTTACTATGCGCGCCTTCGGGTGACGGGCTCCGCCTCTTGGAGCGTCCCACCCTCAAGGAGGCCATGGTGATCCTGTCGGAAGACGCCCTCGCCGAGCTCTGCTCCGCCGTCAACAAGCAGCTAGAGCAGATCGACGACGACTCGCTCACTCGGAGCGACTTCCTCGACAACCTGATGGTCCGCATCATGCGGCGCTGCCCAGCCGTGCGGAACCTCAACGACGAGGAGATCGCGCCCGGGACGGCCACCCTCGAGGACCTCGAGGGGGGCGCCGAGGACGCCGTCGCGTTCGTGGTCCGAGAGCTCTTCCTGGCCGCGCAGTCGCCCTACTTCGCTCTGGTGCAAGGAGTTGCGCTCGAGCAGACCGACTCCTCGATGGAAGCCATGATGCGGCACCTCGAGCGTAACTTGCGTGTGAAGGGGATCTTGTACCGACACGGGCTCGACCCCGAGCGGGACTACCCAGCGGTGTGGGGCAAGATCTGGCAGTCGATTCCCAAGTGGGACGGCCGTGATTTCAGGGCTTACGTCGCCAGGATCCTCCGTAACGCCTGCCTGGACGAGATCGCTCGCAAGAAGCGACAACCCAACTCCATCGACGACACCGAGCCCCGCGATCCCCGTCCTCCAGTGCAGACGGGCGCGGTGGTCGCCGCTCGCGATGCACTCAACTTCCTGCTGACGGTGCTGGATGACCTCGAAGCCAGCGGACGAATCAAGGCGCTCGACGGCGTGATCTTCGGCCTGATCAGCAAGGGCCGCGCGGTGGCCGACGTCGTGACCGCCTTCCGCCTCAGCGGCGTCCCCGCGCGCTTCGCGGCCGCCTTCGCGCACCTGCCAGGCAAGAAGACTGGCAAGAAGACCACCACCGAAGACGCCGCGCTGCTGCGCTTCCTCGTCGACGGCCTCAGCGCTGAGGAGGCCGCTGGACTGACCGGCCGCGAGGTGTCGGCCGTGGCCCCGGTCGCCGAGGAGCTCGGCAGCTTCAGCGACGAAGACCAGCTGGTCGCCCGCGAGCTGGCCCGCGAGGGCCTCTCGGCCAAGGACCTCGAGCGCGCGCAGCGGCTGACCACCAACGCGATCAACCTGTGCATCAACCGGATCCGCCTCAAGGTGTGGATGGCGATCGTCGACCGCGCCTACGAGTCGATGCGCCGCCGCGGCGACGTGAGCGAGACCGAGCTCGCGATCGTGGCGCACCGCTGCGAGCACGCGCCCCACGCGGGCTGCCGGATGTACAAGGACAGCACCTGCAAGCGGGAGATCGACCCCGCTGATATCGCGCGCCGCGCCGGCCTCGACCTCGACGGCCCAGCCCTCGCCCGCCACATGGCGGAGCTCCGCCGCAAGGTGGTCGAGGAGGGCCTCGGGATGAACTTCCCCGACTACAACGCCTGCTTGATCGAGCGCAAGCCGCTCCGCAAGAAGGACTAGTCCATGAGCAAGCCTTTGATCTACGATCGCAGCACCCGGTTCCCTGGCGGGCCCGCGCTGCGAAGGAGCGAGACCATGTCCACCGCACCACTGCCCCCCAACGCCTCCAATCCCGCTCGCAGCCAAGGTCCGACCGCCTTCGGACGTCTGGTCGATACCGCGATCAGCGATCGCAGTCGCCTCGACGATCCGAGCTGGGCCTTGGCCTCGGGCGAGCTCTCGCCGCAGCTCCTCTGCCGATATGCCGCGGGCAACGTCACGCCCGACCAGCGGCGCTCCGTGCAAGAGCTCCTGGTGCGTCACCCCTGGTCCGTCGGGCGCGTCACGACCCTGGTCAAGCGCAAGCGCGACCTCGGCGAGAGCCCCTTGGCCGCGGCCCTCCTCGAAGCCGCCGCCGGTGAAGGCGAGATCGATCCCTACCGGATTAGCGCCCTCAACGCCCTGCGGGCGATCTCCGCCGACGACGCCGCCGACGCCCTCGCCCGCTCCGACTCTGCCGCGCTGCAGGCCCTCGAGCTCGAATCGCTTCCCCAAGCCCTCTGCTCTTTGGGCTCTGGAGAGCTCGCCGCCGCGCGCGCCGCCCTCGAGGCCGCTGACGCCGACTCCCCGGCCGTCGCCCTCGCCCAGCGCGTCGCCAGCCTCGACGACGCCGACGAGGCCCTCGTCGAGCTGCTCAGCGACCTCTAGCCGCGCCCCCCAGCTCGTCCTATCTCGCGCTTGGCCGCAGGCTCAGCCGCCGTGGCGGAGCTGCTCGGCGTCCGCCCGCACGTCCGGCACCAGCTCGATCACCCGCTCGAGCCAGGGGTCGCTGCCCGGGTCGAAGCCCCAGCGCTCGCCCTCGCCGAGCTCACGCAGCTGGCGATAGCTCGCCGCGGCCGCCTCGCTGTCTCCCGCCAGGGCCAGGCCGCGGACCCGACGCCAGAGCGCGCTGCCCCGTGACTCGAGCTCCGGGGGGACCTCGCGCTCGAGCGCGCTGGCGCGCGCTCCCTCCAGGAGCAAGCTCGCCCGCTCCTCCGCCTCCTCGGGCAAGAGCTTGGCGAGGTCCAGCTGGAGGTCTCCCACGAAGAGCTCGAAGAGCTCCAGCTTGCCGCTGATCAGGCGAGCAGCTCGCGCCAGACCGAGCTTGGTGCGCGCCGAGCGGAGCCCCTGACCGCTCCAGCGCAGGCCGTTGAGCTGCCAGTAGGCGGTGACGAAGGGTGGCGAGCGGCGGTGGTAGGCGCTGTCTCGCAGGAGCGCCAGCGCGGCCTCTTCGGGCGAGCCCTCGTTGGCCAGGCGCCACACGCTCCAGCCCCCGGCTGCCTGGGTGGCGCTGCCCAAGACCGCTTGGCTGAGTGAGTCCTGCGGGACGAGGTCCGCGAGGCTGAGCAGATCGGGGTCGCTCTCCCGCTCGCGAGCCCGGGCCATGATCCGGCCCTCCTCGGCCTCCGACCAGGCCGCCAAGAGCACCTGCCAGAAGCTCGGCGCGCCGGGCTGCGAGCGGAGGAAGGCCGCGCGCCGCGCGGGCTGGGCGCCTTCCTCGCTCGCTGCGGGCTCCCACGGATAGGGACCGACTCGGCGCAGCAGCTCGGAGAAGGGCTGGAGGGTCGGGCGCAGCCGCCGAGCCGTCGCGAGTTGCTCGGCGGCCAGGCGCAGCCGGCGCGCGCTGAGGGACTCCCGCGTCGCTTCGAGCTCGGCGCCCTCGAGGTCTCGGAGCCGGGGATCGCCGTTGATCTGGGTCAGTCGTCGAAAGTGGAACTCGGCGGTCAGGCGGGCCCGCAGCCCGTCTCGATCGGCTCCTGGCTGGGCCAGGCTCAGGGTCTGGAGGAAGCCATCCAAGGCGCTCTGATTGGGGCCCTTGACCGAGTCGAACACGGACTCGCGCGCCGTCCGGAGGCGGGTGAACACCGACAGGTTGGGTAGACCGCGCGCAGGCGCCTGAGCAGCCAGGCCGTAGCCGCTCATGCCGATCCGCTCCGGCGCCCCGTCGAGCCGCAGTCCCTCGAGGACCTGGCGCAGGCCCTCGAGCGGGGCCCGCAGCGCGGGGGCGTTGGGCCCATGGGTCAGGACATCGCGGCGGGTCACGAAGCCCAGCCCGAGGAGCTCGTCGCCGAGCTGACGCGCGCGCTGCTCGTCGAGGCCAGGCAGGCCGTAGCGGATCAGGCGGGGCACCCAGGACCAGGGCTGGAGGGACTGAGCGCAGCTCAGGTGGAAGTCGACCTCGCGCCCCAGGTCTGGCGCGAGCGCGTCCCCTCGCCGGCCGAGCTCCGCCAGGGCAAGCGCCCCCAGGAGGTGGGCGCCCGCCTGATCAGGCAGGGCCGCGCAGGCGCGTTCGGCAGCCTGGCTGGCCCGCAGCGCCGCCTCGTGCTCGCCGCTCCGCCGCGCCCGCGCGACCCAGGCCAGCGCCCGCCCAAGGAGCACCTGCGGGCTGGCGCCCTCGAGACCGCTCGCTACCTGGGTCGGCGCCGGGGAGGCCTCCTCGAGCGCCAGGAGCTCGACGAGGAGGAGCGTCAGCTCGGGAGCGCGCAGCGCGACCTCCGCCAGTCCGAGCAGATCCGACTCGGTCTCGGCCAGCTTGGGCTTCGCCAAGCTCCGAGCGAGGAGCAGGGTCGGCTCGCGCGGCGCCAGCTCCGCCGCCCGGGCCACGTCCCGGCCGAGCCTGACCTGCAGGGACGCCCACGCCGGCAGGTCTCCGCTCAGGCCCAGGAAGGACAGGGCTCGGTCGCGCGCGAGGACGTCGCCAGCGTGGCTAGCCAGGCTGAGCGCCTCGAGCTGCGCGGGGCTGAGCGCGGCGCCCGCGCGCGCGAGGTCCTCGGCCGCGCGCTCGGCCTCGCGCTCGTCGCTCGCCAGGAGCGCCCGCGCGAAGCGGGTCCGCGCCGCCAGGATCGGCTGGTGATCCAACCCGCGCAGGACCGACTCCAGCGCGCGCCGCAGCGCCCGCTCCATGGGCTTGCGGGCCCCCGCGTTCGAGGTCGAGGTCAGCTCCAGCCTGCGCAGCAGGGCGCGGGCTGCCAGCAGCCAGGCCTCGTCTCGCAGGGGGTCGTCGGGCTCGAGGAGCTCCGCCAGCTCGAGGGCCCGGGTCGCGGCGCTCCGCGCTCCATAGACCGGCTCCTCGCTCTCGCCGGTGAGGCGCGCGGCCTGGACGTCGTGGAAGGTGCGCAGCTCCGCGGCCTCCTCGGCGCGGGCCGCCTCGAGCAGGAGGAGGGGGTCGGAGGGCGCGCGTTCGAGGGCGGCCC
>MDTG01238958.1_pt1 | contig 14608 bp, 13 predicted proteins | sample 811421 | NCBI WGS metagenome assembly MDTG01 (sample SAMN05326645, study PRJNA326480) | marine metagenome | isolation source: seawater | place: Pacific Ocean: South East | collected 2011
ATAGTATTTATTCTTTGTTCTGAATTTCTTAGACCAGATAAGCCAATTCTTTCTAAACTCTGATAAAAATAACCACTACCATAATCAAATTTAGTACTCTCATATTTTTGTAATCTTCTAATTATTTGAGTTCTTAAAACTCTATATATATCAAATTTTAAATTATCAAAAAATTTATTAATTTTAGATTGTATTTTACTCATAAATAAAAATTTTTATTAAAAAAAGTTTTAATCTCCTCTACATCATTTAATTTTGTATCATGAATTAAATCTGGTATGTTACTAATCAAGTTGATATCAATAACATTTCCTATTTTATGTCTCGAATAAACTTCTATGGGACTCTCATTAACTGCCAGATAATTTGAATTTCTTATTTTTTTGTATGTTTCAATAAGAATTGGTTTTTTTTTATTTAAAAAAGCAAATTCAAAAAAAATTCCTGACCAGTCAGTAATTAAATGACTATACTTATGTAATTCTTTAATAATATTAATATTTAAAACTACATTTTTTTTAAAGAGGAAGTCATCCTCAAATTCTTTTTTTTTATATGACATATAGTGAGGTTTAAATTCGAAATCTATTTTGTGTTTATTAAGTAATTCAATTAAATGATTATGAAGATTTAGTTTATAAAAATCTGTATTCCAAGTTGGGGCGATTAATACTTTGGTTGAATAATTATTTTTTAATATTGTTTGATTTTTAAACAATGAATATTTTGCTTTAATTTTTTTTATTTTTTTTTTTTTTAAAATATTAATCTTATCAATTTCTTTAGATTGAAATTTATTGATAACTTGAACGGCATCAAAATTTATAAAGGCATTATCGTCATATGCCATATTAAGGCTAACTGAAGAATGTTGTATATATATATATTTGCAAATTTTATTTACAGATCTCATAAATAATGAATTGTTTAAGTCAGGTGTGGTTGAATAAATATATTTTACTTTTAAATTTAAAAAAAAAAACTTTCTAAAAAAATTTGTTTTAAAATAAATGTAATCAATATCAATTGAATCTAAATTAATTTTTTCTAATGAAAACAAAACTTGTGAACTTTTTTTTCTTTTAATTAAATCTTGTAAGTATAAAAATAAATTATTATTTTCACAAAAAATTAGATGACTATAATTTTTTTCTCTAAATTTATATTTAATATATGTAATTAAATCTTTTATTAATTCCATTAGAATTCTATTTTAAGAACTTTTTTTATCATTCGCAATTGATTGTTTTTAATTACAATTGTTTTAATACTGTTAGTTTTATTTGATTAAATAGTAAAATATAGATATTTATTTTAGATGGAAAAATACAAAAATAGATACTCACTTTCACCACAAATGAGGGAATATGATCATATAGGAGAAAATTGGATTCCATTTATTATGTTTATGCAAAAACCTAACTATAAATCAACCGTAGTAAATACAGACCAATATGGTTTTCGATTTAATTCTTTAGAAAATAAAAAAAAAAATATATTTGAGGATAATTTTGCAAAAAAAATTGTTATAGGAAATTCTGTTGTTTTTGGAGTTGGAACATCTGGTGATGATAGAACCATATCGTCTATTCTATCTAAAAAAACTGGTCATACATATTTAAACTTTGGGGGTAGAGCATTTTCTAGCTTTCAAGAAATTACTTTATTCAATTATTTTTTAGATAAATTAAAATTTTTAGATGAGATAATTATTATTAATGGAATAAATGATTTATTTTTAATTAATCAGTCTAAAGAATATTATTATTTAGATTCCTTGATGTATAACAAAAGAAAGTTTACAGATATAATGAATAAACCCAGAAAAACATTTAAATCAAAAATTTTAGATATATTAAATTTTCAAGATCAAAAAAATTTTTTACCTAAATCCAATGTTAAAGGGAAAGAAATAATGGAACAAAATATCGAGAGAAATATTTACTTTTGGCATTTAATTCAAAAATCATTAAATGTAAAAATAAAGGTATTTTTACAACCGTCTGCAACATGGTGCAAAAGTAAGCTCTCTTCTGAAGAGGATAAAATATTTAATGAATTAGATAGATATCATTACAATAATAAGATACAAAAATTTTTATCAAATGATGATCATATTACAATTTCTAGAATTTATGAGACAAATTGTAAAAAGTATAATATTGATTATTTAGATTTAAATAAACATTTGGCAAATTTTAATTCAGAAAAAAATTGGTTATTTGTTGATAGAGTACATTTAACTGATAATGGATATGAAAAAATTTCAGATATTATTTTAAGAAAATATTGATATGGAAAATTTATTATATTTAATTTTACTAGTGTTCGTAATTGTAGGTTTTATTATTTATAGATTCAAAAAGAACCGAAAAAAAAAAGATTTTGATGATATATATCCACTTTGGTAAATTACTAAATTAGCTTATACTACTGTCGTCTTCATTTTTATTCTTTTTCTTTTTTCCATATTTATCGCCAATATCCCTTATAAATATAACCATTTTCTTCCAATAAAAACCTATATATGCTCCAATACCAGCAAGTAAAGCGAGTAAAATTTGCAATAAACTGCTACCTGTACCGGGATCTAAATATGCATAAGAAATATTTTGAAATAAAAAAAAGTAAATAAAAAATATTTTAATAAAAAAATTCATAATTCTTAATACCAAAATAAATTAACCATTACAAGTTTATTAGATTTTTTTTGTTAGTATAATTTTTGTAATCATCATAGTCATCAAATTCATACCAACCTTTTGAAATTTTTAATGTATTAATAATAATTTTTTTTTTAATCAGTAAATTTAAGAAATTTGTTAGGTGTATTTTTTTTTTATTTTCTAAATTTTCATATATTTCAATAACTTTTCTTATTTTTTGCTTAGGTATAAAAATAATTCCCATATATTGATATTTCACATCACTAATTTTATTAATCTTATTTCCTATTTCTATTAAAATATTTTTTTTTACTACCATTGTTTCACCATCTATTTTAGGTTTTTTGCCTCTCACATCCCAAATTTTTTTCCAATTTTTTAAAACTGGTAAAATTATATTTTTTTTTTTATTTTTAATAATTCTTTTTATTGTACTTGAATTATACAAAATATCTGTATAACTAATAATTGTATCGTCTTTCATTTTTTTTAAGCCTACCATTAGAGAGTGGGTCATTTCTCTTTTGTTGTACATTTTATTATAAATAAAATTTATTTTTTTATATTCTTTTAATCTTTTTTTTAGATAATTTGCTCTATATCCAGTAACAATATTAATATTTTTAATACTCGTTTTTTTAATTTCATCGATTAAAATTTTAATGATGGGTTTTTTTTTTATTTTTAATAAACATTTATTAACTAATGTTTTGTTGTGAAACCTAGATCCTTTTCCCGCAGCTAAAAAAATTATGTTCATTTGAGTTTTAAAAAATTTTTTATTATTCTATTAACTTTATTTTGATCTTTATTTTTTCTTTCTGGATGAAACATTATACATAAAATTTTAAATTTATCACTAATTGCATATTCAATACTTTTGTCTTCATGAATTCCTAAAATCTTAAAATTATTATTCAATTTTTTAATTTTAAATCTATGAAAAGAATTAACATTTAAAATTTTATTTTTAAGATAAATTTTATGAGATTGTGTAACATGGTTATTTGTTTTTTCTAATTTTCCATTAAAAGAATAAGCTATAAATTGAAATCCTCTACATATGGCTATAATTGGAATTTTATTTTTAATACTTTTTTTTAATAAATATTTTTCAAATTGATCCCTTAATTTATTTTCTCTATTTTTTGTTTTTGCGTATAAATCATTTCCTCCTGAAAATACTATTAATTTAATTTTTGTTTTGAAGATTTTATCTATATAATCTTTATCATACACAAGAGGAATTAGAGATATTCTTAGCTTTTTAAAATAATCAATATAATTCTTTTCAACTATATACTGGAAATATTTCCTTTTTTTTTCATATCGTATTGAGGGTGTTATGTATGAGTGCATTTTAGCTTATAATATTTATTTTTTTTTGAAGACAATCTAGATCAATTAAAAAAGATTTAGATAATTCTTCATATCTTTTCTCACCTATACCTATTACTGCCGGAATACCTAATTCCAAACATCTTATAGCCATATGTGAATTTGCTCCACCATATTTTGTGATTAAACCACTTATCCCATAAGAAAAGATATAATCAAAACCTGGGTCAGCACTTTCTATAAGTACAATTTTTTTAAAAAGATCATTTTTTTTTAAAATATTTTTTAAATTGGCTACTTCAGAGCTAACCTTGTATGTTGTTATGAAATTTCCTTTAATCAATTGTTCTTTATAAAAATAAACATTTTTTTGATGATTTATAAAATCTGGTAATTTAATTAAATTAGTAATTTGTTCAGACTCTTTTTGTTCTTTAATATCATTTATTATAACGTCTTTTAGTTTTTTGATTTGAAGGTTATGATAATATTGAATTACATTTTTAATTGATAAATATTCTATGTCGTCTCTCTCAATATTTATTTCTTTTGCGAGAATTTTTAAATTTTCAAATACTTTATCTAAAGATTTTGAAAAAATGTATTTTGAATATTCCCTATTGTATATAGATTTTTTTGCAAATTGAATTAGATAATTAGAGTCAAAATTCAAATTATTTTTCTTAAGTAATTTATCAATAATTTTTTTGTTTTTAAAACTTTTAATATCATAAACCCTAACTTTATTTTTCTTAATAACATTTTTAATTTTTTTTGGAAAATAATTTTTAAAATTTTCAGAATAATTTTTAGATTTTATAGAATACATTGATGGTCTAATGTGACCATATTTATCTAAAAAATATTTCTTAGAAATTTTACCCTTTAAATACTTTTTATAATCAGTATTAATTTGATTTGAAATTGTATTTACACTTCTAAATATATTTTCAAATTCATTGTCTGAAATCAATTTCATTTTATTCAATGATTTAATTAACTTTGTTGCTATGAAAGAGCATCTAGCAATTCCAGCAAATGGGAGTGTTCCATATCTTTTACAATCCTGTATTAGAAAAAAAATTTTTTGTATATGACTTAACTTTGAATTTTGAATTTTTGAAATATTTTTTAATAATAATTTATTTTTTTCTATATCTTTGTCTAATAATTTATATTTTTTGGATACGGCAAGATTAGTTAGATGTCTTAAATTATTTAAATAAAGAGTTAAATTTTTACCTTTCAAAAATTTTTGAAGATTTTTTTTTGAATAAAAATCATAACATGTTTCAACTATTTCAAACTCAATTTTATCATGCAAAAATGGATTTTTTTTTAATCTTTTTAAATAATAATCAACTATTTTATTTTCTAATTTTTTATTTAAATTTTTTGGTAAGAATGAATTTATATCTACTCGCAAATCAATATAAGGTATTCCTCCTAAATTTATCATCAAAGGATTAGGAAAAACATTTTTATAACCATATTTATCTCTTTGCTCTGCCCAAACATTATCTGTTATTAGTTCTGAGTATAAACTTAATGCTAAAGGTTTTGGTTTATTTCCGATCATTTCAGCTGGATTCCAATCAGACATATTACTTAAGAAAGTTCGTTTACCTGCCAAAAGGGGATTTTTAAGATTTAACTTTTTTATTTTTTTTTCAAGATTAACTAAAGTTTCATAAATTTCTTTTTTTTTGATTTTACTTACAATCAGTGGTCTAACTTGGAAAATTATTAGTTTTTTATTTTTAATTGCAAATTCGATATCTAAAGAAATAGAATTAAATAACTTTTCAATTAATTTTACTTTCTTAATAATTCCTAAAAAGCCTTTTGGTATAAATTGTGCATCTCTAAATATTACTTTTTTTTTTTATTGAGGGGTTTTTAATTCCTGAGGTTACTAAATTTGTTTTTTTTGATTTATCATAATTAATTATATAATAAGGCGAATTATTCGATGGATCTAAAGTAAATATAACACCTGATATAGATGGTTTTGAAATAAAATTTTGAATAAATATTTGATCATTTAAATCCAAATCTTTTATAACCTCACCTACATATTTTTTAAAATTTTTTATGTTTAATGTAATATTTAAAAATGACTTATATTTTCCTGCTGCTGAAGTAAGATAATTATCTTCTTTCTTAGAAGATGACCTGATCACAATTTTTTTATTTTTAAAGGCTTTTTTTAAATTTTGATAAATTAGCTTATAATTTTTTATAAATTTTTCTTTTGTAAAATAAATAGTTTTTGGAACTTCTATATTAAGTTTATGTCTTTGCTCAAATAAAAATTTTTGGCATTCTGCTTTTGAAAAAGTAATTTTTTGCATTTTAAATCAATATTTTTCATTCATTAATTATTTACTCTCCGATAATGAAATCTACAGACTACTCTGTCATTTTTTGAGGGTGATGAACCTCTGTGAACTCCACTTTCATCAAAAATTATCAAACTTCCTTTTTTTAGTTTTAAATCAAATTTTTTACTGTCACCATTGTGCTCTACAAAACTTGCATCTTCTATAAACTTATCAATTGAATTCTTATTAAAATTCTTGATTAAATAAGAATATGTATTTTTTTCCATAACTTTTTTTCTAAGATCTGCAAGTTTCCAATATGATGAATAGTTTACTTCTTTATTCCAAATACCTTTTTTTAAAAAATAACTTACCTTATTACTAGATGGTATATAACCCAAACATCCATTGTCTGTGTCAACATCAGTTAAATATATAAAAAATTTAATTGATGCAAAATCTGGGTGAACAAAATTTTTCACATCTAATTTACCACTGTATGCTTGATCTACATGCCAATCAATCACTGGGTTTTTTGAAATTTTTGACACATAAGCATCGATTGTTCTCAGTTCTACTTTTGCATCTAAAATTTGAGTTGTTATTGACTTGAAATTATTTTTTTTTGCTATTTTATTAAATCTAATTGATTTACGTATCAGATTAATTTTATAAAAATTTTTGATAAATCCTTTTAAATTTGAAATATATGTATTTTCATGATTTTCAGTTTTTGAGTATGAATTTTCAAGAATATTATTTTTTAAACTTTCGTTTTCATTTTCATCAAGGAAGTTTTCTGAAACATAAATTCCATCTTCTTTTACTTTTTTTTTAATTTCGTCTACAGTGTCTATTAATTTTAGTACCATTATATATTAATACTTTATCTTATTTATTATTTTTTTTATATCTTTATACATAGGATCATTAAGGATATTCTGATTATTATTATTGTTTAAATTTTTAATTAATTTTTTTAAATAGTTTTTATCAGATCTATATTGTTCCAAATTATAATCAGGTAATAATGTAGATTTTCTTAAATTAATATTTACAGAATTCTCTAAAATATAGAGTATTTTTTTTGATAAAAATATTTCCTTTTTACTTAATCTGTTGTTTAGATAATTAATATTTTGTAACCTATTAAAATATTCTAACCTCGTTTTTGGTCTATAGAATAATTTTTTGTGAAAATAAGGTGCATTTCCTGATATTATTGATTTTTTTCCATGACATGCAAATTCCAATGAGATAGTAGAAACTCCGGTTACTATATTGTCAACATGATTAAATAATTGTGAATTATTGATATTATCAGGACATAAAATAACATTTTTAATATTAAATTGTTTAAGTTTGTCTTCAACCACACCTTTCTCTCCATAATCATTTCTTGCAGGATGAGGTTTTATCAACCAAAGAGAGTCTTCTTTTGATGACTTTATAAATTTAATAGTTTCTATAAACTGATCATAGAAGTCATTAAAAATCAATTCTCCACAAACATGTGGAGCATCTGAAAAACAATGTAAGGCAAATAAATTTAAATATTTGTATTTATTTTTTTGTTTTTTTAAAAAAAGATCAAATTTATAATTTTTTTTATTACCATAAGCTTTTTTTAAGGTTGAAAGATCAACATAATTACCAAATTGTTTAAATATGTTTCTATTTTTATAAAAATTTATAATTTTATTTTTATTTATTTGAGTTTTTGGTAATAATTTTGGATCAATCCTCCATGGTGTAGACAAACTTTCGCTATAATTTTTATAGATTTTGATAAAATTATATCCATTTAGTATTGTTAAATAATTATTTTTTGAACCATATCTAAGCAATAAATTTCCAAAAGAAATATAACCTTTTTGGTTTGAAATAATACAATTTACTTTAAGTTTTTTTGCATAGTATTTTATAATATAAATTTTATGTATTCCTAAAAATAAAATTTTTAGAAAATCCACACAATAAATATTTGGTTTTATAAATTTATTATCATATCTTATATAAGTATCATAAATTAAATCTCCAATATTTATTTCTTCACATTTGTAATCATTAATTAACCATTTAATTTTATCTTGTTTAAAAATAGATACTAAATAAAAAGAAATTATACTTAGCAAAATTTTAGGGCTAATATTAAAGAATAATACTTTTGATTTAAAAAATTTAACATTTAATTTTTTAAAATTAAATATTTTAAAAAAATTATCTTTTTCAAAGTTAGTTCTATCTGAAATTATATAAGGATTAATTTTTTTTGATTTATTCAAAAAAAATGACAAAATTATTGACCTAAGATTATGATCTAATCTAAACCTATCAGAAACCAGAATTGATGATGTGTTTTTTAGATACTCAATTTTAAGTGGAAATTTTTTTTTTAAAATTTTTAAATTAATTTTCATTAATTTTGTTGAATTAATTTTCCATTTTCAATTTTATAAATTTCATCACAATATTTAAGATTTTTAACTTTATGAGATATTGAAATTATTGTTTTTTCTCTTTTTAACTTATTTATTTGATTAACTATTTCTTCTTCAGTTTGAATATCTAGAGCGCTAGTTGCCTCATCAAAAATTAATACTTTTGGCTCTTTATACATTGCTCTTGCAATTGCAACTCTTTGGATCTGCCCTCCAGATAATTTCACACCTCTTTCTCCAATAGATGTATGCACACCATCTTTTAATTTATTAACGTGCTCGTATAATTCAATTTTTTTTAATATACTATTTACTCTATTTAAATTGATATTTTTTTGATTTTGACCGATTGCAATGTTATTAAGAATACTATCGTCTAAAATATAAGGATTTTGAGTGACATATCCAATTATATTTCTAAGTGACTCTTTATTATTTAAAATATCTACTCCATCAACATTTATTGATCCTGACGTCGGATTTAATAAACCAATTAGTAAATCAATTAAAGTTGTTTTTCCTGACCCAGTAACACCAATTATGCCAATATGAAATCCTTTATTAATTTTTAAATTAATACTATCTAAAACAAATTTCTCAGAGCCTTTATATTTAAAATTTATATCTTTAAGCTCTATTTTATCCTTAAAATCAATAGATTGTGCTTGCTTCAGAGCTTTGTTTGATGAAGTTTTAAGTATATCAAAAACAATATTTATTGAAGGACTTGCATAAGTTATTTGGTTTATTGATAATAATATTTTATTTATTCCTGGAAAAAGTCTAAAGGAGGCTGCTGCTATAAGACCGATAACAAAAACTGTTTCTGAAATATCTTTGTTTTCTTGGTTGTATAAAATAAAAACTATTAATAGTGCAAGAATCGCAAAAAATTCAAAAATAAGTCTTGGATATTGACTAATTAGACTATTTTGGTAAATATTTTTTATTACTATTGAATTAGGAATATTGAATTTTTGGATAATAAATGTTTGTAAATTGTAAATTAATGTTTCTTTGATTCCATATATTCCTTGTTGTAAATATTGAAGCCTTTTTTTATCATTATATTGCCTTTCTTCACCAATTTTTTTTATTTTTTTTTTAAACATTAGATAGAAAGATCCACCAAGTATAGAAAAGTAAATGGTTAACAAAATTGATATTTGAGGTTCAGAAAAAAATATTAGAAAAAAAATTCCTATAAAAACTAGTATCTCAATAAATAGATTAATTATTGCTACTAATAAACTTCTGCAAAACATGGATGCTTCAGAGATTACATCTCTCACAATCTTAGAAGAATTATTTTCTATATGAAATTCATAATCTTTAAATAGATAATTTTTTAGTACTTTTGTTGTAATTTCAAGTTCAATATTTGAAGATATTCTGGTCTGTATAAAAAATGAAATTGCGATATAAATATTCTTAATCGCAAAAATTACAACCATACATAACATCAAAAAAAATAGCACTTCTTTATTATTAGAAAAATTGATAAAATTGCTTATAAAATTGTAAATTTCATTATCTCTTAATTTATCTGTTTTTGAAAAAATTATTATAATTGGAATAAAAAGACTAAAGCTAAGTAATTCTAATATTACATTTCCAAGTGAAAAGGTAATAAATGTTAAGACCCTTTTAATACCTAGTATATCTAGAAATAATTTAAATTTTTTTTTATTATTCATTAAAATTAGTTTAGTCTTGCAAAATCAGTTTCGGCGACAGGTGCTATTAAATATTTAAAAATGTCATCTTTATGGTTTTCACATTTTGATATGGTAAAAAAAATTTTGTCTAACTCTAATAAGTATTTTTTGATAATTAATTTATTGTGAGCCAAAGATACGTAAACCATATTTGTGGCTAAAATTCCTTTGCTTAACATCTCTTGAGTAATAAATGTTTTGTATTTTTGGTTATGATTAGACATAAAATCAAATTTACATAATGAATTAATTCCACTTATTTGTATTTTTAGATTGTGTTTTTTTGATAATTTACTCCAATTTTTTTTAATATATCCTCCTAGCTTTGTAATGTAATTCCAGCTTTTAGTTTTTTCCATAATCTCTAAAGTTTTAAGGGCAGCTGTTGGGCCACTACTATCAGTCCAAAAAGTACTACTTATGAAGGTTTTATTAATTGACTGCATTATTTTTTTCGTACCTAATACTGCAGTTATGGGATAACCATTTCCTAACGCCTTTCCAAGCATCAAAAGATCAGGTTCAACATTGTATTTTTTATGGATACCTCCAAAACACTCTCTAAATCCAGATGTACATTCATCAAATATTAAAATAATCTTTTTTTCATCCGCTAATTTTCTAACTTTTTTTAAGAAATTGTCCTTAGGTGTGCTATCTCTAACAACTTCCATTTTTATAATTCCTATATTATTTTTTCTTACAATTTTCTTTAAATTTTTAAAATCATTATATCTAAATGGAAAAATTGTATCTTTTAACTTATTGCTTACACCGCCAATTTTTAAACCTTCTAATAAATGATCATTTAAATTTTTTTTACTTTTAAGATTAGTTGCCAAATACCAATCATGCCATCCATGATAACCACAAAAAGCGATATTTTGTCTTTGTGTTGAGGCTCTAGCTAATCTTATAGCAATTGAGTTTGCTTCACCCCCAGATCTAGCAAATCTAGCTTTATCAGCCCATGGATGAATTTGAATTAATTTTTTTGCTAAATCTACTTCCTCAACACAATTAAGTGTAGTCATATTTCCTTTTTTTATTCTATTAGAAACTGCATTATCAACTAACTTGTTTGCATAACCTAAAATGTTTGTTCCTACTCCCATTATTGTCATATCAATATATTTTTTATTGTCTAAATCGTAAATATTACAACCATTTGCTTTTTTAAAATACGCAGGCCATAATTCAGGTAAAAAGCGATCTGGTCTTTTAGAAAATAACATGTTGCCACCTGCAATATATTTTTTAGCTTCAGACCATTTTAATTGACCAGAATTTAATTTTAATGATTGTATTTCTTTGATAAACTTTTTATTTATATCAAATATTTTTTTGTTTTTTTTATAATATGAAATAATATTTTTTAAACCAATGTTTTGTCCTAATTTTTTTGAGAGCTTATTTAACAACTCCAAATCTTCCTTATAATCCAATGTCAATCTTATATTTTGATAATTTTTTTTTCCAAAAAAAATATTTTTTTTTTTTACCTGATCACTTCTTAGAAAATATTTAGTTACATGCTCTCTATCAAAAGAATTATTTAAATTATTTCTAGCGAACGATAGTGACTTATACGAAAAAATTTCTGTATCCATACCGTCTGGAAAAGTTCTAAAAATAATATTAGAGACATAATCATAATTTCCTTTTTTATAGGCATTTGTGATCTTATCGACTAATATTGGATCAATAAATGGGCAGTCTGAAGTCAATCTAAGAATATGTTTAATACTAAACTTTTTAGCACAACTATAAAATCTATCTAAAACATCATTTTCAGAACCTCTATAAACTTTTAATTTTTTCTTTTTTAAGAAATTGTAAAGCTTATCATCTGTTTTTTCCCTTGGAATTATTATTATTATATCCTCTATATTTTTACATTTCTTTAATCTGTCAACCATAAAAATGATTGACTCCTTGCCATTAATTTTTTTTAAAATTTTTCCTGGTAGTCTGGTAGATTTCATTCTCGCTTGAATTAATGCGTAAATTTTTTTTATTTTCATAATTTAAATTTAGTCTATTATTTAAATAATAATTGTTTGATTTAACCAATTATATCAGATATTAAAAAATTTATTCACGTTAGTATTATATTAAAAAAAATTAATGTCTATTCGAAATAACTTCATTATCTTTGGTAAGCCTAATATTGGAAATGAAGAGATTAAATATTTAGTAAAAGTTATACGATCAAAATGGATAGGTACAGGTCCTGTTACTGAAAAATTTGAAAACAAATTTAAGAAATACAAGAAAGCAAAATATTGTTTATCGGTCAATTCATGTACTGCTGCCTTACATTTGTCACTTTTGAGTATGAATTTAAAAAAAGGAGATGAAGTTATAACAACACCGATGACTTTTGCCTCAACAATCAATTCTATAATACTTGCGGGAGGAAAACCTGTTTTAGCAGACATAGATAAAGATACTTATAATATTAATCCAGAAAATATTGAAAAAAAAATAACCAAAAAAACGAAGGGAATAGTTTTAGTCCATCTAGCTGGTCTACCTTGTGAAATTGATAGAATTAATAAAATTAAAAAAAAATATAATTTATTCTTAATAGAAGATTGTGCACATGGTATTGAAACTAAATATAATAATATCCATGTTGGTAATTTTGGTGACACTGGTTGTTTTAGTTTTTATTCTACTAAAAACCTTACAACTGGAGAAGGTGGAATGATTATTTCATCAAATAAAAAAATTACAAACAAAATTAAAGTTTTAAGACTTCATGGGTTATCAAAAGATGCTTGGAAGAGAAATCTTCCAGCAGCTGTAAAATTTAGTAGTAAATTTGAGCACTATGATGTGAAAGAAGTAGGTTTAAAGTATAATCTTATAGATATAAATTCAGCAATTGGATTAATTCAATTAAAAAAAATTGAAAAAAATTTAAAAATAAGAAAAAAAATTTTTAATTTTTACAAAAAAAATTTGCATGGTTTGCCAATAAAGTTTCAAAAATTTACTACTGACACAAAAAACTTCAGACATGCCTATCACCTATGCATTATTCAATTATTAAATGAAAAAAAAGATAAAAATTTAAGAGATGAGTTAATAATTTATTTACAAAAAAAGAGAATTGGTGTCGGAATTACTTATAGGAGTGTTACAGATATGAGTATTTTTAGAAGTAAGTTTAAATGGAATGATAAAACATGCATTATATCAAAAAATTTAGGCGATAATTTAATTAGTTTACCTATATACCCTGATTTAAAAATTAAAGAGATAAAATACATTTGTGAAAATATCAAAAAATTCTTCAATAAATAAAATTGTATTTAGATGTGATGCTGGCAATAATCCTAAAGTTGGTACAGGACATCTTTATAGATGCATCCATATTGCAGAACATCTAGTAAGAAAATATGACATTAACAAAAAACAAATTATATTTATTTGTAAGAACAAAGAGGAATTTTCTATATCAAAAAAAATATTACATAATCATAATTACAAAATTATAGAGATAAGTAATAATATAATTAATAATTCAACAAAAGAAGCAAAGATAATTTCAAGCACTAACGGTAATTTGTTGATTATTGATAGAATTGGAACAACTAATGAAAAATTTTATAATATATTAAAAAATAGATTTAATAAAATAATTTTATTTGAAGATAAGTCTAAATTAAGAAATAAATTTGACCTAACTATTAATTCTTTAGTATTTCCAAAATTACATTTAAAAAGTAAAAATGTTAAAGTCGGTTTCAAATTCTTATTGCTACCTTCAATATTGAAAAATAAAGCTACAAATTCATTATCAAATAATATTTTTTTATCTTTTGGCGGATATGATCACAACAACTTATGTTTAAAGGTTCTAAAAATTCTTAGTACAACCAATAGAAATTTGAAAATATTTATTCCTAAAATTTATGAATTAGATATAAAACAAATATCTAAAAATCATAAAATAATTCTTTATAGTAAAAATAATTATATAGAACATTTTAGAAAATGTAATATTGCAATAATTTCAGGTGGATTAACCCTTTATGATGGAATTTATCTAAAAAAGAAAATTATATGCATACCCCAGTATAGGCACCAGTTGATTAATGCAAATAGAATTA
>MDTG01296567.1_pt1 | contig 14608 bp, 28 predicted proteins | sample 811421 | NCBI WGS metagenome assembly MDTG01 (sample SAMN05326645, study PRJNA326480) | marine metagenome | isolation source: seawater | place: Pacific Ocean: South East | collected 2011
TAAAATAGAATGGACTGGTGATTACATAGATGATGACGGAATACGATACGATACTTGGTATTGCAACTCTTGTGATACTGACATTGATGACAAAGTAAAAGAAATGGAAATGCACGAATGTAAAAAATCAACAGAGATAGATGACTCGGAAGGAAGTAATTAATGAAAGTAAATATACAATTTAAAAATACATTAGATAATGTAAATAGTGGTAGGTGGTTGCAATTGGAAGGTTCACATGGCAGACACATTGCAAACAATTTTTTAGATACAAAGGTTTTTATACCTACTAAATTTTCAACAATACAAAAAGACGGATATGGCAGAGTAAGACATATGCCTATCTTTAAAGTTAATAGAAAAAGAATTGAAGAATTAAATGAAGAAGGAGAATGGGATTTTCTATTCTTTTTAAAACATGGGTACTACCCAGAAGATAACTCGGAAGGAGAAATTATAAATGAGTGATAATCTAAAAACAATACAGAATGTATCAAAGCTATTTGATATTATGACAATGAAAAATAATGAGCCATTAGTTGACTCACATAAACGCGCAGATCAAAGACTTAGATTTTACGCAACACAGCCAGGAATTATAATTCCGACTGATTGGGATAGTTTATCATTAGCAGATAAATTAGAACGATTAGACAAAATAGATAATCTTAAATTTGATGAAGGAGAATAATTATGTCAATAACATATAACAATATGACAGTTACAAAAGTAGTTACCGAAAACGATTACTACGATACTAATAAAAAGAAACACATAAAATATAAAAAACCTAAAATAACTAAAACAAAAATTTATGAAGGCTCACCATATTGTATTGGTGAATTATATAAAACTTTAGATTTCTTAATTGAGGATAACCTTGAAGGCCATTATTACAATACTGCGGTTCTTAAAGTTGAATTTGAATCTGAAAAGGTTTACTGACTAAATAATATAGCGCGGTCTTAATTGATCGCGCTATTTAATTACCTCATACCTTTCTTTCCAATTGCCAGATTGCCATTCATAATCAAAATCTACCCTACAAATTGGCATTACATATTCGACATCTTTTGCAGTTAAAAGAACATTGGTTTTGCTTTTTTTATGTTCAGCTAGCAAATGGTTATAATATATCATTGGGAAAAAAATTTCGTTATGTTGGCAAGCTATTATATAATTTCCATTTTTTAATTTAGTATAATACATTCCATTTAAGGTACTTCTATTTCTCATCTTGTTAGTCTTATGGGGAAATTCATTTTTATATTTTTTATCAGCTAAATATAGACCTTGTGTTTCATTACCGATAAAACACAATATATCCTCTTTATTTGTTAAATATGTATCGAGTCTAACAACAAGTGGCTCATCATCTATATAGTTATATAACTTAATGCTATAATCAGTATGAACTTCTCCATGTACATTAATTTCCATATTGATAGGCTCAAATAATTCAAACCACGATCTATTAATAATGCTACCGATTTTGCGAGCAGTCTCAACGTCAAGTTTTCTATTATTATTTACAATCTTGTTAAAATTAATTCTTGATTGACCAATTTTATTAGCCATTTCTGTTTGAGATATATTATGTTGCTCTAAAATTTCTTTAAGATAATTAGTATTATCCTGTATTTTCACCATATTTGTACCATCCTTCTATATATTATAACAATTACTGTTAATAATTATCACTATTATATCATTATATATCGAAGATAACAATATTTATATTTATATAACATTAGATTAATACTGTTTCTTTTTTATATAATAGTATCTTTTATGTTGTCTATCGGCTACAAATCGTATACATAGATACTATGCGACTACAAGAATATAGATTAAAGAACGATCTAACATTACAAAAATTGGCTGATTTAATAGGTGTTGAGGGGTCAAATCCTAGACAAACAGTTAATCGTTATTGTCTGGGTATACGGAGGCCAATACCGGTAATTTTAGAACGAATCGAAGATATCACACAAGGCATGGTGAAGGGAATAGACTTTGATGAACACTATCGGCAAGTCCACAAGAAAGGTAAATAAGAGTAATTTACCGAAAAACGTAGATATTTCTTATCATACCATTGAATTAAGACTTTTGGATTCACTTACTTCAAATGAAGTTGGGGAGCAACAAGGTTCATATTTAGCTAAAGAGCAAATTATATTTTTAGATGACCAAATAATTGCTGAAGGAGGAAGTCGCGCTATCAGTCTAGTTTTGCATGAACTGGGTCATGCCATTTATTACATTTACAATCTTAAAGACAGAGAAGAAGAACCCACAGTTGATAGCTTTGCAAATGGTTATACCGAAGTTTTTAAGAGGAATAAAGATTTAACAAAATGGATGTTGAGAAACTTAGATGGCTAAATTTAATGAGAGTCTATTAGTTGGCAAGAAATTGGAGCATTTAGTTTTAGAGGAAGTTATCCATAAAAGATATCCAAGTGCAGTTATGATAACCTCTAAGTTTTCTGATTATGATATTTTTATTCCAGAAAAAGATTTAAAAATCGAAGTTAAGCAAGATAAAAAAAGTATGTTTACCGGCAATCTTGTTGTTGAGTTAATGATGTATGGTAAACCATCCGGCCTTTTAAAAACGAGAGCGGACTATTGGTATTGGGAAACTGGACAAAATTTACTTTGTATAAAACCAATAAAAATATTTGAATGTATATTATTAAACAATATACAGAGCAGAACTTTTATTGGTAAAGGTGATACAGTTGAAAAGACAGCTTGTTTAGTAAAGGTTGATTTAATTAAACCATATTGTGAATCCATACAGCCGAGTTTATTTAATTAATGGCTAGGATATATGACATAGGAAGTGGCGCAGAATTGCATACAGTAGTTCCTTTCCCAAATAGAAAATACGACATAATATATGCAGACCCTCCTTACAAATTTAAAACATATGACAAAAAAGATGTAGTTCCCTACCCCACAATGACTGATGAAGAATTATTTTCTTTGCCGGTTGAGACATTGGGTAGTGATAACAGCATAATGTTTTTATGGTGTACTTACCCTAAATTAATTTTTGCCCTACATTTAATGTCAGCTTGGGGTTATGAATATAAGACTTGCGGTTTTTGTTGGGTAAAGAAAAATAAAAAATCCGACAGTTTCTTTTTCGGTCAAGGTTATTATACACGCGCTAATACCGAATTAGCTCTCATAGGTACAAGGGGTAAAGCTCCTAGAGAGAGCCGATCTGTGAGCCAGATAATCTATGAGCCTATAAGAGAACACAGCAGAAAACCGGACATAGTAAGAGATAAAATCGTTGAATTATGCGGTGATAAGCCACGCATTGAGTTGTTTAGTAGAGAGAATTTTTCCGGCTGGGATAGTTGGGGTTTTGATGTTGGGAAGTTTAATAAATGAAATACACAATTGATGAGGTACTAAATCCTACCAGGCATTTTATTAAAGTATCACAGGGGTTGATTAATTTACCAATTAGTAGCCAGTCTAAGATATTATTCATGGTGTTAATCGGATTTAAGAATAATAATTCTACCGGTGTTCATCCCTCCCTCAAATACCTTGCCAAAACCATTAATGTAAAATGTAAGAAGGCAGTAGCACACCATTTAAAAGAATTGCGCGATAACGGATTAATTGAATGGGAACAGAAAACATTGAATGGCGCAAATCATTATTATTTTGACTTAGATAACATGGTGAGGATTAGAAGAAAAAGGAAATCTAAGGGGGGTCAAAAGACTACTCGGAGGGGGGTCAAAACACCAGACTATATAGATATAAACTTATATAGAAATAATATAGTGGAGCTTAATAAAAAATGAAGAAGATAAACATTAAATCAATGCTTAATAAACCTCTATACCGAAAAACAGAAAAAGATATCAAACTTGATAAGTTTAAACTTATTGAGAAGAATATAAGAAATATGTCAAAGCAATCGAGCTTTGCATATAAATCAGCAGTAGAAAGAAATAAAAAGAAACAAGAATATGTAAATTACTTAACAAGAGCTAAAGCAGAGTTAAATCCAATTAAGCAACATGAAATTATCAGAGAATATATTTCTAAGAAATAGATACATGATTACAATAAATGATCTAATTGATCTTTATGATGACTTTTTTAAGACTGATAAAAGATTACCCTCTATCGTACCTAAGAATTTAAAGGGAAATATAATGAAATGGGATATAAGAGTAGAATTTAGTGATAAAGTACACACCTGGAAAGATAAAAAACCAATAAGAGATGTAATTACTAAAGATGATATTGATAGATATTGGATAGCAACAGAGTTGGCCTTAACATTAAATAAAAAAGATAGAAACCTTATATATGATAGACACAGAGGTAATTCTTATCGAAAATTAGCTAAATTATACAATGTTTCATATGAAACAGTTAGATTGAATTATTTAGCCATAATATTTGGCTTACAGGAGAATATAAATCGTAAAGCCAATGGCAATCTAAGGCATTATATAAATTTATCAAAAAAGAATTGACAAAATACACTATATATAGTCCTATCTGTATATAATTACGCAATATGTATGCTTAATCGAAACATACATAAATAAATCAAACATTTAAAAAAAGATTCTACCGAATCACATTTAAAAATTTACTACATTCTACCGAACTGAAAATTTCATTTTACCGGATGAAAAAAAATTTGTTCTACCGAATACAAAAAAATCATTCTACCGAATAGGAAAAATATGCTTAAAATTAAAGAAAAATTGCTAGATTTGATAGATTCTATTTATTGGAATCACTTCGAGTCCTTAGATAATAAACAGAAAATAATAAGAATAATTTTTAGCTTAATTGTAATAGCTGTAATTTTTAAAATAATTTTTTAAGCCTTCCATTGATATATTAAATATTGGTATGATATTATAAATATCAATAGCTTAATTAAATTAAAAATAATAGTTCCAAAGTGTTTACAATGTAGCCAATTAATATATAATACGACTCAACTAATAACAAAACAGGAGTCGTTATATGTTTAATGATGAAATGCTATTGACTAGGGAGCAATTAGAAAAGCAAGAAATTGACGCGCTTTTTTCTGATTTTACAGCACTAGCCAATATTGAATTAGAGGAGTCAAGCTATGACTCTAATTAATCAAATAATAGAAAACGATAAATTTTTTATAGATTATGAAAAAGCAATCGTTGAAAAAAACAAGTTAAAAGAGATAGATCAAAACGATCTAATTATGGCTAAATCAACAATTGATAGAGGGATGAATAATACCCCATATTTTGAGGAAATAGCGCAATTAGATGATTATAGATTTAGATTTCTAAAAGCTAATATTAACCAATATAAAAATAGTTTATTGCCAAATCCAAATCAAGCAAGGCACATAGTCAACTATTGCAAGGCAATATTAGATTTAGGAGTCTTGAATTACTCTTATAATTTAAAAACCGGCTCAAACGTAAATTACGGAGTCAATTAAATGGATTCTGTATTTTACGTTTTTTCAGTTGTTTTATTATTTTTGGTAAGTCTAATTTTTTATAGTCAATTATTATTCATTGAAGGTTTTATACTTCAGTTAATTGCTATTTTTAGACTTGCCTACCCATTTATAAAAGAAATTTAAAGGGATAGGTAATATGCACAATTTTACAAGAAAAATTAGAGCGAAAGAAAAAGCCCAAAGAAAAAAAGATTTTAAATATAATTTTATTATAGCATTTGGGGTTATTTTCTTTTCCATAATTATTCTTGGTAATTGCTTTATCTCAATTTCTGATAATCTAGGATATCTAGTTTAATGGATGTATTAATAAGCAACCCACTTACCTATATCGTAGGCGCAAGCCTAATACTATTATTTGGCCTTGCTCTAAGAGATATAGTTTTAATTATAATTAATCTATGGAAGGAATTAATTAAATGAATAAAGAAATAGTTAAAAATGCCAATGTTAGTAATAAGCCAATGACTAAGCTACAAATTGAATATTTTACTAATAGAATAGACAGACTCACAAGTGAAAAGAGAAAGAGTCTCAAGTCTCACTATGAGTCTGAAATTCAGAAAGAGTCTAAAAATAATTATAATAAATTTATAGATACTTTAAATTTAAAAACAGAAATAAATAATTATAAAAATGCTTATAATCAATTAGACTCGGCTAATATAAAATCTAATCTCTTAGAAGGTAAACACAACAAAGAATTAAAAGAGCTAAAAGAGAAACAGGAACAGGAATCATTAAAACTTGAGAAAGTCTTAAAAGAAAAAAATATAGAAGTTGAAAAGCAACAAACTATATTAACGGAGAGTCTTAATAACTGGAATAAGATAAGAGAATGGGATGTCTATAGATTTAGGTTTCATGATATTGACGAACTAGATTCCGAGCTTAGAAGTGCCTGTTATGAGGAAACCAAGAGAGCATTTTATAAATCTACAGCCGGTAAAGAGTTAAAAGCTATTGATGATGTGCAAATTAATATATTAGATCATATTCATAGTAATAATTTAGACAAGGATATTTTAACTGTTATTGGCTCAAATTTAACTAAAATTGGCATAAATACACAATTACAGTTAACAAACTAAGCAATAACAAACACTAAATCAGAAGGTCGGACTCTTTAATTAGACTCCGGCCTTCTTTTATTTTCAATAACTTAATCAATAAATCAACCCAGAATGGCACGCGGAAAGTTTACCAGACTCACGAGTCAACGCGTAATTTCTAGCAACTTCACCTGGTAATAGGTGAATTAATACTAATATTTGGCGCGATATCTAGGTTAAGAATATTTATAACAGAAATTCAAGCAAAAATAGGCCGGTTTGTAGAAATCGACAAGGGCAAAATTTCCACAGCTTTCCAGAACTCCAGATGGGAGGTTTGTACACACAACAGAGAGGTTCTTATGAAGAATTGGGATTATGTAGAGCAAGATTTTAGAGTTTCAGTATGTGATGCGGAGGACAAAGTAATATTAGAGATAGGGGGTTTTGATAATGATGTAGACAGGCAAGAGTTCGCAGAACTTTTATCTAATACGTTAAATTTTGACAAACTATATCTTATGAAACTTCTTAACCATAAAGATTCAACAATCCATTAACAAAAGGTAAATTATGGCAGATAACATATATGTAGGCTCACAGATGAGTGAAAAAGAGTTGCAGAGACTTCAGAAACTTATGACTGGTGAACAACTTACTGAGAGAGAAAAGAAAAGACTTAATGCTAAACTAAAAGGACAACTTACAGAAAGGGAATATGAAAGAATTAAACGATCAGTTCCCAATACCAGTTTCCAAAGATAATAGATAATCTATGCCCACAGTTGTAATTCCGTACAAGCCTCGCGATGTACAAAAGCATCTACACGAACAGATAGATAAACATAGATTTAGTGTCATCGTGGCTCACCGGAGACTAGGCAAGAGTATGATGACGATAATGCACCTTATTAAAGATGCGTTACGCACAAAGAAAAAGAATTATAGGGGGGTTTATATAGCACCGACTATAACGATGGCTAAGTCAGTTGCATGGGATTATGTAAAAACTTTTACTGAAAAGTTGCCAGATACAAAATATAACGAGGCAGAGCTTAGAGTGGACTTTCCAAATGGGTCTAGGTTACAGTTAGTGGGAGCAAATGATGGTGGTCAAAAGTTAAGAGGTAGATATTTTGATGCCTGTGTAATGGATGAAACCCAAATGTTGACTGCTGATCTATTTAACCAGATTATTCGGCCAGCATTGGTTGACCGGAATGGTATGAATGGCGAAAAGACCTGGTGCGTGTTCATTGGTACTCCAATGTTGCAAAACTACTTTTATGAAATATACGAGTACGCAAAGAAAACCGAAGGTTGGTATGCAGTTAGTTTACCGGTAAGTGAAACTAAGGTAGTTCCAAAAGAGGAGCTAGAGCAAGCAAAAAAGATCATGGGATTAGATGCCTACGAGCAAGAATTTGAAGTGAGCTTTAATGCCAATATTAGTGGTAGCTACTGGGGGAAATTAATGCAACAGGCCTATGATGAGGGTCGTATCGGTAATCATACAGAAGATTTTGATTTAGAAACTGAAGTGTACCTGGATTTAGGTATGAATGACATGACTTCAATGTGGTTTGTGCAAAGACACAAGCACGAATATAGATTTATTGATTATGCAGAGTTTAGTGGAGAGGGTTTGCAGTATCTAGCAAAGTTTTTAGAGGAACGAGGGTACAATTATTCAAGAATTATAGTACCACACGATATTAAAGTTAGGGAATTGGGTACAGGAGTGTCCAGGTTAGAAATTTTACAAGGATTAGGGGTTGGCAACATAGAAATTGCTCCCAAATTACCATTAAATGATGGGATTGAGGCTGTAAGGCACAATTTTGATAATTTTTGGTTTGACGAGGCAAAATGTTCTCAAGGAATACAACATTTAAAGGCATATACGAAAGTATATGACTCAAGACACCGAATTTATAGAAATAGACCAAAACATGATAACGCAAGTCATTGCGCTGATGCTTTACGTTATGGAATGATTGTGGGCGGTGCGACAATAACCAATTGGGATAAACCCCTAGAATTACAAAATATAGGATTAGTATGAGTTATAGTTACGAAGAAAAGAAAACAAAGAATAATAAAAGCAAAAAAAGTAAAAAGGGCAAGAAGGGTAAAAAACCATAATGGCTAGAAGAAAAAAGAAAATAAGTGAGGCTGAATTAAAAGGTCTTATTGGCCAGCACATAAGTAATGCACAAGGTACGGATGGTGGTAATTTATCTGCACAAAGAGAAAAATCTTTGGAATATTACTTATCTGAAAAAATGGGTAATGAAGTTGAGGGTAGATCACAAGTTGTTTCATCTGACGTACAGGATGCAGTAGAGCCTTTAATGGCTAATCTAATGCGTATTTTTACGTCTAGTAATGAATTATGGAGATGTGAGCCAGTTGGCGCAGATGATGTATCAATTTCTGAACAGGCAACAAGTTATTTAAACCATGTGTTCTTTAAGAAGAATAATGGGTGGTTAATATTACATAATTTTATTAAAGATGCCCTTATTGAAAAGAATGGAATACTAAAAGTATTTTATTATGAGTCTGACAAAGTAGAACGCGAAGAATATGAAAGATTATCAGACGATGAATTTACGTTATTAGTTGAAGATGATGGAGTTGAAGTTGTAGAGCATACTGCATACGATGACCCTAATCCAACAGGCGGTTATGGTTCACCAGAGAACCCTATGGCACAAGATATGCAACCTCCTATGGAACAGCCTCAAATGGATGCTATGCCTCCAGAAATGGCCTCTATGGAAGAAATGCCAGAAGGCGAAGAACCAGTAGAAGTTGAAAAACCATTATTACACGATGTTGTTATTCATAGAATATATAAAAAAGGTAAATGTTGTGTAGAAGGTATTCCACCAGAAGAATTTATCATTGAAAGTCGTGCCAAAACAATTGATGAGGCTAACTTTTGCGCGCATCGAACTACTAAGACAAGAGGTGAACTTATTGAGCTAGGTTATGATGCTGATTTAGTGGAGGCATTACCTACGCAAAACACACAAGTTTATAATAGTGAAACTACTGCAAGACACCGAGATATTGAAAATGGAATAGGTTATGACACTAACGATTATGCTACACAAGAGGTAGATGTTTATGAGTGCTATATAAGATGCGATTATAATGGTGATGGCAGAGCAACTTTAAGAAAAGTAACTGTTGGTGGTGAAAATGCCGGCATCGTTCTTGATGATGAGCCTTACGACACTATGCCTTTCGTAAGCATGACCCCTATTATACTTCCACATAGATTTTATGGTCGTTCAGTTGCAGAGCTTGTAGAGGATGTTCAATTAGTTAAAACTTTTGTGCTAAGAGCATTAAATGACAATATTTATGGAATTAATAATAACAGATTAATAGTCAACGATAGTGTTACTAATCTTTCCGACATACTGACTAACAGGCCAAATATGGTAGTTAGAGTTAAAGGTAGCCCACAAGAGGCAGTACAATCTATGCCGGTACAATCAATTGGTGAGACTGCATATCCATTGTTAGAGTATTTTGACAGCTTAAAAGAAATTAGAACTGGTGTAACTAAAGTTGGTCAAGGATTAGATGCAGACGCATTAAAATCAAGAACTGCATCTGGTGTAAACCAAGTTATGACCCAAGCGCAAGGAAGAATGGAATTTTTTGCAAGAACATTCTCTAATACAGGCATAAATGATTTAGGTAGAAAAATTCTCGAATGTGTAATTAAACACCAGGACAAAGAAGATATAGTTAGAGTACATGGAGAGTTTGTACCATTTAAACCTTATGAGTGGAAAGATAGATGCGATATTACTGTTACCTCTGGTTTAGGTACAGGAAGTAGTGCTGAAAGAATTACAATGCTAAACAGCATACTTGAAAGACAAATACAAGCTATGGAAATTCAAGGCAATCCAGATGCTCCTATTGTTAATATTCAAAAAATCTACACAACCTTGCAAAGAATAGTTGAGACAGCCGGATTAAAAGACGTAGATCAATTCTTTATGAACCCATTACAGGGTCAAAAAGAAATGCCGGAAGAAGAACCAAAAGAACCATCAGAATTTGAAAAAGTTTCTATGGCACAAATTGAAGGTGAAAATCAACGCAAGACTTTAGACTTAGAGCATAAAAATAGAGAGCTTGAACTAAAACATAAAGAAAAATTACTAGAGTTTGAAACTAAAATTCGAGATTTAGAGTTAAAATATAAAACTCAAATAGATCAAGAACAGATTAAAAAAGATACTAAGCTAACTAGCGATGCAATAAAATTAGAGGCGCAAACGCGACAGGCAAATTCACCACAACCTCCTTCCATGCCGGTCAATGCGCCTCAACCAGAACCTATGGAAATAACAGATGTTAACACACCTCCGATGCCAACACCTAATCTAACACCGGATGTGCCAACAGAATAAATGGCCAAAAAAAGTAAACAATTAATAGAATCTATATTAACTGAACTTATAAAAGCAAAAACAATTAAAACTGTTTTAAAAGAGCATGATTTAAGTTTTCAAGCCTGGAACACTTGGTTAATTAAAGACCCAGAGTTAATGAATAGATATCATCAAACAAAGCTATCTGCTCTTGATTTAGAGTTGTCTGATTTGGAAGATGAGTTAAGTAGAGCTATTGCAGAGTCTAGAGAAAAAGGCAAAAAGGATATGTCATTCATTAATGCAATAAAATTAAAGATGACACACATTCATTGGAAACTTTCAAGATTAGACCCTAAAAAATATAGTAATAATAGTAATATTGTACATAAAGGCGATGTTGCTGAACCATTAATAGTAAAATTTTTAGATTAAATGGATGAAGAACTAAAATTAGCAAAAGAAAATGATCGTGGCATAAGAGCCGAGATTTTGCTAAAGGATGATTTAATAAAAGAGGCTTTTTCTTCTTTAAAAGAAAGTTATCAAAAAGAAATTTTTAAAACTAAGTTTGATGACGATGAAGGCAGAAAACACTTATGGCTTTCATATAATACAATTGAAAAAGTAGAAAAACATTTACAAGAAGTGATGCTGACTGGCAAGTTAGCAAGCGAACAGATAAATAATAAAAAGTTTTAATATTCTAGGTCAACCCTTATGGGAACTGACGAATATGTTTGGCAATTAAGCTAAACATCGCAAGAAAGGAATTATTATCATGAGTGATGATGGTTCAATATCAAGTGCAACTGACAGCATAGTCGGTCTTTTACAACAAACCGGTAATACTAATAACGATTTGTCAAGTTTAAGTGAAGATGCTCCCATTGTGCAAAAACAAGACCCTGTTCAACAAGCAACAACTGAAACAGAAGAAACAATTAACGAGGCTCAACCGGATTCGGAAGTCGCTGTTACTGATGAAACTGCTGAAGAAGTTGCCGAAGATTCTATTGCTGAACAGGATATAGACCAGCCACTAGAAACATCAGATGAGGAAATCGCAGAACCAACTTATACAGTCAAGGTTCAAGGCGAAACTTTAGATGTCAACCTAGATGAACTAAAAGCTGGATATCAGAGAGAATCAGACTATCGAAGAAAAACTGAATCTTTAAGCATAGAGAAACAGCAACATCAAGAGCAAGTTAAAAATGAAAGTTCTATAATAGAGCAGAAATTAACTAACCTTGAAAAAATGACGATGATGGCTAGGAAACAATTAAACCTAGATGCCGGTGATCTAAATGAACTTATGCAACGCGACCCAGTAGAGGGTATGCGTAAAAAACATATGCTCGAACAACGCGCCATGCAATTGCAAGCGCAAGAGAATGAGGCTCAAAAAATTCGGAATGAAGAAATGAAAAAGGTTATGCAACAAGAACAGCATAAAATGTACATGGAAATTCCAGAAATGAGAGAGGAATCTACTCGAACTAAGTTCGTGTCTAGCATGAGAGATTATTTAACTAAAATGGGATTTAACCAAGAAGAAGTAAATTCGGTTAATGACCATCGTTACGTTAAATTGATAAGAGATGGTATGAAATGGCAACAGCTTGCTAAATCAAAATCCAATGTTATCAAAAAAGTTCAAGGCGCGCCTAAAGTTGTTAGAGGTGGAGTAACTTCAACTAAAGCTCAACGACAGCAAAAAGTTAATGCTGATAAAATGAGTAAGTTGAAACAATCCGGTTCAATTGATGATGCGACTGCTGTGTTAAAAGACATATTTGGTTGATCTTCTTTTTTTAAAAATAAATAAAATGAAAGGATAAGCTAATGGCTATCGTAACCAATTCCGCTAATACTTATGCGTCTGGCGGTCAAGCTAATTCGATTCGTGAACAGCTTTCTGATGTGATTTCAAATATTTCACCTTATGAAACTCCGTTCCTATCGAGTTTAAGAAAAGAAAACGCAAAAAATACTAAAGTTGAGTTCCTAAAAGATGCTCTTGCATCTCCATCAACTTCAAACGCACAGTTAGAAGGAGAGACATATAGTGCAACTGCCGTTACTGATGTAACAAGATTGGACAATATGTGTCAAATTTTTGCTAAGTCGTTTGCTGTGAGTGGTACACAAGACTCTGTAGATCACAGTTCAATGTCAACTTACTCTGCTTACGTTTTAAGTAAGAGAGCTAAAGAACTTAAAACTGATATTGAAACAGCTTTAATGCAAAACGGAGCAAAAGTTACTGGTGGTACTACTACTGCTAGACAACTTGCTGGTCTAAGATCATGGATTGCAACTAACAGATCAAAAGGAGGAGGCTCTGGAGCTAACCCTAATGGTCTTGGAACTAACGCACCAACTAACGGAACACAGAGAGCTTTAACTGAGGACTTACTTAAAGGAGTTCTTAAAGATATCTGGGATAATGGCGGAGATGCTAAAAACATCTACGTTGGTTCATTCAACAAACAAAAAATTTCATCAGTATTTACTGGTGGAGCAACTCAAGTAAACAGAGAAACTAAAGACTCAACAGTCTATGGTGCAGTCTCAGTTTACCAGTCTGACTTCGGTACTTTGACTATAAATGCGTCAAGACACCAACAAGCTAGAGACTTATTTGCTATTGACCCAGACTTATGGGCATTGGCAACTCTAAGAGACTATAAAGTTGAAGAACTTGCTAAAACTGGTGATGCAAAACATTGGTTATTAACTTGTGAACATACTCTTATCAGTAAAAATGAGGCTGGTAATGGTTGTGTTGCAGATTTAACTACATCGTAATCACTAATAAGTGGGGGTCATATTTTGACCCCTACTTTATAATCATTCTAAAGAAGGACAATAAATGGAATACAGAGATAAAAGTACATCTAAAGTAGCAATTGGTACTACATCGGCACAATCAACAGCTATTGAAGTTGGGATTAGTAATGTAAGAATAATTACAACTGTTGATGCACATTTTGTTATTGGTGTTAATCCAACAGCAACAGTTAATGATGCCTTTATACCAGCGAAAGCAGAATTGTATGTAGGTATTTCATCTGGTGAAAAAGTAGCATTAAGAACAACAACCGGAAGTGGATCAGCTTTCGTAACCTCACTTACAAAATAAGGAAATATCATTATGGCAATCGGAGGATATCCAACATCCTATATACTAGGAAATACACAAACAGTATCAATCGGTACTTCATCTGCACAGTCATCAGCAGTTAGTGGTAAATTAAATGTTTACAGAATAATTGGCTCATGTGATTCACATATAGCAATTGGAGTAAACCCAACAGCCACAACTAGCTCAGCTATGCTACCGGCATATACAATTGAATATATAGTTATACCAGAAGGCGAAAAGGTAGCTGTTTTAAAATTCGCTACACAGAATGGTACTATGTATATAACAGAGTGTACTAGATAATGTTAGGCGGAAGATTAACACAAAGAAAAAATGTCAGATCACCGGCAAGATATCGTGGCAGACGAGTTGATGTAAGTGGATTTAACATACAAGGCGATGATGGTTCTGGTGGTAGCTTTAATATTTTAATACAAGAAGATGGCCACAACGTAGTTCTTGAAGAAGGTCGTACTTACTTGTTAGA
>MDTG01180244.1_pt1 | contig 14606 bp, 10 predicted proteins | sample 811421 | NCBI WGS metagenome assembly MDTG01 (sample SAMN05326645, study PRJNA326480) | marine metagenome | isolation source: seawater | place: Pacific Ocean: South East | collected 2011
AGCCGAACTTTCCCTACAAACTCAATTGAATCAATTGAATCGCGACGATACCTTGAGTGACAATCGTAAACGAGAGGTGAGTATCAAACAAACTATCAAAACTCTGAAAAAAGAGGGAGAGGATGAAAATAAAGATGAAATTCGTAAACTTCAACAACAATTGAAAGATATCAAAGACTATGAAGATAAAGTTACTAAAGAAAAGAATATAGTAAGTGAGCTTCTTCGTAACAAACGGTCTCGCCGATTGTTGAGAAATGTATACAACCGAGAATCGTATAACAACTATCTCCACTCTCAATGGAAGAATCAAGAGTATGTATTTCAAACAGAACCGAGTCGTGAGTATGTGGTTCAACCTGAAACAGAGGCTACTTCTACGGAGTCTCAGAGATTGTTGATGTGGGGGTTGTATCCTCAAGATGTTCGCTAAGTAAGTCATTGGTAAGTGAATGAGTTTGTATGTGCTTGAGAGTTGTGTTGTATCCTAGAGTAATTAATTCTTGTTTGGTTTCTGGGGACAACGTGAAATTGGAAAAATGAATATCACTATAATACATGATTGTATTGGATTGTGGGAGTCGTTCTTCGTCAAATTGTTTTAAGGTTCCTAATTTGTACATAAAACTCAATAGATTATCCGCGATCATTGAATCAGAATCGTTTCCCCGAATCCATACTCCAAGATAGTTATCTGTAGCTTTGTCCACCGGATACCCCCCGTTAACACCTCCATCCAAATACATATCTCCCTTGTAGATTACGGGTTTAAATAAAAAGGGTATGGCGGTTGTCATACGTAACAGTGTAATAATTGATAAATCGGGGTCGGTTGTATGGTTAATATAGTCTATTTTATTCTTTGTAATATTCGCACATTTGACCGATAAACAAATCGGTTTATAGTCATATAATTCTTGTAATGTCATATCTTCACGATTGAATTTCTCTTTGAGGAGATTTATAACTAAGGTGCCTAGTAACTCGTTACTGACTAAACCAAAGCTATCCACTAAACCGGTAATATTGATTTCATCTAGATTAATTAGATTTTCATAATTACCTTGCATACAACAATGTTCCATAACATCTAACGAAAGACCTAATAACATATACATCACAATTAGAGTGCTAATAGAACAAGTATAGATTGTGTGGATCCCCTCTAATTCAGGAGTCAATATACGTTTTTCATAGAGACATCGCAAAATACCAATAAATAGCGTTATCTTTGTGGAAGCCCCCGAAAATACCAAGGTATCAATCTTCATTAAGTTATCATTGAATTTTTTTAATATTGTTAAACATATATTTATGTCAAGTCAATTGGATATTAACTCGTTATTTGAAACCACGCAAACCAAACAAGCTCGTAGAATTGAAATATATGATAAAGTTCTTAGACAATGTCATACGAGGATCAAGCAATATTCTAAACAAGAACTAACGGTTTGTTTCTTTGCGATACCTGAATTTATAATTGGAGTCCCCTTATACGATATATCTGAACTTAGAACTTATTTGATTACTAGTTTAGAGAAAAATGGATTTAAAATAATGTACTTACATCCCAATTGGTTGGTGATTGATTGGACGGAAAAAAAGAAATCTTTGGAACAAGTGAAAGCGAGTAAAACTGTGCAAAGTAAACCACAGACGAAACCAACCTCAAGCTACAAATCGGTCAATGATTACAAACCCACTGGTTCCTTTGTGTATGATCAGAGCTCACTAAATTCATTAGAAGAAAAAACAAAACAGATATTTCAAGTGAAAACGTTGAATCTTTAATAAGATTTCTTACCTAATTGATACATTGTATCTAACATCAATAAATAGAAGATCCCGGTAAAAATAAACAATAACAATTGATTGAATTGATCATCGGTAGGTGTGCTATTGGAAAATCCCTCTACATACCTATTTTTGAGTGATTCATATTCACCGCGAGAGATTTGAATCATTTGATTCGGAGGTCCCATTACAGTGGTGGGTTGAATCATAGGACCGGGTGTCTTTGCTCCTAGAGCTTGTTCGGTTATCCGATTATTGGCTTCCACGATTTCATTGCTTCTCTTAACAGGATCGCTGCTTGATTGATAGGGCGAACCCACTTCGGGTGTGAGCGAATCATATCCATCTATTCCCGTAGCCTGTTTGTAGTCAGGGATGGTAGACCGATAGGTTTGTCGTGTATCGGCCATTTGTGGAATTAATATTTGAGGATCCATTGTATCGGAAATTTTCTGTTGCATCCGTTCACTTTTTCTTTCCCTCTTAGACTTCTTTTGTTTCTTTTTGTAGTCTAATCCCCAGGCTTCTTCCAAAGAACAGTAATTCATACTTATATATGAATTAGAAAATAAAATAAAATATAATTCTTATTAATGAATGTCTTAGAATATTTACAAATATACTTTGATCAATTAGCAGAGAATAAACTATTCATAGGTTTGTTGATGTTGTTGGTTAATATTGGGGCTCGGTTTATTATTGAGGAATTATCTGATGAACATAGAGCCGTTGTTAAGAGTGATTGGTTTCGTAAAATCGTCATCTTTTCTTCGGTATTTATGGCTACCCGAGATGTAGTGATTGCTTTAACTGTCACAATTATCTTTGTAGCCTTGATCAATGAAATACTGAGCCAAGAAACACCTGAAAGTGACTCCGATTCATCGGAACCCGCTTTTTCACCCAAACAAGAATTAGATAAACAAATTGATCAACTAAAATTAATTAAGGATCAGTTATAGTTTGACTAATTTATATTTATCATTACCCGATTTATAGGTTCCATCCTTAATCCAATCTCCTATATAATTACCGGGTTCACCCTCACCCAATTTTTCATAAACCTTATTGTTGCTGTCGCGATAATAATGTATTTTACGATAGGTGATTTCAAATAGAGCTTCATCTTCATCTTCATCATCCTCACCTTCACCTTCATCAACAACCTCATCTTTATTCACTTCGCTATCTGTTGGTGTTTCCTCTAAATTGATTTCAGGGACCTCTGGTTCTGGTTTGGGTGTTGTACTCGTCGTGGGAGACCACCCTTCAACCGGTTCAGGTGATTCTACTACAGTCATAGTGACATTACTCTTTACTTCATTCAGTTCTTTCAATTTAGCGATTTCTTTGGTCAATCGCATAATTTCTTTGTCTTTGGCTGAAATTTCTCTGGCTTGACTGCGCAACATATCAAATTTATTTTCTGGTGTTTCAACGGGTTCCGGAGTCTGTTTCTCTAAAGAAGCAATATGTTGTTTTTGAGAGGCAACCTGATTTGTCAAAGTAGAAAGCGTTTCCTCCTTCTCTACTAATTTATTAGCTAAGAATAATTTATCTGAACTAATCGTTTTTTTTTCTTCAATATGTCTTTTTTCGTTTGTAATTATTTGTTCTTCCAGTTTCTCATATGCTTGTGATATGTGAGCCGTCAATTGTGATATGTGAGCCGTCAATGACTCTAGCTGTGATTGAGCTTGGTAAATATCCATTTCATCCAGACTATAGTAGCTATTCATCATCTTACATACTATACATTCCTAGTGTTTAAATAATTTTCTAAGAATACTTAATATGCCGAGATCTAAGAAACAAACCACTCGCAAACGATTGAAAACTCATTACAATAAACAACATTGTTCTCCCAAACAAAATGATCTAAATTTCTCTTGTTTATCACGAGAATCACTCAACCAAATTGCCAAAGCTCTCAATAAAGTTGCGTTGAAAACCAACCCAATCAATTACAAACATATGAGTGATAAAGAGGTTTATCTAGCTATTTGTGAGGCTATGAAAGAGAACTATCAATGTGGTTCGGAAGCCTGTTGGATTCAAGCTCAAGGACTAATGAGAGCCCTACCCAAACAAGAGGCGCAGTATATTCAAGAACACTTTCGAACTCTGATGCCTGAAACCTTATCCAAAGATATTAAAGAGTGGATTAGCAATCAAGAGATAGATAGAATGTTACGACAATATCATAAAGAAATCAATGGATTTTATTACTATGACGCAGCCCCAATTGATTTTCATAAATGTAGTGTGAGTGATATCTGTAGAATTGATTTAAAACGACATCTAAATAACAATGAACATCAATTAGGTTTCATATTTAATACCGATGATAGTGATGGACCCGGACAACATTGGATCGCCTATTATGTGGATTTGTTGTCTAAGAATTTTGGTCAACCGGGTATTTACTTTTTTGATTCTTTTGGAAGTAAACCTATGAAACAAGTTCGGGATCTAACTGAAAAACTGAAACAACAAGGGTCTTCCTTAGGAATTGAATTTTTAGTCACTCACAATCCTCATTCGTTTCAAAAGAATACTTTTTCGTGTGGATTTTATTGTATGCATTTTTTGGAACATATGATTTTAGGACATAAGTTTGAAGACTATTTGAGTAGTTGGCCAAATGACAAACAAATGATACAGTACCGTAATCGTTGTTTCATTCATCCAGATGAAATTTAAATATTGATAGGATATATAGAAATGGAATCCCTAGAATATATGTTAGGTGAAAATTACGGCGTCATTGTTCTTCAAGCAGTTATCATTGTTTTGGCGGTCGTTATTATAATTACCCTCTATAACGATAAATCAATGACACAATCTCTTCAGGAAAAAATTGATAATTTCAAATGTCCTGAAATTCCCGAGTGTCCGGATTGTAATTTAGAAAGTGAGGGTTGTCCTGCATGTGTTTGTGAAGGGGGTGAATCGGGAAGCTGTCCTCCGTGTCCGAGCTGTCCCGCATGTCCTAATAGTAAGGCTCCCACCGTAGATGAAATCGTTGATGCTATATTCCCGGGTAGGAATCAGGGAATGACTTCTGCAGGGGAGTATTTCCCCTTAGATGGGTTAGGTGAAGGAGTCGTTGAACCAGCCTATTCTCCGGTAACCAATATGGTACCCAATTATACGAGTGGTTCCGGTGTCCCCGCTACAGTAAATTTCTCAGATCAGATGTTACGCGATCCCAAGAGCCGTGTTGGATTAGCCAGTCAAGTCGCTCCTCCTATAGCCACGACTCAAGGTGTCTTTACACAACCGACTAACTCATCTCAACAAGACAATGGTTCCTCAAATATGGTTGAAGATGTCGCTTCTGAAATGGCTACATCGGCTGTTGCTGAGGCAGCTGTCACCGCCCTTTAATTTTAATATTATCTAATCATATATGGCTTTAAATATACCCAATGTGATTGCTTTCTTAGTCGTTTTATTTCTAGTGTTGGGAGCCTATTACACTAAGGTCTTAACAGTAGATGAAGGTGAAAATAAAAGAGTGAAGATGTTGAAACGAATCTTAGTGTTTATGGTGATTATAGGATTTGTTCATATCTACAGTTTGACTGCACAGCAAAATCAAACACAAATTCAATTATTATTAATTACCTTTTTTGCGGTGGTTCTTAATATATACAGTGTGTATCGTAGTACTAAAAAATGTGGATATCCTAAATTATATGTAATACAGCTCAGTTTATTTACAGCATTGATAACGATTGTTGTTGCGGGTATTCTGTGGTATTCAACATTTAACAATTTATTTGGATTTATGGTATTACAAGAGGATAGTGAAATAACGGAAGCCGTTAGAGATGTATTTGATAGTAAGGAAATTGATCGTAATTTAGGATTGTATGAGGATTCAAGTGATTGTCCTATCCCTGATGAGCCAGAGGGCACCAATCCCGATTATGATGCCGAAATGAATGCACTTCATACCACTGATTTAGATCGGTTTAATACTTGTTTAGAACGGGAAATACGAGCTGATTTAGAAGACCAGTAAATACGTTTTATTTAAATTCATATTTTCAACATCATATAAAATGTCTTTGTATGATAAATATCACTCACCTCACAACAAAAACCATATGTACCGGTTAATTACAGATATCATTCAAAAAGAATACAATGTAGATGTACAAAACAATCAAACGTTTCGTCAATTTTTTGAAACCAATTTTATCAATACCTTTCAAGTTGTATCCAGTGAAGAACTAACCACTTTCAATCGACATTTATTAGATACTCAAATCAATTATTATCGTGATTTTATATCCAAGGTAAGCACTATTTCTACTAACGATACAAAGGATACTCGTGAGTTACAAGAAAATCAATTATTACATTCGTATCAAAGAACTATCAATTTAACGAATTCCTCTAGACATAATTATCGCATCAAACAAACATTTAAGGGAGATTGTTTGTTAGAGAAGCTACTTTTACCTATTGAAGACACACCTTTATTTATGAACCCTGTATTGATTCTAATGATTGATACGAAACCCATAGAATTACATATGAGAGGGACTATACAATTACGAGATAGGACCTACGGTATATATACTCCCTTTTTTGAATCACCTCTCCAAATAAGCTCTGACACGGTACGAGTCCAATTTAGAAATCAGGTTGGATTATCTCGTAAAGGATGCGATGTATATTCAATCTCTGAAAATCAAGAAAATACTCTTCTTATTGAGTGTGATAAATCTGAATTTAATGTAGGCGATGTAATTCGGTTGTGTAATTTAAAAGATATAGAATTAACTGATTCATCTGTACTTCACAGACAATATACCCTAACCGGTCTTGAAATACGGGACTCTAAGCTAGCACTAACTGTATCGGAACATTTGGGAGATGTTAGTGGATTGTTTATTATGAATATGAGTTTACAAAATACATTACACTTTATTAAAATATAATATAATATATACAATGGTGTCTAGAAAAAGGGGCACAGGCAAGTCTAGAACCTCTCGTAACTCTAGAACCACACGTAAATCTAGAACCACACGTAAATCTAGAACCACAGGCAACTCTAGAGCCACAGGCAAGTCTAGAACCACACGTAAATCTAGGAAACTTATACGCAAAACATCTCGTAAAGTAACCAACCGAAAACGGAAAACAGAACTACGTAAACGAACTGTTAACCGAAGACGAAAAGCAACTCTCCGTAAGAAGACTCAAAAAAAACTCTATCATACGGGTGGAAATTTTTTAAGGAAGGATCAGTGTTTCGTTTGTCACGATATAGGATTACGGTTTTTTGAAATACCTCATAAAGCGGGAGATGCATTAAGATGTCCTTTTGGTGTAATTTCCGCTTATATTGATAATTTTATAGAGATTATAAGGGGTAAACATATAAGTGATGTGAATAAAGATTATATTCACGGATTGTTACGAGCACTGTATTTAAAATCAAACACGGTGCGCGAGCTGTTTCCCTTAGATATGGGATCTTTTGGTACTATTATGGATAGTTTGAATGAATCGGTGGCTGATGGAGACATAAAAACTAAAGATGAAATTCAACAAGCTTCCGCGGATGCTATACTACCCCCTAATTACCCTACTGGTCCAATCGGGGGGCCGTTAACCCCATTACCAAAAGATCAATTCATATCAGAAATTAGTAAAACACTAATTCAAATGTCTGACAAACTTGAAACATTCCCAGATCTATTTCTTGAATACTTACTCCACTATGAAGATATTAAGAAAGATATTAAGAAGGTTTCTAGATATGAATATGAGTTGAGTAATATTGGTGTAGAACCTTACGAGAGTGTTTCCTATTTCTATCCTAGGTTACAAATGTATCAATTATTATATACTAGACGTCCTACTCCTCTTAGAAAAACAGCACACGCAGGAGTTGCTCTAAATTTTAAACGTGGAATGGATCTAGATGGAAAGAGTAAACCAGAATTACAAGGTAAATTCAGGAGAGTTTTTATTCAGAATGCCCTATTAGTAGGGTGTCAATATTTAAGAATACCTTCTAATTACACTGAAAATACGTTATATACTACTGATAGTGATACCAGTCGCCGTATTGACATTGACTCTATCTTAGTGGAACCACCACAAAGTCCTACGTCTGCGAATATAAATGAATTCTTTCAAAGACAAAATAAACTCGACCTCAATGTTCTAGATATGGATACAACCCACTGTGTTAGAAATAACTTTAAACCAAGTAGTACCCCCATTATGTTGAATTTAGCTAACGGATCAACTCCGGGTGGAGGATATTACAATGGTGCTATAGCACAAGAAGAAGCCGTGTGTCGTGCGACCAATTTATACTCGTATTTATTAACCGAACGAGAAAAAGAGATGTATCCCATCCGCTATACAAAACACGTTGGAACCCAAAGTGAAACCGAAATATCAAATGGTATTTTATCTAAAGGGGTCACTATTTTCCGTGCATCGGAGGGTGTACCCGATGGTTCAGGTAAAAATAGTAAAAATAGATACCTAACATTAGTAGAATCACCTATTCAATGTGATGTATTTAGTTTAGCTGGAAAAAAATTTGATAGAGAGGATGCGCCCTACTACACATCGTTAATGGATGATGGAGAATTAAGTGATACTCTAATTCAATCTATTTATAATGATGTGACTCTAATTTTGGAAGCGTGTAAACAACACGATCCGGTTGTTTTAGGAGCCATTGGGTGTGGAGCTTTTCTTAACAAAGCAGCCAAGGCGAACCCTGTTTTCGCACAGAAATATAGAGAGAGTGTGTGTAAAATGTTTATATATTTGCTACATACAGATGAATTTCATAGTGACTACACAGATAAAACAATCATTTTTGCCATATTAGACACTACACCTAATAAGAGGGATCCTTCGTTTGTCACATTTAACCAAATCATACAACAATATAGGGATACACCTCAAGGGGTTTCTAGTCTTATTCCGAAAGATATCTTACAAGCACTTGTTCAACAAGGTCATTTAACCTTGCATCAACAAACCTATAGTTTGAGTAATAAAGGTATAAACCAAAGAGAAGATATTGGTCCAACTATACCACAATTAGACCTTAGACCAGGTGTGTTACATATTGATCAAGATATTCAGTTGAAGCGTGGTTTAGATATTGACGGTAAGAGTGATCGTAGAAAACAACAAAAATATAGTAGAGTGTATGTTCAAAATAGTATATTATTAGCCTTTACTAAAGTTTGTCAAGGAACCATATATAAGAATACTCCCGTATCATTTTCACAAATAGTATATTCTCAAGGGTCAGAAGTATCACACGTACATCTGTTACCTGATTACGATACAGTTATGGAACATAATCCATATACGGGACACATAACTGTTACGCAAAAGATTATATCTGAAGCAATCGTTGCCGATAAACCAGATGGTCCTACCTTAGTAGTGAACATACTGAACGATATTCCTGGAGATGGATACAAGCAGGGCGTCTATACCGGATTATCTCAAGAACCTCATTTATGTCGTGCCAGTAATTTATACCCCTTCCTTTTACAAGCCATTGAAAAAGATATTCTCCCTGGAGATGGATTGGATAAACACAAGGGTAGAGTGGTTAATGGCATTCTGTCTCAAGGAGTGACTTTTTTCCGAGAAACAAACCACAGTGAAGATCCTGAAGATAAAACTCGTTACCTTACCTTACGTGAAGAACCAGTCGTATGTGATGTTTTGAGTGTGAAACCGGTTGTAATTGATGACAGTTCCAATATGGTAGTTCGCCCCACCCCTATGTTAGTTGGTGGTACTCCTGTCGATGAGAATATGTCTGGTGATGGTTCGGGACAAGATGCTAGCGAAAGTATTCAAAAAGTTGCCGCGTCACGTATATTCTCAGATACATTTAACTGGGAAGATAATTTGGATAAAGGAGATCTGCGTGATGCCGATCCTCTATCTCTCGCAAAAATAGATTATATACTGAAAAACAGAAAAGGTGAAGTAGATACATTACGTAAGGAAATTATAGTAAGGGAAGAGGAGTATAATCTCATACGCCTGATTGAGGATAAACGTGAGCTTACGCCGGGGTCGGATAGAGATAAGTTGCTTGCGGAGCTTAATGTATTGACGATGCCGCAGCTGCGCGTGAGGGCATTAGAAACGGGAGCGACGGAGGACGAAATAGATGATGCAATAGTTAGAGCCACAGAATCTATAGCCCAAAAAACCCCAGGAGATATTGCACGAATGATACTGGTAGAAAGAATGTTCAATATGGCTGGTAGATATATTGATGAAGATTTGTTTACCCTGATTTATAGTAAGGTGAAATTAATCTTAGATACGTGTGATCGCTACAATACAATTTATTTGAATCTATTGGGATCTATCCCAGATGAGTATTTAGAATATAACGACATTACAAGAAACTTTACACATTATATGATTGCTCTTATTTCGTATGTAATTCAAACTGAATATCCACAGTATGGTAATGGTAATAAAACGTTTATATTGAGTAATCCGGATACTCCATACACTGCATATGTTCCGGATGTACCGTTGCCTCCAACAGAGGAGCCTGCTCCTGCTCCTGCTCCTTCTCCTTCTTCTGAGGAGCAGGCTCCTGAAATACCTCTTCCAGGTACAGGTGATGACGCTTCTTACGACAGCGATGACGATGAAAGTTTTGAAGATGTCCTAGAAGAGGAGCCTGAGATGTCTGAAGCTGATCTAATAAAGTTAGCCACTTATAAGGATATAGCAGGGGTTATATTATCTACATTAACTCAAATAGGAATAGATTTACTTTATTTACTAAATGTTATCGTAAAAATACTACCCACTATAGATGCTTACGAAAAATTAGCTGATATGAATAATGATGATAGGCAACAACGACTTGACGAGATTGTAGAGAGTATTGTACATAATCAAGAAACACTACATACGTATGTAAATCGCAAAACTAGTCAGGGTCAAGAACTTGACCCGGAAAGTATAAAAGTATTGTTCACAACGATTGTAAATCAATCATATGATGCACTAGAACGAGAGACTCTTGTGACCGGTCCATATTCAATCGGTTAAGTAAACGTCTCCATTAACTAACAGTAACGCTTTCACTAAATTTTGAGATTGATAATCCTCAAATCTATATAATCTCCTTAGTTTCTTTGTCTCATTGGGTGAATAAAACATCATTTCATTGACATTGTATTTAATTTTATATCCCATACGTTGTTTATTAAGTATCCGCGTCACCGTAGGAAAGGTAGGCTCGGATTGAATGATATCTTCATAAAAAGGTTCTAAGGATATCATATCTTGATATACCGAAAACTGTTTTCCTAATTCCTCGGTTAAGGAATGGTCTTTATCGGCATATACATAAATAACCATATCTTGTAAGGATACCACACAAATCTTTTTAGAATTTTCTCGTAAATACCGTATATCTAATTCAGTCATATCTTCTTCTGGTTTAGAATCCACTTCGTAATAAATATACTCATTACCATCACCCGCTACGACACAATGATTGGGTCGGATATATTTCAAAAATGTAGCTTTCAATTGTGTTTGGTCTATTTCAAACAATTCACTTGCCGATATACCCGGGAAATACGCGATTTCGTGTAATAGTTGATTACTAAAGCGAATACATCTATCATTTAACCTAGGTTCATCTCGGGTATGTTGAATACAATCTAACGAAGATTCTTTGATGATATCAATCATATTTTGGGAAACCTTGTATTTTCTCTCCATCATTTCAAAGATCTTTTGATCGATAGTTTGTCCGATGTTGATAATCATTTCAATGAGTTCTTTGATGTCTTTGTGTTGTTCTTTGGCTAAATCTTGTTTGACATTTCCCAATTTCGGTACACTCGTCCATTGTCGTATAGATGTATAGATTTCTTCTATAGACGCTCCGGTGGGTAATACCGATAGATATAGGTATTCTTCTACGGTTCGTTGTTTCGGTTCTAAATCATCGTGGGAGTGTAATCGTATGGCTCGTCCAAACACCTGATCAATCCGAACAAAATTCCAGAAAGGCTCCAATATATGAACTTGACGAACACACGTCAGTGAAATACCCTCGGCACCCGCTCCGGAGATAATCATCACTTGAATCTGAGACCCGTATTTATTGTCAGGATGATTGTAAGCCTCCATATTCTGCTTACGTGTTTCAACCGATTCTTCTCCCGTGATAAAGGTATATTTGAGTGATTGTGTCGGTGGATTGGTGGGATCAAATCGTGAATATCCATTGGCCATCAGCATTTGCTCTAAAATTTCACCCCCAGAATCACCTCGGAAATCACTGTAAATCAATACCTTACCGGTAGCAATCTTTTGTGTAACAAACAATTGAATATTGGTCATCATTTTGAATAATTTGGGAGAATATTCATCTAATTGGTGATCCAAAGCTAAACTACGATTGGATTTCAGTTGTTCGTATTGTTGTAATTTTTGAGAGTACGCTCGGTCTTTATCCCGAATATATCTAAATTCATCATCCTTATAAATCATATTGCAAATTTGACGGGTCCGGATATTGAAATCAAAGGGGATTTCTTCGTGCAAGTGACGTCTCATTTGTCTCATTAAATCCTTTTTCTTTTCATTTCTCCAAACTTCAATATACTTACTAAATTGTGTATGACTCATTACACACGGTTCAATGGTAATGTTCTTTGCAATGGTGTAGTTTTCATAGCCTGGGGATAGTTTCGGAGTAGTAATGCTAGGCATAGTTCCTATTTTAGATCGGTCAATCGGATAATAGGATGTGAGTCCCATCAACATTCTGCGCAACAAGACTCGTTTTTTCGGAGGAACATCATACGATTCACGAAAGAAATAATCCATAAAGGTTTCATTATCGGTTAAATCTAACTCTTGTTCGTTATCTTTGATTTCAAATAAATTTTGCTTTGTGAAATACGGTGTTTCAGTGACTCTATCAAAGACTTGGGTTGTATCTAACGAAGCTTGAAGCGCTTCTTGTTTTGAGGGTAAGATAGTTGCTTCGGGGAACACTTTGGATAATCCTTTGAATATTTCAGTGATAAATTGTTCATACGAATAGGAGTGTTCTGTTGAGGTGTACACAACTTGGTTTTCGGGGTTCATCAGCGATACGAAATTTTCCGAGTGTTTAGTAAATGAAACAATCAACCGACCTTGGCTTCGTGATACATGAAATAATTCAATAGGTGAATGATCCTTATAAAAGATAGCGTTTAATTGACTCGTAACACTCACGGGATCTTCGCTAGATTGAACTGTAAACCGGTATATCTTTTGTTTTCCTTTTAACATATTATACAGGATCGCTATTTCACAGGGTTTGTTGATAATCGGTGTTCCCGATAAAAAGACTAATTTCACCTTTTCCGCATTGAGTATCCATTCATAAAACGTTCTGGCCGAACCACTATTATTTAAAATTTCTCTAACAAAATTATGAACTTCATCAATAATGAGGGTTTCTTGATAAAAAGGTGATTCAACATCGTGTTTTTTAATATTCCGTTTCGTTTGTTTGATTAATTCTTGTTTGATCGCTTCATTGGTGTGTTTACGGACTTCGTTTTCGTCAAATAAATCTTGATCGTCCGCTGATTCAGCGATCTCTTTGGCTTCAGATCGTTTGATAGGTGGTAAGGGATTGTAATGAATGAAATTGTATTTCAATTGAACCAACTTGTGTATTTGACATTCAAGAGCGAGTTTTTCATAGGGTTCTAAACTGTCGTAACTCTTATCTCCCCCATACATCCAAAAGCCTTGGGTTTGTTTAATCTTAGGAGATACTTCTTTGTATTTTTGTTGAATTCGTTTCTTGAGTTCTGGAATATCCTCTTGGAGTTCGGGTTCGGCTTCCAGTAGAGTAAAAGATATCTTTTTTTTGACTTCCCGAATGGTGTGATTGAATATTTCTTTGAGTTGGTCTTCTCCAATAGAAAATTGTTTGAATATCTTTTTACGGAAAGCGGTATTGCTTTGAATATCCGATAGAGGCGTAAATGACCATTGTTGTCCTTGGATATCAAGCTCTTTTTGACCCCATCGCTTAACCTCACCCACAAAGTTACTTTCTAATGAGGCGGGTAAGAGTGTTCTGATTTTCATATCATCCGATAAACTCTCGGCCATAGTCACTGCGGTCGCGGTTTTACCGGTACCTAACCCATGGTACACTAAGAGACCTCGGTACGGTGTTTCTATAGATAGATATTCTCTAACTAAAATCTGATATACATTTAACTCTGAATCTTTGGTTTCTTTGAGAACTTTCTTATAAAATCCATCATTGATAAATTTCACAAAGGCCTTTCTATGAGGCACAATATACTGACTTTGTTTGATGTCTAGATATTTACCGGTAGTTACGTCGTCATAGGGGATCGGTTGTCCGCTTTCATCGTAGCGGGGTGAATCGGGTGAATATTCTTCTGCCTCTTCTGGCTCATCAGCCTCTTCTGGCTCTGCCTCTTCTGGTTCTGGCTCATCTGGTTCAGCCTCTTCGTCCTCTTCTTGGGGCTCTGGCTCATCTGCCTCTGGTTTCTCTTCACTAGGAACATATTGAATTAAATCATCTGCATTGCGTTTGTTACTTGATTTCTTTAATTCCATCAATTGTTTCTTTTGAGAGGGCTGGATTGTTTTGTCTTTGACCAATTGATTTAATCGTGTCGCGCGTATATTTTTGATATCTCCATCAAAGTATTTTCGTAGAATATCGCGAACCGATTTATCCAATACTAATTTCTCAGGTTGATAGG
>MDTG01429282.1_pt1 | contig 14605 bp, 3 predicted proteins | sample 811421 | NCBI WGS metagenome assembly MDTG01 (sample SAMN05326645, study PRJNA326480) | marine metagenome | isolation source: seawater | place: Pacific Ocean: South East | collected 2011
CATATGCTGCGGCCGCTGCAGGCTCTGAAAAAAGTCCGCAGCTTGAAGACAAATCTTTTTGAGCAGAAAGAATTTCTTCATCAGTCAATGTTATGCAATGACCACCATATGATTTAAGATTTTTTATTGCAAGATATCCATTACTTGGAGTATTTACAGAAATTGAATCTGCGATCGTTTCAGCATACTGTTCCTTAAATTCTCCAGAAGACATTGCCTTAAAAATGGCAGAACTCCCGGAAGCCTGAATTGCATGAATTTCTGGCATTTTTGGAATCTTTTTAAACTTTAGCAGATCCCTAAACCCTTTATACAATCCTGACAATATTACTCCGTCTCCAACGCTAACGAATACATGATCAGGCACTCTGCCGAGCTGGTTGAATATTTCAATAGAAACAGTTTTCTTGCCCTCAATGGTCATTGGATTGTAAGCAGTGTTTCGATTCATGCCTCCAAATTTTTTTGAATATTGAATTGAGAGCGCAAACGCTTGGTCATAATTTTTCTCAGCAAGTACTAGATCTGCACCGTATTGTAGCGACTGAATCATCTTTGCAGGAGGTGCCGTCTTTGGTAAAAATAGCTTAACTTTCAGTCCTGCAGCTGCACCAACTCCTGACATGGAAGATCCAGCATTTCCAGTGGAGGCAACAACAACTTCATCTATATGGTTTTTTCTGGCAAATGCAGCCACTAAAAGCGAAGCTCTGTCCTTCAATGATCCTGTAGGATTAAGTCCGTCATCTTTAAAATATAGCTTAGAAAATTCATGTTTTTTCATAAGTCTTACTGGATGCCAGAGGGGCGTATTGCCTACTGGCATTTTTGGAAAAAACTTCCGTTCAATCGGCAAATAATCCAGCGGATCATTGCTGATAGGGGTCCCATTTAATTCTACTTCCAAGACACCTTTTAAGGGCTCACCACTTTTTTTCCCTGGTTCACATTTTGGGCACAGCATAAGTTCCGGTGTGATTTCATATTTAGCTTCACACTGGCTGCATTTGTATACAAATGTAAGCAAATAGTGTTTTGTGGTACAAATTTGTAGGCTTTTAAGTATTTTTACTAACTTAAGCTTATAAAATTTATGATCAAATAACGAGGATTAATTTAGACAACTTACTGAATTTCAGCTGGAGAATAGCTGAACTCGAGTTTTTGAAAAGAAAGTATTTCCTCAAGTTCTTCAATCAATTCTGGTGTGAAATCTACTCTTTCTTCAGGAGTGATTTGTATTGTGACGGATTCAGGAGTTTGTATTGAGAAAGAAAATGTTTTGTTTCCGGAATATTTCTGCAATATGTTTCTAAGCAAGCTCATTGAATCTTGTTTAAATGTTTCCGGTCCAAATTGTATCAGCATTTTACTTGCTTCTTCTTCTCTGATCTTTGAAAGGGATCTTATATTATCTGCGAACAAGCTTATATCTTCCTCACGATGATTTACCCTTCCTGTTATCATAAGCGGTTCTTCACTTTCCAGTAAGTCACCTGTTTTTTTATAAACACTTGCGAAAACAGGAAACTCTATTGTGCCTCTTAGATCTTCCAAAGTAACAATGGCATATTTTTCGTTTTTTTGGTTTAGCCTAATAATATTACTAACTACAGTACCTATCAATGATATTTTTTCTTTTTCAGAGTGAGCACCATCTTTTAATTTTGAGGTTGTTGTAGAAAGAAATTTGATTTCTGAGGTAAAGCTGTCTAAAGGGTGTCCAGATACATAAAATCCTAATGCGGCTTTTTCCTGATTGAGGCGTTCCTTTTTAGGCCAATTTTTTAACTCTGGATATTCAAGTGTGGTTTCTGTTGCTTTTACATCACTTGAATCTAATAATTCAAACAAAGAAGTTTGAGATTCATCTTCAGCACGCTGAAATTCCTGTGCCAGATGAAATGCCCCATCTAGAGCAGCTGTTAGCTGGGCTCGATTATCATGAAGTGAATCAAACGCTCCGCATTTTACAAGCGTTTCAAACATCCTTCTATTGATTTCATTCAAATTCACTTTCTTCATGAATTCCATGAAATCTTTAAGTTTCCCGTGTTCATTTCGTACTTTTAAAATCGCATCGACTGCTTTTCCACTAACGTTCTTCACTGCATTCATCCCAAATCTAATAACTTCAACTCTTGCTTCATGACGAAGCCATGAAACGATTCCAGATTGTGGACTTAAGTCTAAAGTTGAAGTAGAATTCATAGGATGCTCTATGTTTTTGGAAAATGCTGCTAAAAAATCCTCCTCATGCTTGAAATCTTTATTTTTAAGCTTTTTCATTGATTCCCTTATTGGCTCCTGCCAATCTAAAGTTATTCCATCCAAAACATCTATCTTGACTGCAAAGTCTCTTTCAAAATGTGTAATAGTTCTTTCAGTAATTCTGAATTCTGCCGGTGCAACTGTAAAATGCTTACTGCTATGATTAACATCAGGGGGTAAAACCTTTATACCCATGGTTTTGCATTCACTGATATAATTTATGATATTATCTTGATTGTTGATCGAGCCATTAAATAATGCGGCCATTAACTGCACAGGATAGTTAGCTTTTAGAAAAGCAGTTTGATAGGAAATTAATCCGTATGCAACACTGTGGGATTTGTTAAAACCATATCCTGAGAAATAATTTATAGTGTCAAATATTTCATTTGCTTTTTCCTCAGGGATTATTGTTTGAGGGCATAGATGTACAAAATTCATGTTTTTAAGACAACCTTCCACAAATTGAGTACGTTGTTCAGCCAATATTTCAGGTGACTTTTTGCCGATGGCTCTGCGTAGTAAATCCGCCTGACCTAGTGAAAACCCAGCTAGGACCTGTACGCATTGGATTATCTGTTCTTGATAAACAAGCACACCATATGTTTCCCTTAAAATATCTTCCATCAGCGGGTGCGGATAAACCACTTTTTTACGTCCATGCTTACATTGTACATAGTCCTCAACCATTCCTGAACCTAAAGGTCCTGGACGATATAGGGCTAGAATGGCTACAATATCTTCAAAAGATGAGGGTTGCATGTTTGCCACCAGCCGTTTCATTCCCGAAGATTCAAGTTGGAAAACCCCAACTGTATTTCCACTACAAAGCAAATCGAACGTAATTCTGTCATCCATATTGATATGATTGATGTCAATACTTGATGAATCTGGACGGCTTTTTTTGATTAAATTAAGAGTGTAGTCAATAGTTGATAGATTTTGTAAGCCTAGGAAATCAAACTTTACTGCACCCTGGTCTTCGGCGAATTTCATGGGATACATTGACTGTAATGTTCCATCTTTCCCTGTACATACAGGCATTACATCTCGGATATCCTTGTCCATGATGATCACACCTGCAGCATGAGTTCCCAGATGAGTGTTCAAATCTTCAAGTTGCCTGCTAAATTTAATAAGTTTTCTCTCATTTTCACTACCATCTATTGCAAGAGATGACAATTCAGGTACTTTCTCCAATGCATCATCAAGTGTGATATTCAAATCATTTGGGACTAATTTTGCAATTTTGTCTGCTTGAGAATAAGGAAAATCCAACACTCTTGCAACACCTCTCACAACTGCTTTTGCTTTTAGCGATCCAAAGGTAGAAATCTGGCATACGTTTTTTTCACCATATATCTGACGAACATGTTCGATCACCTTATCCCTTCCATCAACATCAAAATCAATGTCAAAGTCAGGAAGACTGACACGGTAAGGGTTGAGGAAACGTTCAAAAAGAAGTCCATAGTGTAACGGATCTATATCGGTAATCAGAAGAGCATATGCTACAAGGGAACCTGCTCCTGAACCGCGTCCTGGCCCTACAGAAACACCATTTTCCTTCGACCATTTAATAAATTCTGAAACAATCAAAAAGTATCCCGGAAACTCCATCTGGATTATGACTTCAAGCTCAAAGTGTAAACGGTCATCGTAAGGCTTACGAAATTCTTCAAATGTACATTCCGGCATGTAGAGTTTAAAAAGTTTCTTCAAGCGATTTTCCAGTCCTGCTTTTGACTCATTTTGAAGCTTAAAGTCAAGAGTTTCTCCCTCTTTAGTTGAAATTTGCGGAAGGAAAATTTTATTGTTTTCCAGAGAAAGATCGCACTGTTCAGCTATTTTACTTGTATTATCCAGCGCAATAATCGGAAGTTCAGCAAATGCGGACAGCATTTCATCCGGATTTTTTAAGTATCGCTGGTTTCCAAGCATTTGAGGCACAGCTTCATCGGTCACTCTGTGTTGTAATCCCATTAGCCATAGAATATATTGTGCTTCGGCTTCCTCCTCAGTTAGGTAGAAACAATCGTTGGTCCCTACAAATGGAATATTTAATTTTTCCCCAAGCTTTACTAATTGCTCATTTAGTATCTTTTGTTCTGGAAGTCCTGTATTTTGAAGTTCAATATAATAACGGCCACCAAAAAGATCCCGATACCAAGTGGCAACCCGTTCAGCGTCGTCTAAAAGGCCATTATTCAGTAAGCGATTAATTTGACTGTTCATTCCGCCACTTAGTGCAATCAAACCTTCATTGTATTCTTCCAGTAAATTATGATTTACGCAGGGGATACCATTGATTTTTCCTTTTGTGAAGCTATGGCTTAGCATTAAGCTAAGATTTTTATAACCCTCGCGGTTTAGACACAATAATTGAACTTGGCCTGGGGATGGTTTTTTTCTTCCAAAGCCGTTTAGCTCCTGTTTTGGTTCTTCTTCAGCAACTGAGGCACCAACACCAATTATAGGCTGCAGATTTTCTGCTTTCATAGCATGATAGAATTCTATTGCACCAAACATGTTACCGTGATCTGTTATTGCACAAGACTCATAACCTTTTTTCTTCAGGGCTGCAGGCAGATCTTTTATTCTTATTGCTCCCTCAAGAAGTGAGTATTGAGTGTGGAGATGAAGGTGAGTAAACATTTATAATCTTTTACAAATAAGAGTGCTGTTAGTTATCAAAATATTATCCTACATCCTGACTCGTTTACCTTTTGAATCATAGAAAGCCTTTAATGAAGGACGTGCGGGGTATCTTTCACCAGCAATCTCAATTTCGAATCTGTTAGATTGGAGAAATTCTTTCGAAACTCCCTCCTCGCATCTAACATAACCCATTCCTAGACATGTACCGATTGTATGACCGTACATACCTGAAGTCAAATCACCCACAATTGTATCTCCACACCAGATTGGCTCATTGTGATACAGGAGCGGTTGAGGGTCATCCAAAGCAAACTGTACAAGGCGTCTTTTTAAAACTATATTCTCTTTTTGTTTAAGTAGAGCATCCCTGCCAATGAAACCACCCTTTTTGTCAAATTTTACTGCGAAACCAAGACCTGCATTTAAAGGTGTGTCCTCATCTGTGATGTCATGTCCCCAGTGCCGATATGCTTTTTCCAGCCGGAGAGAATTAAGCGCATGCATTCCTGCCATTTTCAATCCATGTTCATCACCAGCCTCAACTATCTTGTCGTATATGTCCTGAGCAAATTCTGTAGGAATATATAGTTCCCATCCTAGTTCTCCTACATATGTTATCCTTAAAGCTAATGCTTTTGCATATCCTATTTCTATTTCCCTTCCTGTGCAGTACGGAAAAGATTGATTTGATAAATCTTCTGGTGTTAATCTTGATAGTAAATTTCTGGATTCTGGTCCCATCAAACTTAAAACTGTGTAGGCCGAAGTGACATCTGTTACATAAGTTTTGGCATCTTCAGGTATGTTTTTGTTAAGCCAGGCTAGATCTCGAAATTGGCTAGCACCTGCCGTGATAATTAAAAAAAGATTCTCTCTCAAACGGGTTACGGTCAGATCTGATTCTATACCACCTCTTTCATTAAGAAAACTGGTATAAACTGCCTTGCCATTAGGGACATCGATATCATTAGCACAAATTCTGTTAAGAATTTTTTCTGTATCCGGTCCTTGCATAAAGAATTTTCCAAAGGAAGACATATCAAACAGCACAACATTTTCCCTGGCAGCATTATGTTCTGAAGCAGAAAAATCAAACCAGTTTTGTCTGCCGTAACTATATTTGTAGCTTGGCTTCTTTCCAGATTCAGTAAACCAGTTTGCACGTTCCCAGCCGGACATCTCACCAAAGCATGCGCCAGCTTTTTCTAGACGGTCATGTAAGACAGATTTGCGTACTCCTCTTCCTGTTTCTGGCTGATGAAAAGGCCAATGCATGGCATAAAGTAATCCTAGCGCTTCGCTGGTACGCTCTTCCAAATATTTTGAGTTGATCTGGAAAGGGTGGAAGCGACGAATGTCCACATCTGACAAATCCATCGTTGGGTGTCCATTTAATATCCACTCAGAAAGAGCCTTGCCAGCACCACCCGCAGACTGAATACCGATTGAGTTGAAACCTGCGGCTACAAAAAAATTTTTAAGTCCTGGAGTCTCTCCTAGAATATAACGATTGTCTGGAGTAAAACTTTCAGGTCCGTTGAAAAAAGTCTGGATCCCCGCATCCTCTAATCTCGGCATACGGTGAATGGCGTTCATCATTGATGGCTCAAAATGTTCCCAATCATCAGGAAACTGTCCAAATGAAAAATCATTCGGAATGGTATGCAAAGGGCGTGGTTTAGATTTTGGCTCAAAACTCCCCACCAGCATTTTCCCAGCGTCTTCCTTTGCATATATCCAGCCTGTGGGATCACGAAGAACAGGTAGATTAGTGGGCAATCCAATTTCATCAGTAACAATATAAAAATGTTCTGCTGCAAATAGAGGGACATTTACTCCTGCCATAAGTCCAATTTCTCGCCCCCAAAGACCTGCACAGTTCACTACAATTTCAGATGTTATGTCTCCCTGATTGGTTTTAACTCCGATTGCTTGTCTTTTCCTAATTTGAATTCCGGAAACCTTAACTCCTTCAAATATTTTTGCTCCACCCATTTTTGCGCCCTTGGCTAGAGCTTGAGTTACATCGATTGGATTAATCTGGCCGTCTTTAGGTAGAAAAACAGCACCTTCAAGATCATTTATATTTAGCAATGAATGCATTTCACCAGCCTCTCTTGGAGAGATTACCTCAACTTCCAGTCCAAAGCATTTGGCCATTGAAGCTCCACGTTTTAGCTCTTCAAAACGTTCTTTATCCGGAGCAACACTGATTGAGCCATTTTGTTTGAATCCAGTTGCCTGACCAGTTTCTTCTTCTAGTTTAGAATAAAGTTCGCTAGTGTACTGGGCTAGCATTGTCATATTTTTTGTTGCCCTAAGTTGACCAACTAGTCCTGCGGCGTGCCAAGTTGTTCCGCATGTCAGCTCTTTGCGTTCAAGCAAAATTATATCGTACCACCCAAGTTTTGTTAGATGATAGGCTACACTGCATCCAATTATGCCTCCTCCTATAATTACTACTTGAGCATGTTTTGGGATTGCTTTCATTTATTCCAGATTTTAAAGATCATTAGAAATCAGCAAAATTAATATAAGCGGCAATAGTTTTACAACTTTGAGAAAGTACCGTCAATCATATATTTTCTTCAGCAAAAAGTAACTATAAAGAGAGCTTTAGTAGACTTATTACTCTATTCCACCTTGTTGCTCAAAATAATTACTGTCATACTAATAGTCAATTATAAAAATCTAACTTTAACTCCAAACATTCCATTCTTAAGAACTTTTCTCGTCTAAATGTCGCAAGGAAACGATCAAATTGTTGTTATCGGAGCATCAGAGCACAATTTGAAAAACATCAATCTGGAAATTCCTAGAAATACCCTTACTGTTTTTACAGGTGTAAGCGGCTCAGGTAAATCCTCACTTGCCTTTGACACTATCTTCAAGGAGGGTCAACGGCGTTTTGTTGAATCACTTTCAGCATATGCACGCCAATTTCTTGGTCAATCAGATAAACCTAGAGTAGAGCACATGGAAGGTCTCAGTCCAACCATCTCTGTAGACCAAAAAACGGTAAACAGGAGTTCACGTTCGACAGTTGGGACTGTCACTGAGGTTTACGACCACTATCGGCTTCTTTTTGCTCGTTTGGGTAAGCCCCATTGCCCAGAGTGCGGAACACGTATTACCTCTCAGAATCCTGAACAAATTACAGATTATGCCTACCTTGACGGATTAAATGAACACTGTCTTATCCTTGCCCCTATGGTTCAGGAGCGGAAAGGAGAATACAGGAAAGAGCTTGAAGAGTGGGCTGCTCAAGGATTCGTTCGAGCGAGAGTTGACGGGAAGATTAGAAGACTTGATGAAGAGATCAAACTTGCACGCTATGAAAAGCACACAATTGAACTGGTTGTTGATAGACTGAAAATAAATTCTGAAGAAAAGAGTAGGTTCACTGAAAGCGTGGAAAAGGCACTTATACTCGGTGAGGGCATGGCTATCCTGCATTACCGAAAACGAAGTACAGAAAATGATAATGAAATACACCAAGATGAAGATCACTTGTTTAGTCAATTAATGGCATGTCCCAACTGCCAGATTGCTTTACCGGAAATGGAACCGCGTTTGTTTTCCTTTAACGCTCCTCAGGGAGCTTGCCCAAACTGCAATGGCATTGGCCAGACGAGCACCTTTACGGAAGAAAAACTTTGTGATCCAAAGCTTTCTGTATTGGATGGTGCTATTCAATGTTTTTCAGAAAAAGGCAACCTTATGTACACTAGAATTGACCAGAGGCATGTCAATAAATTGATGGATACATTTGGAATTAGTAAAAAATCATTATGGAAAAATTTGTCTGTAGAAAATAGACAGCTTATTTTGTACGGAAACACAAAAATGAAGCTTGGAGTATCAAATATTTTCCGCTTCCCAGGCATGCTGTTAAAGAAACTTGATAAGGGACAATGGGCAGGATTTATTCCAATCCTGACATTTGTAAATCGTTTTGTTAAAAGACCCCTAGAAAAGTTTCAACACATTTCAATCTGTCATGAATGCAAGGGCAGTCGTCTAAATAAAATGGCTTTGGCAGTGAAATTTCATGGAAGGGATATTAGCTCTCTCAGTAGTGATTCAATAGAATCCTCCATCAGTTTTTTTGAAAAAATAAAACCTACTGAAACTGAGCAAAAAATAGGAAGGGACATATTCCGTGAAATTATGGATCGGTTGAATTTTTTGAATGACGTTGGTGTGGGATACCTATCTCTTGAGCGATCTGCTTCTTCATTATCCGGAGGAGAGGGCCAGCGAATTAGACTTGCTTCACAGCTTGGTGCAGGTTTGCAGGGTGTATTGTATGTACTTGATGAACCATCAATAGGACTACACCAGAGCGATAATATTAACTTAATCCGTACCTTAAGAAAACTACGAGACAGGGGGAATACTGTTTTGGTTGTTGAACATGATGAGGAAACAATCAGATCTGCAGACCATCTGGTGGACATTGGTCCCACTGCTGGAATGAAAGGTGGATATATAACAGCACAGGGAAGTCTAAAAAATATCATTGAAACACCTGAATCAATTACGGGTCAGTTTCTTTCAGGCAATGAAAAAATTGATATACCATCAAAGCGTCGTGCTCCTTCTAATAGAAAAATTACTATACATGGAGCAAATTATAATAATCTAAAAAATATTGATTGTCACATTCCTTTGGGACTTTTTGTGGCTGTAGCAGGAGTTTCAGGTTCAGGAAAATCTTCATTGATTGATGGCATTCTTAAAAAGGCACTTACAAATAACCTGATGAAGGACAGTAAAGAAAAACCCGGTGATCATAAAAAGATTTCTGGGATTGAAAAAATTGATAGAGTGATAAAAATTGATCAAACTCCAATTGGTCGTACACCGCGCAGCAATCCTGCAACTTACACGAAAGTACTTGACCCGATTCGAGAATTATTTTCAATGACCCCAGAGGCTAAGGCCAGAGGATACAAAAAGGGGCGTTTTTCCTTTAATGTTAAAGGAGGTAGATGTGAAGATTGTCAGGGTGCTGGATTGAAAACTATTGAAATGCAGTTTCTAAGCGATGTACAAGTGCCGTGTGATGTTTGTAGAGGGAAACGATTTAATACTGAAACACTGCAAATATTTTATAAAAACCATACAATTCAGGATGTACTCGAAATGACGGTAAAAGAGGCAGAAATTTTCTTTTCTGCAGTGCCAAAAATTCATTCAATACTTCAGACGCTTTTAGATGTTGGTCTTGGTTATATAAAACTTGGACAGCCCTCCACAACGTTGTCTGGTGGTGAAGCGCAGCGAGTAAAAATATCTTCTGAATTAAGGAAAAAAGCCACTGGAGATACTATTTACATTCTGGATGAACCAACTACCGGACTCCACTTTCAGGATATTCGTTTGTTATTATCATGTCTAAATGGATTAGTTGATCAGGGTAATACAGTTTTAGTAATAGAACACAATCTGGATGTTCTTAAAGTTGCAGATTACTTGATTGAACTGGGACCAGGAGGTGGACAATATGGAGGGGAGTTGGTTGGTGAAGGTCCCCCAGAGCATTTGGCGGAGAGACAGACCTTGACAGGAAAGTTTTTGAAAACAATTTTTACTTTGGCTGAAAATTCAAAAAACAGCAATGGCATCAAGAAAGGAAAGTTAGTTAGGAAAAAATTAGTTAATTTTGAGAGATACGGAGGAAAAAATTCTTCAGAATTTAGAGGTTTAGAAGACCAAAATATTAGAAATTTAATTACACAAAGAGACATTCTGATCAAGGGAGCCTCCAAGAATAACCTCAGAAATGTGGATGTACGTATCCCGAACAGCAAAATGACCGTCATAACAGGTGTGTCAGGTTCAGGTAAAACTAGTTTAGCTTTTGATACAATTTTTGCAGAAGGACAGGCACGTTATCTTGAATCACTTTCTACATATGCGAGAAGATTTTTAGGGCGTATGGACAAGGCACCTGTTGATACAATTGATGGGCTCTCTCCTGCTATAGCAATAAATCAGAAATCGACGGTAAGAAATCCTCGTTCAACTGTGGCAACAACAACGGAAATTTATGATTATTTACGTCTGCTATATGCACGTATTGGGAAAGCACATTGTCCAATAACTGGGAAGCCTCTTATAGGTTATAGTTCAAGCAGCGCTGCTGCATACTGTACTAAACATTTTGAAGGTGAACGGGTGGAATTGCTTGCTCCTCTGTATTTGCCGGGCTCGAGCAAGATCTTGTTATTGGATAATCCAAAGCACTTGGTAAATGTTGTAGATCCTTTGGTAAAGGACGGATTTGTGCGAATTAATATCAACGGTGAGCCAATTCGTCTTGATGAATGGGATGATATATATACAAACCAAAAAGATCAAAATGGTTTTGAATTAACCCAAAACACAAAAGTTGATTTGGTTATTGATCGTTTACTTGTGAGTAAAGCTGATCAAAAAAGGCTAGCGGAAGCTATCGAGAACGCATTTCATCGGGGACATGGTTTAGTAAAAATATGTCTAATTGATCAGAATGGTGAAACTAAAATGTTGTCGGAAACCCCTGCCAATGTTGAAAGTGATTTTTTTCAGCTGGAAGAACTGACACCGCGGATGTTTTCTTTCAATTCACATGTAGGAGCATGTCCAACTTGTGATGGTTTGGGGGTGGCAAATATAAATGATTCGCCATGCTCAGATTGTGATGGTGAGCGTTTAAAGACTGAATTTAGATCTGTAACAATTAATGACTTAAACATTAGTAAATTTTGCCAGTTTTCAATCACCGAGGCCCGCACGAAAATAGAAAATTGGGAATTTACAGAAAATCAGCAAAAAGTAGCGGAGCAGGCGCTTGGAGGAATTATTTCAAGACTTAAATTTATGGAGGATGTGGGGCTAGATTATTTAACGCTTGATCAAAAAACCTCCACTCTTTCTGGAGGTGAAGCCCAACGTATAAGGCTTGCCTCTCAGATTGGGTCAGGCTTAGTAGGTGTAATGTACGTATTGGACGAACCTACAATTGGATTGCATGCTCGTGATACTAACAGGCTGATAAAGACTCTGAAACAAATGCGTGATAGAGGCAACAGCGTGATCATGGTGGAACACGACCTAGATACAATCAGGCAAGCGGATCATCTTATTGACATAGGTCCCGGAGCAGGGCATTACGGAGGAAGGATTTCTGCGTTTGGTAGTCCATCTGAAATCGCTTCTAAAAAAGAGACCCTAACTGGACAATATTTAAGTGGCAAAAAATCGATTTCAATTCCGGAAAATTGTCGCCCGCTTAGACAGGATTATTCACTTAATGTAACTGGTGCGACGGCAAACAATTTAAAAAAACTTGATGTTATGTTTCCGTTGGGAGTCTTTACTGTAGTAACGGGTGTTTCCGGATCTGGCAAATCATCACTGGTTGTAGATGTTTTGCAACGTGCTTTAGAGAAAGAATTAAATGGGAAACAGGTTATACCTGGAGAGCATGAAAGTATTGTGGGAATTGAAAAAATTGAATCTATGATGGTTATTAATCAGGATCCGATAGGACGAACTCCACGTTCAAATCCTGCAACTTACTCTAAAGTGATGGATCCAATCAGGGATGTATTTTCTTCAATGCCGGAAGCTCGAGAAAGAGGATATAAAAAGGGGCGTTTTTCATTTAATGCAAAAGAAGGCCGCTGTTCAACTTGTGAAGGTCAGGGATTTCATCTTATTGAGATGCATTTTTTGTCAGATGTATGGGTAAAATGCGATCAGTGTAAAGGAAAAAGATACAATAGGGAGACACTTTCTGTAAGATTCAAAGGATTTACGATTGCTGATGTACTTGAAATGGAAATAAGCAAGGCTTTAGAAATTTTCAATTCCCAACCTCGTATTAATCGAATTCTTAAAACAATGGATGAAGTAGGTTTGGGTTATATGAAATTAGGTCAGGCCGGAAATACACTTTCAGGTGGTGAAGCTCAGCGTTTGAAGCTTTCAACTGAATTAGCTCGCAGGTCAAGAGGTGCAACACTGTATATTTTGGATGAACCAACCACCGGTCTACATGTAGATGATGTAGCAAGATTGCTTAAAGTTTTACATCGGTTAGTAGATCAAGGTCATTCTGTACTTGTTATTGAACATAATTTAGAAGTAATCAAAACAGCAGACTGGGTAATTGACCTTGGTCCAGAAGGAGGAGATAGAGGCGGTCACATAGTTTATCAAGGAATTCCAAAAAACTGCGCTAGTAACCACGAAAGCTATACAGGAAAGTTCTTAGAACCATCCTTTAATATTCCTGCAGAGCCATAAAGCAAGTATGAGTAATTGAAACTAACAAATTAATTTTAGGAGATAACAATTGCAGGCAATTATACCAAGTCATTACCTTAAGAATCTCTAAATGAACCTGAGATAAGACTTGTGAAATCAATAATCACTCAGATTAAGAATTCAACAAAAAACATTAGTCGTATATAACTTATTAAGGTATAACGTAGGTAGAATATGTGAACTCTTAAATTAGAAAAAAATAAATTAGAGTTGCAGTTGATTTTGATTACATTTTGCTCTCATATATTATCTTTATTATTACTCACAGGATCTCTTTCGGAATCTTTTCAACTTTGTAAAAATATTTAAATTCAGAACTTAGGTATCTTTATTTGCGAGCGTCTATATTGGGAAAAAATTTGAAAGGTTAAAATCTTTCCAAGAATTTTTTCAATTGGTATATTGTTAAAGATTAAATAAAACATGCTGGATTTATTGATATTTGTAAAACCAATAACACTGTGAACTTTGATTCAATAGACTTTAATCTCATTCTTTTATCCTTCATGTGGTTGATTGTAGGAATAATTTCAACATGGTTTTACATGAAAAAAATCATTATGTATCAATCACTTGAAAACCAAAATGTACAAGACTCATTGAAAGATCTTTTTCAGAAGAATGAAGACCTATTGATTGAAAAAATGGAGCTTGATAAACAATTGGCTGTTTTGAAACGAGAAGCATATAGGCTTCCTGAAATGGAAGAAGAATTGAAAATTCAGCAAAACAAATATTCAGAAATACAAATTTTAAAAGCCACATTAGAAGAGAGACTTGATTCCAAAGAGAATGAATCAAGAGAAAAATTAAAATTCCTTGAGGAAGCTAAAAAATTGATGGGAACAGAGTTTGAAAATCTATCTGCAAAGATTTTTGATACAAAATCAAAGCAGTTTACTGAAGAAAATAAAGATAATATTCAAAATTTGTTGACTCCTATCCAGACTAAATTAAAGGAGTTTCAGGAAAAAGTTGAAAAGTTCCATTTGGAAGATGAGACTGGGAGAGCATCAATAAAGGCGGAATTTGAGCACTTCAAGGAAGTAAGCTCAAATCTAAGTCAAGATGCACAAAATCTAACAACTGCCCTTAAGGGAGACACTAAGCAGCAAGGTGACTGGGGAGAATTGATTCTTGAAAAATGTCTGCAAAATGCTGGATTAGTTGAGGGTGAACATTATCAAAAGCAACGACAAATAAAATCAGAGGAAGGCACAGAATTACGTCCTGATTTTATTATCAACTTGCCTAATAATCGTATTTTGATCGTAGATTCTAAGGTTTCTCTGATTGCATATAACAGTTACATTTCTGCGGATGATGATGAAAAAAGAAAAGTTGCTGCCAAAAAACA
>MDTG01006454.1_pt1 | contig 14604 bp, 9 predicted proteins | sample 811421 | NCBI WGS metagenome assembly MDTG01 (sample SAMN05326645, study PRJNA326480) | marine metagenome | isolation source: seawater | place: Pacific Ocean: South East | collected 2011
AGATAACCGCCAAGGACGCCAAGAACGCCAAGGAATGCCGAATCTTGGCGTCCTTGGCGTCCTTGGCGGTTCGATCCAAGAAGACAGGAAGGAGCTGTCGCTGTCAGCGGCAGCTCCTTTGCGTTGGTTGGCTCGGGGTGTCGGAGGAAGAATGTGGGTTTGTGTTTTGTTATCCCGGTGGTGATCCCGGACCCGTCATGATTCCTCCTCGCTCCAAGCTTGCTCTCGCTCTTCTTTCGAAGGCGGATCGGCTGGCGGATCGGCTGGCGGATCGGCTGACGGATCGGCTGACGGATCGGCTGACGGATCGGCTGACGAGGACCTTCTGCGCGATCCCGCGGGATCGCGGTTTTGTGGAGAAGCGTGGAGAGGTGGAAAACGCGATCCCGCGGGATCGCTGATTTGTGGAGAGGCGTGGAAACGGGGAGAAGTCGGCGGCGGCGCGCTACGCCCCGTATCTCGCGTTGCGTAGGGCTTGCCCGAGTTGCAGTAGCACAGCAGCTGGGGGGTCGGCCTGGGGGCAGTTGCACCCTCGAGTGAGGTAGTCCGTGGCGGACTGGCTGGCCCCGAGGCCGCCGCTGGCGAAGCGGTTGCTGTCCCGAACCTTCCACAGCAGGAGGCCGTCGGGTCGCAGCTGCAGCGAGGCACGGTCGCCGCGGAGGTCCCCCGACTCGACGGTCCAGCGCCAAACTCGCCCCTCGATCGGCCTCGCCGTCACGTCAGCGCCCCGCTCCCACCAACACCCCACCCCGACTCGCGAGGTGCTCGCGCCAGGGCGTGCCGGGGCCGTTGTTGCGCCACTCGCGCTTGGCGGTCGGGCCGGTCGCGCTGGTCCCGATCTCGATCGAGCCGAGCCACACCCCGTCCGGCCCCCAGGGGCCCTGGAAGCCGAGCCAGCGGGCGACGGGGTCCCGCGGCTGCTCGCGCTCGCCGAGGTCGATCAGCGCGGTGTCGCGCCAGGTGTCCCAGCGCTCGCCCAGGCCGTTGGCCACGTCGAGGTGGCCCACGATCGCTTGCGGCAGGCCGACCGAGGCGATCACCACGGCGTTGGGGTAGGAGGCGTGCTTGCCCTGGCTGACGTAGACGGCGGGGTGGGTGTCCTCGATCCGCTCGAGGTCCTCGGCGGCCACGACCAGGCACTTGTCGTGGCCGTAGAAGTAGCCGCCGAGCAGGCGGGGCGGGTTGATCTGGACCTTGAAGGCCGCGTGCTCCCAGTCGCCGCGGTGGCCGCCGTAGGGAATGTCCACGCCGAGGAAGCGGGCCTCGGCCACGTCGTAGGGATAGAAGAGCCAGTACTCGCAGAAGGCGGTGCCCGACTCCTCGCCGGGGTAGACGTGCACGTAGACCGGCGCGGCGCGGGGCGGGTCGCCCTTCAGGAACGAGGGGTAGCCGACCACGCGCTCGTCGCTGAACGAGCCCGGCTCCGTGAGCCAGCGCTGGCCTTCGCGCTCGTAGACCCCGGCCTCGAGCTGGGCCAGGAAGCGCGCGACCGACATGGGGAAGTAGCGCTCGGCCACGTTGTGCTGCCCGCCGCGGCCCTGCGGGTCCACGCCCGCGAAGCGAACGCTCGGCGCGAAGCGGCGCGCGAGCGCGGCCTCCTGGGCGTCGTCGAGGCCGTCTCCGTCGCGGTCGGCGCCGGCCTCCATGGGCGGCGGGGCCTCGCTGACGACGGGCGCCGCGCCCTCGTGCGGCGCGAGCACGGGCTCCGCGCCGCGCTGGGTGCAGTGCACGAAGCAGAGCAGCACGAGCAGCGTCAGCGGCGGCGCGGCAAGGCAGCCAGCGAGGCCGCGTCGCCAACGCGGTGCGCGCGTGACCTCGGGAGCGCCCTTCGCGTCTGCGCGCTCGCTCACGCGAGGACCCGCCGCATTTCGAACCAGGGGTCCCGGCCGGCGACGACCTCGGAGGGGCCGACCAGCTCGAAGCCCGCCGCGCGGTAGAAGTCGAGCAGGTGCTCCTTGCTGATCAGGAGCACCTGCTCCACACCCTCGAGCGCGCGGGTCCGCTCGAGATACTCCGCCAGCAGTCGACTCCCGAGGCCCTCGCGGCGCCGCTCGGGCGCGACGACCACCGAGTGAACACACAGGCTGACCCCGGTCGGGTCGTGGCTGCTCATCGCGGCGTGGCGGAGCCTGCGCTCGGCGCTGCGGGTGCCGTTGACGAAGCCGAGCAGCGCGCCGGCCTCCCGCGCCACCAGGAAGCAACGCGGCGCCTGCTCGATCCGGGCGCGGATCACGGCCTCGCTCGCCGCCTCGTCGGCGGGATAGGACGCCGCCTCCAGCGCGGCCAGCTCGCTCGACTCCCCCACGCTCGCCCAGCTCAGCTCCACGCTCAGCTCCCCAGGAAGCGGCGCACGAGCCAGCGGTAGCGGTAGGTCATCACTGCGGCCCGGGTGGTCGACCAGGTGTAGTGGAAGTTCAGCCCCGCGCCGACGGCGCCGCCGAGGATCGGCAGCAACTGGATCAGCTTCTGGCGGGTCAGGCGCGCCGCGATCTGGGCCGCGGCGCCGTGGAGCGCCAGCGCGGCGCGGTTGGCCGCCAGGTGATCCGGCGCGACCCCGGCCAGGGGGCGCTCGAAGTCGGCCTCGCCGGCCATGAGCGAGTTGAGCGCGTAGGCCCCGCCCGCGAGCAAGCCGATCAGGAAGTCCTGCTCGCGCGGATCGTCGAGGTCGAAGCCGTAGGTCGTGGCGACCGCGCCGACCGCGTCCAGGTTGACCAGGATCAGCATCGGCAAGTCGATCAAGGCCAGGGTCAGCCCGCCCAGGCCGCAGCCGAAGCCCTCCAGGGTGGCCGCGACCTGGTTCTCGCGGGTGGTCGCCCAGGCCACCTCGTCCAGGACGCGCAGGTCGGCGCGGCGGACCTTCTCCAGGCGGCGCAGGTTGGGGTCGCGCTTGGCCAGCTCGGCCAGGGCCCGGCCGCGGCGGGCGCGGGCCTGGCTCGAGCCGCCGGCCATGCGCAGCACGTCCTCGACGCTGTTGGTCACGCTCCGCAATAGGCCCTCGGGGACGACGACCTCGGCCAGCTCGCCCAGGGTCGTGGTCAGGCCGCCGAGCACGCCCTGCTGGCTCTCCTCCTCGAGGAAGTGCAGCACCTCGGCGTAGGCCTCGCGCTCGTAGTCGCTCAGCTCGGCGCTGGTGTCGGCGCCGATCAGCTCGCGGAAGGCCTCGACCTTGGCGTCGATCTCGACCACGCCGCGGTAGAGCGTGAACAGCTCCTCGGTGCTGACGTCGGCGCCGATCCCCGCCGCCTGGATCGCCTCGCGCAGGGCGGGGGCGTCGGGCTCGCGCTCGACGAGGGCCGCCACCAGCCCGCGCGCGTGGCTGGCGCCCTCGAGCGTCGCCGCGTAGAGCCCGGCCAGGAACTCGGCGCACCACAGCAGGTCGAGGTCTGGGTCCTCGTCCTCGAGGTAGCGGGCCAGCGCGCGGCGCAGGTTGGGCGTCACGTCGCCCATGTACCAGTCGGCGTAGCGGCGGACGAGGGCCATTTCGCACAGGCGCTGCGCGGCGCTCAGGGTCCCGTTGCGCGTGTGGCGGCGGACCTCCCAGCGCAGCTCGTCGGGGGTGAGCGACTTGGCCAGGCGGTAGCTGTGCGAGTAGGGGTAGTCGAAGGCGTCGCGGTCGACGTATTCCTGCAGCCCGACCGCCTCGTCGGGGCCGAGCAGCTTGGCCTCCTCGCCCTCGAGCACCGCGCGGGCGTGCTCGCGCGCGCGCAGGTCGACGAAGGCCCCCAGCAGGTAGGCCCGCGCCAGGAGCACCGCCAGGTCGCTCAGCTCGGCGGGGCGCTCCTCGCGCCAGCGGACGAGGGCCTTCTCGACGTTGGGCAGGGGCGGGCCCACGAACCAGTCGGCCAGCTCGCGCACCAGGCGCATTTCGCTCAGCAGGGCGGCTTGGCTCGGGTTGCCGTTGCTGAGCGCGCGGCTGGCGAGCTTGGCGACCTCGTCCAGGGCGAGGTCCTTGACCCAGGCGTAGACGTAGTGCGGGCTGGGGAGGAAGGGCGCCCCCTCGAGGTAGTCCGCGGCTTCGCGCGCGTAGCGCTCCTCGAAGTGGTCGAGCTCCGCGCCGGCCAGGGTCGCGGCGAGCCGGCCCAGGCGGTGGGTCTCGTCGTCGAGGCGCCCCAGGCGGGCGTAGCCCGCGGCCAGGCGGAGCGCCAGGCTCAGGGCCAGGTCGTCGTGCAGGCGGGCCGGCGCCTTCTCGATCGCGCGGCGGACGTTGCTCCGCACGGGCCCCGACCACCAGGGGTCGAGGCGCGCGACGAGGGCCAGCTCCACCTTGCGCAGGGCCTCCTCGAGGCGCTCGCCGCGCTCGGGGTTGGCGGCCCCCAACACGCGATCGACCTCCTCCAGGAAGCCCGCCGAGTTGGCCTCCAGGCGGGCCCGCACCTCGCGGTAGAGCTCCTTGGCGTCGTCCACGCGGGGATCTTATCGAGTCGTGCCCGTGGCCGTGCCCGTCCGTGCCCGTGCCCTCTTGCGTCTGAGGAATGGGAGAAGGGCGACGCAGGGCAAGCGAGGGTGCAACGCGAGGCGGATTAGAAGGAAAGCAGGAACAGAGGAAGAGAGGAATGGCTGCAGCCTTCCTGCGCTTCCTGCATTCTTGCTTTCCTTCGTTTAGCGCCGCGTCAAGCCGCCTCCGACCAGCCTCGCGCCGCTCGAGGTGGGTGCTGCGCTCAGTTCCGACCCGGGCCCGCCGTGCCCGTGCCCCGAAAGGAAGAGCAAGAGGAGCTGTCGCAAACAGCGAAAGCTCCTTCGCGTTCCTGAGATGGAACGGGGAAAACTAGAAAACTGGAAGGCGCGGTGGCTGCTCGGCGGAGCCGCCTTCTTCGAGTTTTCCAGTTTTCACCGTTCATTGTCTCGAGGGAGAGGGAGCTGTCGCTCTTGCGGCAGCTCCTGCGCGGTTCGGAGCTGTCGCTCCCGAGGCTTCGGGACAGCCTCTCGTGCACGGGCACGGGAACCAGGACTCGCTACTCCGGGAGCGCCCCGGCTGCTCGCGCGCACTCCGCCACCAGCTCTTCCAGGTCGGCGGGGTCGACGGGCTTGGCGAGGAAACGGTCCATGCCCGCTTCGTAGCAGGCTTCGCGCTGATCGGCCGTCGCGCTGGCCGTCATGGCCACGATCCGGGGCGCGTCCGTGCGCTCGGCGCGGATTCGACGCGCGGTCTCGAGGCCGCCCAGCTCGGGCATTTGCAGGTCGAGCAGGACCAGGTCGTAGTCCGCCTCGGCCAGGGCCTCCAGCGCCTCGCGCCCGTTGGTCACGGCCTTCACGCGGCAGCCGAGGCCCTCGAGCAGGCGCAGGGCCAGGCGGCGGTTGACGCGGTTGTCCTCGGCCACGAGCACCGACAGCCCCTCGGCAGAGGGCGGGGCGGGAGCGTCGAGCTCCGGCGCGAGGGGGGGCGCCGCCTCGATCGTGACTTCGAAGCGGAAGGTCGATCCCTGGCCAGGCTCGCTCTCGACCGAGATCCCGCCGCCCATGCTCTCGCAGAGGCGCCGGCTGATCGCGAGCCCGAGCCCGATCCCGTCCTGCTCCAGGGCGCCTTCACGGGCGAAGGGCGCGAAGATCTCCTCGAGGCGCGAGGGCTCGATCCCGCGGCCGGTGTCCTGGATCTCGCACCACAGCCGCGCTCCCTCTTCGCCTGCGACCCCGAGCCGGATCGTGACGCCGCCCTCGCTGGTGAACTTGACCGCGTTCTCGAGCAGGTTGAGCAGGACGCGGCGCAGGCGCGCTGCGTCGACCAGGACCCGCTCGGGGACCTCGTCGGCGATCTCCTGGCTGAGCGAGAGCCCCTTCTTGGCGGCGCGCGGGCGGACGAGGTTCAGCGCGCCCGCGACCAGCTCACGCGGCTCGCAGGGCTTGGGGTCGAGGACCAGCTCGCCGGCCTCGATCCGGGACAGGTCGAGGATGTCGTCGATCAGCGCCAGCAGCGCGTCGCTGCCCTGCTTGATCCAGCGGACGCACTCCTGCTGCTCGGCGTCGAGCTCGCTGCGATCGAGCAAGCTCGTGAAGCCGACGATCGCTTGGAGGGGGGTGCGCAGGTCGTGGCTGAGGTTGGCCAGGAAGCGCGACTTGGCCTCGGTGGCGCGCACCGCGCGCTGGCGCCCGCTCTCGAGCACCCGCGAGTTCTCTTCGCGCTCGGCCACGTCGCGCGCCAGGGCCGCGCGCATCGCCTCGAGGGCCGCGGTCAGCTCGGCGAACTCGCGGACCGATGTCGGCTGGGCGGGGACCTCGGACAGGTCGAGGTCCGCGATCCGGCGGCTGGTCCGCGCCAGCGCGGTCAGGGGGCGGGCGAAGGAGCGAGAGGCGAGGAAGGTGAGCAGGGTCGCGAGGCTGAGCCCAATGAAGCCGAGGAGCAGGACCCCGGCGGTCTCCGCGCGCGAGAGGAGCAGGTCGCGCTCGGGCAGCACGGCGCCGATCCAGAGCCGCTGGTCGGCGCTGATCTGGAAGGGGAGGAAGGAGACCCACCAGGTCTCGCCCTCGACCTCGATCTGGGTCGGCTCCAGCGGCTCCTTGCCCTTGGCGCGCCAGGCCGCGACGCCGGCCGCCAAAGGCGCGGCGCCCACTTGCTCGGCCGGCTTCAGGAGCGCGGCCAGCGCCTGCTCGGGGTCGCTGAAGCGCTCGTCGCGGGGCAGGCCGACCAGCGCCCCCTCGTCGGTGCACACGAAGACCTGCCCGCTCTCGCTCGGCGAGAGGGTCTGGGTGAACTCGCTCAGGTCGCTGAGCAAGAGGTCGTAGCCGACCACGAGCAGCTCGCCGGTGGGGTCCTCCACTGCCAGCGAGGCGGTGATCCCCGCCGTCTTGCTGGTGAAGAACACGTCGACTCCGGTCCAGTGCAGCGGGCTCGCCCCGCCTTCGCGCGGCAGCTGGCGCGGGCCCGCGTGCCAGGGCCGGGGGCGCGGGTCGTAGTCCATGTCGCGCTTCCAGCGCCGGACGAGGCGGTCGCCCTCCTCGTTCCAGAGCGCCCAGCGGCTCTCGCGCCCCCACTCTTCACGGCGGAAGTCGCGCGTGATCCAGCGGCCGGCCTCGCGATCGGTCTCGAGCAGTCCGCCCGGGCCGAGGTTGCGCATCAGGAGGAACTCGTAGCCCTCGAGGTCGCTGACCATCATGGAGCAGGACTGGGGAATCCCCTGCATTTGGGGCAGGAAGAGCGCCTTGAGCGCCTCCTCGTCGTGGCGCCGAATCAGCCCGCGTCGCGCCCAGCCGCGGGCCTCGTGCGCGGCGGCGACCAGGGGGTGGAACAGCCGCTGCAGCTCACCGCGGGTCTGGTCCTGCATGGAGCGGAAGAGCTTGCGCGAGACGTCGCGCTCGCGGCGTGCGTTGAGCTCGCCGAAGAGGAGCACGACCCCGGCGCAGGTCAGGACCACCAGCGCGCCGAAGGCCAGGAACAGACCCCAGGCGAGCGGCAGCGTCCTCCTGGTGGTCCCCGACTCCATTGCGCAACTTTACACAGAAATGGGACGCTATCGCCCCTGCCCTGTGCGGGGCTACTTGTCGACGTTCTCGGGCAGGATCCGGCGGCTGACGATTCGCCCGCCCACGTACCACTTCTTGGTCGTCTTCCAGGGCGGGCCGACGTGGAGGTACTTGAGGGTGTAGTAGACGAGCCGCAGCTCGCCCTCGACCTCTTCCGCCGCGCACACCTGGAAGTCCTCCCACACCTCGGTCCACCTCCAGATCCGCAGGTACTGACCGTCCTCGCGCGCCTCGCGCATGCGCTGCTCGTGGCGCTTCTTGCCGCGGTTGATCACGACGCGCTTCCAGCTGCTCGGGTCCCACTTGGCGCGCTTGACCGTGGCCTTGGCCAGGCCGAGCAGCTGGGCGTCGCTGCTGTCGGCCGCCGGCATGCGGGTGTCCGCCAGCAAGCGCTTGGCGGCCCCCGCGAGCTTCGTCCGCAGCTGGCGCAGCTGGACCATGAGCGTCACCAGCTCGGGGTCGCGCTTGTTGAAGCGCTTCTCGAGGACCATCTGCTTGGCGTTGGCGGCCAGGATCCCGTCGTCGATCGTCTGGAGCGACTTCTTGACCCAGTCGTCGCTGGCGAGGTTGCTCTCCTTGATCCCCTTGCTGGTGTACTCGAGCAGGCGCTGGGCGAAGCCGATCTGGGCGGTCATTTCGCCCTGGTGGGTCGAGTTGCTGACCGTGTAGCGCAGGGCCGTGCGCTCGACGCCGCGCTTGACGTTGTTGGGGATCCCGCGCTGGAACAGGCCCTCCAGCTTGCGCACGCGGGGGAGCTTGGCGTAGCGGGGGCGCTCCTGCTTGAACTTCTCGACCAGGGCCAGGCCCTTGGGCGCCAAGGCCTCGAGGTCGGCCAGCTTCTTCAGCCACTCCTCGACCTTGGGCGCAGGGAAGGGCGGCTTGAGCACGCAGTCGAGGCGGTCCCGGTCGAAGAAGGCCTCGATCTCCTGGAGCTCCTGCTCGACGTCGCCCGCCTCCTTCTCGGCCGCGGCCTGGGCCTCGGCGAGCTGCTTCTTGCCGACCTCGTGCTGCTCCTTGGCAAGGGCCTCCGCCGCGTCGAGGACCTGCTTGGCCCACTTGACCCGGGGGTGATCCTGGGCGCCGATCTTCTTGGCGAGGTTGGTCCGGATCCCCTGAATCCGCTTCAGCTCGGCCGCGATCTGATCGGGGCGCCCGAGCCGGCGAGGGTCGGACTTGGCGCGGTCGGTGTAGAGGCGCTGCAGGCCGTTGAAGAAGCGCCGCCAGGCGACCCGGTCGCGCGGGTTCATGGGGGGCTGATCGGCAGGCATGGCGCCGAAGGGCAGCTTGGGCGCCTTCGCGTCGCCCGCCTTGCCCTTGGGGTCCTGGGGCGCCTGGCCCCCGCCCGCAGGCTGGGCCGCCTTCTCCTTGGCGCGCGCGCGGATCTTCTTGTCGAGCTCGTTGCTGCGCGTGACCGTGGCGTTCCAGAGCGGGTGCTGGCGGTGCGCGGCGTCCGACTTGCCGAGGGTCTTGCGGGCCGCGTTCAGCTGGCGGACGAGTCGGCTGGCGTTCTTGACGTCGCCCGGCGCCAGCTTGGCGAACTCGGCCTCGACCTCGTCGACGGAGGTCTTGGCCGCGAGGGTCGTGGCGTCGGGCTCCGCGGCGGCGCCTCCGCCCGAGCTGGGCGCGGCGCCCTTGATCTTGGCGCGGACCGCCTTGTCGAGCTCCTGGCTGCGCTTGGCCTGCTCCTGCCAGTCGGCCGCCGAGCGGTCCTTGCAGCCCTTGAGGTGTTCGACCGCCTTGTTGACCTTCTTGATCAGCTTGTTGGCGCGCGCGACGTCGACCGTCTCGTAGTTCTTCAGCTCTCGCTCGACCTTGTCGAGCTCGAGCCGGGCGCGGGTCACCCCCTGCTCGCCGGCGAGGGCGGGCGCGGCCAGGGCGGCGACGCACAGGAACGCGAGGGACGTGTGGCGTGGCTGGAACATGACTTCCCCTCCTGCTCGGTCCACGGACGAGCCGGAACCATGAGGGATTCAGCCCCGCAGCGCAACGCCTCTCAGGCGGATCAGAGGATGTAGCGCGAGAGGTCCTCGTCGGCGACCAGCTCGCTCAGGCGCTCTTCGACCAGGGCGGCGTCGATCGTGACCGTCTCGCCGCGGCGGGTCGGCGCCTCGAAGAGCTCGGGCTCGAGCAGCTTCTCGATCATGGTGTGCAGCCGGCGCGCGCCGATGTTGGCGGTCGTCTCGTTGACCTTGCAGGCCAGGCGGGCGACGGCGGCGATCCCCTCTTCGCTCCAGCTGAGGGTCAGCTCCTCGGTCGCGAGCAGCGCCGCGTACTGGCGCGTCAGCGAAGCGCGCGGCTCGCTCAGGATCCGGCGGAACTCCTCCTCGCCGAGCGAGTCGAGCTCGACCCGGATCGGGAAGCGGCCCTGCAGCTCGGGGATCAGGTCGCTGGGCTTGGCGACGTGGAAGGCGCCGGCCGCGACGAAGAGCACGTGGTCGGTCTTGACCAGCCCGTAGCGGGTCTGGACGGTCGTGCCCTCGACGAGGGGCAGGAGGTCGCGCTGGACGCCCTGGCGCGACACGTCGGGCGCGCCGCCCCGCTCGCGGTCGACGCAGATCTTGTCGATCTCGTCCAGGAACACGATCCCGTCCGACTGGGCGCGCGCGATCGCCTCGGCCTGGGCCTTCTCGGGGTCGATCGACTTCTCGGCCTCCTCGCGGATCAGGAGCTCGCGCGCCTCGCGGACGGTCATCGTCCGCGTGACCTGCTTCTTGCCGCCCAGGCGCTCGAAGAGGCCCTGGAGGTCGAAGCCGCCCGGGCCGCCCTGCGGCGGGCCGCCGGGGGCGCCGCCGAGCATGTTCAGCCCCGCGGGGGGCGCGGCGCTGGCCTCGTAGCTGACCTCGACCTCGCGCTCCTCGAGGCGCCCCTCGCGGAGCATGGCGCGGAAGCGCTCCCGGTTGCGGGAGCGCTTCTCGTCGTCCTCTTCGCTCTTGGGGAGGAGCAGGTCGAGCAGGCGCTCTTCGGCCTTGGCGGCCGCCTCCTCGCGCACGGCGTCGCGCTGCTCCTGCTTGACCATGTTGAGGGCCGCGTCGACGAGGTCGCGGATCATGCCCTCGACGTCGCGGCCGACGTAGCCGACCTCGGTGAACTTGCTCGCCTCGACCTTGACGATCGGCGAGCGGACGAGCTTGGCCAGCCGGCGCGCGATCTCGGTCTTGCCCACGCCGGTCGGACCGATCAGGAGGATGTTCTTGGGCGCGACCTCGTCGCGCAGCTCGGGGGCGAGCTGCTTGCGCCGCCAGCGGTTGCGGACCGCGATCGCGACGGCCCGCTTGGCGGCGGCCTGCCCGACGATGAACGCGTCGAGCTCGCTCACGATCTGCGCCGGCGTCAGGTCGCGGGTCACTTGCTCGCCTCCTTGCTCGGGAGCTCCTGGATATGGAGCCGCCCGTTGGTGAACACGCAGATCTCGCCCGCGATCGAGAGCCCCGCCTCCACGATCTGGCGCGCGCTCAGGTCGGCGGGTCCGTGGCGCAAGAGCGCCTTGGCCGCGGCCGCCGCGTAGCTCCCGCCGGAGCCGATCCCGATCACGCCGTCCTCGGGCTCGATCACGTCCCCGCTGCCCGAGATGATCAGCGAGACCTCCTCGTCGGCGACCGCGATCAGGGCCTCCAGCCGGCGCAGGGCCCGGTCGGTCCGCCACTCCTTGGCCAGCTCGACGGCCGCGCGCCGGACCTGGCCCGAGGCGTCAGCCAGCTTGGCCTCGAAGCGCTCGAGCAGGGCGAAGGCGTCAGCGGCCGATCCGGCGAAGCCGGTCAGGACCTTGCCGCCAGCGAGCGGGCGCACCTTGCGGGCGTCGTGCTTCATGACGGTGTTGCCGACGGAGACCTGGCCGTCGCCGCCCATGGCGACGGTGCCCTGGTGGCGGACGCAGAGGATCGTTGTCATGGGGGTGACTATGCATGGTGGGGGGAGGGGAGGCGAGTGAGGGCGTGTCCCCCCCACCTCGGCTACTCTGTCCCCGTGCGCACCTCCACCCAGCCCACCTGCCCCTACTGCCTGGCGGAGCTCCTCCCCGACGAGGAGCGGGTGCGCTGTGAGGGCTGCAAGACCCCGCACCACAAAGAGTGCTTCGAGGAGAACGAGGGCTGCGCCGCCTACGGCTGCCGCGTCCGGCTCTCGGTGCCCTCGGGTCAGTCGATCTACCTGCGCCCCAACATCAAGATCGAGGGGATCCCGGGGATCGAGCAGCACGACATTGGTCCCTTCCTGCTCAACCTGAAGCCCAGCTTGCACCAGCCCGAGCGGCGGCGGCGCATGCGCTGTCCGGTCGCCTACACCCGGCTGGGCTTCGAGGACAACGAGCTGCGCGCGGGCGACGTGCTCAAGGGACGGGCGGTGCTCTACCTGCCCGAGCCGACCAAGTTCAAGCGCCTGGAGCTGGTCCTGACCCAGGGGATCAACAGCCCCAAGCCGGTCCAGCGCCTCGAGCTGCCCGTGGTCGAGGAGGCGCGCCAGGGCAAGCACCCGCGCGGCTCCTATCCCTATGAGCTGGAGCTGGTCGCCCCCGACTACTCGCCGCCCACGGACCCCTACCAGTTCACGCTGGTGCTCCGCACCGGCCTGCTCGCCATGGAGCAGCTGCGCTCGGATCCACGCACCGTGTTCCTGCTCAAGCGCAAGCTCAACCTGCCCAGCCACGTGGGCGACCTCGAGGGCGCCGCCGACGGCAACGCGCTCGTGCTGCCGCCCCCTGGACGACGGCAGCCTCCGCGGGTCGTGGTCCGGCCGACGGATCGCCTCGCGCGGCGCGGGGTGGCGAACCTGAGCGAGTCGTCGGAGGAGGTCCCCGCCTTCTTCGCCTCGGTCGAACCAGACCCCTTCCGGTCCTCGGGCGAGGCCGAGCAGCTCGCCGACCCCTTCGCCTCCTCCACGCCCCAGGGCAGCCCCCAGGCCGAGGACCCCTTCGCCGAGGACCCCTTCGGCGGCGCCACCTGGAGCGCGGTCCCTTGTCGGACCCCCGACGGGCCGCGCGCGCTGCAGGCGCGCCTCTTCGCCCAGGCCCAGCCGCCTCGCGACCGGCTCGAGATCGGCGCCCCGCGCCACCCCTACACCCCCGAGTTCGCGCTCCAGGTCAGCGGCGGCACGCGGGTCTCCTACATGACCCTCGCGGTCCAGGCCGAGCTGGTCCGCCCCGGCGGTCAGCCGGTCGAGGCCCCGGGCCTGCCCTACACCGAGGAGGTGATCCTCGTCGGCGAGGGCGCCTTCGCCGCGGGTGGCTACGCGACGCAGGCCGGCGTCGACCTGGTCTACTCCGTCCGCCCCGAGCTGCTCGAGCTCTTCGAGCGGATCCGCCGCAACGGAGCCCACAACGCCGCGCTCCGCCTGCACCTCGGGGCCGAGGCCCTCACGGAGGACGGGCGGGCCCTGACGGCCCGCGGTCGCTCCGTCACCCTGACGGGCGTGTTCTAGGCCTGAGCCGATCGCCCGAAAAGAATGAAATGAAACGAAGTGCTGAAACGCGTCCTGGTCGGACGCTTTTTGCGCAATGACTTAGCCAGTGGCCTCCTTCTCGCAATCATTTCAGCGACAAAGGAGAACACTGTGAGACGACACTCGATCCTGGGCCTGGGGGCGCTGCTCCTCGGGCTCCTCGTGGCCCCCGCCGGCGCGGCGGAGGTCGGACCCGGCACCTGGAGCGCCCAAGCCACTGGCTGGGCCTGGGAGCGCGACGGGATCCGCTTCGAGCTGCAGCGCGGCGACAAGGCCTACACCGTGGCCGAGGCCGACCTGGTGCGCGACGCCCTGGAGCGGCTGCCCAACGTGTTGCTGCGCCGGGCCCGCGACCTCGGCGTGACCCGCCTGCGGCGCGACGCGGTGCCCCGCAAGCTGATCGGCAAGAGCGCCAACGCGAGCGCCACGACGGTGATCGAGCGCAAGTGGATCAGCTTCGGCGACGTGCTCTTCCGCGGCCTGAACCGCGACCGGGTCTACCGGACCGTCGCCCACGAGTTCGGCCACGTGGCGCAGTATTCCCTCCTCTCCTCGAACCGCTTCCTGGCCAAGGCGCGAGGGACCTACTTCGGCACGCCGGGTTGGACCTCGATCAGCTGGACCCTGGCCCTGACCAAGGGGCTGCGCAGCTGGAACGGCTTCGTGAGCGACTACGCGCGCACCAACGACCGCGAGGACTTCGCCGAGTCGGTCGAGTTCTACTGGATCGCGCCCGACGAGCTGCAGAAGGTCAGCCCGACCAAGTTCCGCTTCATGCGCGACCGGGTGTTCAACCAGATCTCCTCGCCCGCGACCTCGCGCGTGCCGGGGGCGTTGGCGATCGCGCCGGTGAAGCCCGAGATCACGAGCCTCGGCGAGCAGGCCGAGGGCCCCTTCGGGGTGGTCACCGTGCGCGGCAAGCACTTCATGGGGCCGCGGGACGGCGGCTACAACCGGGTCACCTTCCGCAGCAAGAAGGGCATGGACCTCGCCGCCTCGCGGACCAAGCTCTGGGCGTGGGTCCCCTCGCTCAGCCCCGGCAGCGCGCCGGTCGCCGTGACGACTCAGGACGGCAAGAGCAACGAGAGGACGATTCGGGTCAAGAAGCCCTGGTGGAAGTTCTGGTAATGAGCGACTCCGCCTCGGTCCCGCCGCGCGCCGGCTCCGCGCGCGGCGGGGCGTGGGTCCTGATCCCGCTCGCGCTCACCGCCGTCCTCGGCGCGGGGTGGCTGCTGCTCGACGCGGACCCGATCCCCCGCGCCAGCGAGGCGCCCCAGAGGGCGCCGACGCTCGAGGCCGCAGCGCCCCGTCCGGCGCTCGCCGGCGAGGCCCCTCCGCGGCGCGCGCTGCTGGCGGCCCCAGCGACGAGCGCCCCCGAGCTGCGGGTGCGCGTCGTGGACGCGAGCGGCGCGCCCCTCCCCCAGGCGCGGGTCGCGCTGCGCGTCCCGAGCGGCGAGGTGGTCGGGCTGAGCGCGGACGCCGCGGGGGGCGCGCGCTTCTCGGCTCCGGCGCTGCCCGCCGAGCTGATCGCGCTCGCGCCGGGCTGCCTCGTCCCCGCCTCGCGGCGGCTCGAGTCCTTGCCCGACGAGGAGCTGGTGTGGCGGCTCGAGCGCGGGACGCCGCTCGAGCTGCGCGTCGAGGGCGCAGCGGGTCCGCTGGCGGGGGGCGCGGGCCGAGCTCTGCGATCCGCCGGCCAGCTACCTCGCGCCCGAGGCC
>MDTG01102525.1_pt1 | contig 14604 bp, 8 predicted proteins | sample 811421 | NCBI WGS metagenome assembly MDTG01 (sample SAMN05326645, study PRJNA326480) | marine metagenome | isolation source: seawater | place: Pacific Ocean: South East | collected 2011
CCATATACATTATTTCCTCTAGTTATAATTATTGGCATATTAAATGAATGATTATATGATTGAGCTAATAATTCTGCACTTGCTTTTGTTGCAGCATATGGATTTGTTGGACATAATATTGATTGTTCTGTTTTATGATTTTCATTAACATCTAACATAGATTCACCATAAACTTCGTCTGTTGAAACATGTATAAATTTAATTAAATTTTTATTGTATCTTCTATTGACTTCAAGTAAATTATGTGTTCCAACAATATTATCCATAGTATATTGTAATGAATCTTCAAATGAATTTTGAACATGTGATTGTGCAGCAAAATGAATTACATGTGATATATCATATTTTGTAAATAAATATTTTAATAAATCAAATGATTGTAAATTGCCTTCGATAAATACATAATTATCTGAATTTTGTATTTCTTTATCAACATTATCTTTATTAGCACAATAATAAAGAGTATCAAAATTTATAATTTTGATATGTGGATATTTTTTAGCAAATATATTAATAAAATTAGATCCAATAAAACCTGCACCTCCAGTTATAAATAAGCATTTAATTTTTTCTATTTCATTTTGAATATTAAATAATATTTCAGGAGTTTTCACCTTAGGTACATAACTACTTTTATATTTAACTAACATATCTCTTACTGAATCTTTAATATTTTTAACTTCAGGAAATAAATTTTCTAATTTTAAAGTATCTAAAAAATTATTAGAACGATCAGCAGCTAATATTAATCTTTGTTCTTCTAAACTAAAATTTTTATATGTAAAATTAGGATCAACTATTTCTTTAAACATATCTAAAATTTCATTATGACTTATTAAGCCAGGATTTGTTAAATTTATTGTTCCTGTTTTTTTCATTTTCATCATCTCTAATACAAATGGTAATAATTCTGGTAAAACAGTCATAGAATTTGGTACTGAACATATCTTATCATAAGTTGTAATTTTAGTTATAAAATTTCTTGAATTTTGTTCTCCTGTAATTGGCATTCTAATACGTAAATTTAAAACATTTTCATCATAAAATTTCATTAATCTATCAGTAAATCCTTTTACAGTAGAATACGATGAACCAAAAAAATTTGGTAATGAATCTTCATTAAAACCATTTTCTTCTTTTCCAAATGGATGATTTTCATCATATTTAAATATACATCCAGTTCCTAAATAACTAAAATGTATATCATTTTTTTTACATATTTCACTTAATAATAATGGGCCATATAAATTATCTCTTACATTATCCAATAATTTACCATCTTGTTCTAAATAATCAATTGTTGTATATGTTTTATCACCTATTTTTCCATGAGTTCTACCAATAAATGATATAACATGTGTAGGATTAGTTTCTTTTATTTCTTTTTCTAACATAATATCATTATCAACTCTTGAATTTCCTTTAATATATTCAATATTTTTTTTTTCTAACAAATCTAAAAATTGACCCCCTATCCATCCTTTAGCTCCGTATAATAATACTTTCATTATTATAGTTTATTATAAATTATATTAAATGGTATAAAATTTTATCCCAACTATTACCATCTCCATAAGGACACTCAGTATCGACTTCATAATTTTCATTAATTTTATCTACTAAATCTTCTAGTAATTCTGGGGTACCACACATAAAACTATGAGTTCCAATACTTTCAGGTCTTTCAGTAGTTTTTCTGCACACAATAATTTTCTTATTTAGATAACTACATTCTTCTTGTAATCCACCACTATCACTAATTACAAACTTGCATTTTTTTACATATTCAATTAATTCAGAATGTGTCATTGGATTAACTACTTTAATATTTTTAAAAATGTGTTTATGTTTTTGCACATTTGGATTTGGATGTAATGGTATCATAAATTCAATATCAGAATATTTATTTGCTAATTTTTCTAATTCTTCAAACCATATATCCATATTATGATGATTATCTCTTCTATGCATAGTTATTAATACTTTATTATTATATTCACAACCCTCTTTTGATATGTTATCTAAGCCTGTATTACCTACTACATAAATATCTCCAGATACATTTTCTTTTAGTAAATTTTCTTTATTAAATTCAGTTGGACATAAATGAATATCTGCTAATCTACCAATAACTTGCCTATTCATTTCTTCAGGATATGGGTCTTTTAAATTACCACTTCTTAATCCTGCTTCTAAATGAATAATTTTTTTTCCATGATTAAATGCAGACAAAGCTATAGCACATGCAGTAGAAGTATCACCTTGTACCATTACATATTCTATATCATCAAAAATATTGTAAGATAAAATATTTGAAAATATATTATTTAATCTATTTTCTGATAATTCTTTATTCATTGATAATTTATAATCAACATTAATATTTTTTAGCAAATCTTCATGTTGTCCTGTAAAACATGTTTTTATATTTTGTAAATTATCTATTAATGATTTAACTTTTATATATTCAGGTCTTGTTCCAAAACATATTAATATACTCATTAATTATATAAATTTAATTTTTAAGTATTAGGTTATATTTTCACCAATATATTGATTAATTTATTAATCTAACTATATGCCAAATCATAAATTATCAGAATTTCAAGTAAAAAAATTATGGAATAAATTTAATAACAATAATTTTTTGGGTGATTATATTAATATTAATAAACTAGAATTTAATAAATCTTTACAAGATAATTTAGTAGTAAAAATTGATGATGGATCTAAAAGAAGAATGAAACGAGGTTTAGTAAAATTAAATCAAAATAGAGAACAAGTTATAAATTGGATTAAAGAACAAAATACTCAAAAAAATTATTTTGTAGAACAAATGAATGAAGTTTCAAAGGAGTATTATGTTATGATTCGTATTGAAGATAACAATGATGTATTATATGTAAATAAAACAGGAGGTATTGATCAATTAGACCCATTGAAGGATGCAGAAAAGTATGTAGTAAATATTAATGAAAAGTTAGATTTACCAACAAATTCAGAAGAAAACCAATTAAATTCAGTTTTAATGAAATTATTAGATTTTTTTAGATATTATCATATTACATTTTTAGAAGTAAATCCATTAGCAATTACAAAAAATGGATTTATACCATTAGATTTTGCTGTTTTAATTGACGATTGTTCATTTTATTTATTTGATCAAGAAGATAAACAATTATTAGAAATGGAATATTTTAATGATAATAATCATGAAGCAGAAGCTTATATTCATAATTTAGATTTACAAACAGGTGGATCATTAAAATTTAAAATGTTAAATCCAAAAGGTATTGTTTGGACAATGGTTGCTGGTGGAGGTGCATCTGTCGTATATACTGACGCTATAGTTAATTTAGGGTATAAAGATGAATTAGCAAATTATGGTGAATATAGTGGAAATCCACCAACTGAATTAGTTTACAAATATGCAGATACTGTATTTAAATGTATGAATGAAGTATCAGAACAAAAATATTTATTTATTGGAGGAGGTATTGCAAATTTTACAGATGTAAAAGCTACATTTGTTGGATTACTAAAAGCAATGGAAGATAATATTGATGTATTTAAAAATACTAAAATTTATGTTAGAAGAGGAGGACCAAAATATAAAGAAGCATTACAAGATTTTAAAAATTTAGCTGAGAAACATAACCTTGATTGTGAAGTATATGGACCGGAAATGGAAATCACTAAAATAGTAAGTAATGCATTAATTCCAAAAGAAAAATCTTCCTTGGAATTAAATGAGGCTAAATCAATAGATATTAATTTAGATTATTACACTAAATATATTAAATATGATTTACAAGAAACAGATCAATGTATTATTTATTCATATCAACCTGCTGCTGTTCAGCGTATGTTAGATTTTGATTATTTAAATGGAAGAGAAAAACCATCTATTGCAGCAGTAATTGAACCCCGTAAATTAAAATCATCATTAGATAAATTTTTTTGGGGTAGTGAACCAGTATTAATACCAATAGTTAATGATATTAAAAAAGGATTAAATCAATTTAATGAAGTTAAACATATAATAAGTTTTTCATCATTTAGATCCGCTTATGAATCAACTTTAGAACTTTTAGATTATGAACAAATAGTAAGTATTACTGTTATCGCTGAAGGTATTCCTGAAAAACATGCTCGTTTATTTAATGAAAAAGCGAGAAAATTAAATAAATTAATTATAGGTCCCGCTACTGTTGGAGGTATCAAACCAGGATGTCTCAGAATTGGTAATACTTGTGGTAGTCTTGAAAATATTATTGATTCTAAATTATACAGAAGAGGTAATGTTGCTTTTGTAACTCGTTCTGGAGGTCTATTAAATGAACTATGTAATATTGTTTCTAAAAAAACTAATGGTGTTTATCAAGGTATGTCCATAGGAGGTGATCGTAACCCTGGATCTAATTTTATAGACCATATTATGAACTATGAAAATATAGAAAATGTTAAAATGATTATATTATTGGGTGAAGTCGGTGGTATACAAGAATTAATAGTTAGTAATGCTAAAAAAGCTGGTTTAATAACAAAACCAGTGATTGGTTGGTGTATGGGTACTTCTGCAGATTATTTTTCAGATGATGTACAATTTGGTCATGCGGGTGCTTCAGCAAATTCAGAATATGAATCTGCTAATTTTAAAAATAAGTATATGAAAGATAATGGAATACATGTACCAGATAGTTTTGAGGAGCTAAGTGATAAGATAGAAGAAGTATATAAAACATTAGATTTACAAGATGTGGAAGATAAAATTCCTAGAGAAATGCCATCAAATAGAAATGATGTTACCTTCTTCTCATCGATTTCTAATGAAATGGGTGAAGAATTGATGTATAATGGTATACCTATTTCTGAAATAGTCCAAGGTGGAATAGGTAAAACAATTGGTCATTTATGGCTAAAAAAAGAATTACCTGATTGGATGTGTAAATATATTGAATTAATAATTATGATAACAGCAGATCATGGAGCAATGGTTAGTGGTGCACATAATACAATAGTTGGCAGTAGAGCGGGTAAGGATTTAATTAGTAGTTTATGTAGTGGTTTATTAACAATTGGTGATTATTTCGGTGGAGCATTAAATGAAGCTGGTAATTTATTTTATGATGCTAGTAAGAGTGAATCCGCAAAAGAATTTGTAACAAGAATGAATAAAGAACATAAATTGATTAGTGGTATTGGGCACAAGATTAAAACTAAAGATAATCCAGATAAAAGAGTTGAAATTATGTATAATTATGTTAAAGAACATTTTCCAAAATATGATATTGTAAATTATGGATTTGAAGTAGAAAGTGTTACATTACAAAAAAGAAATAATTTAATATTAAATGTTGATGGTTTTATTGCATGCTCATTATTAGATTGTATGCATAATTTAGATTTTTCAGATGATGAAATTAATGAAATTTTAGAAAATGGATTATTTAATGGATTCTTCGTTTTAGGAAGAACTATCGGTTTTATTGGACATTGGTATGATCAAAGACGATTAAAACAAGGTTTATTTAGACTAAATAAAAAAGATATAAAATATTTGGAATAATTAATTAAATTAAATTTAATTTAATTAAATTTAATCAGTAATTATATAATATAATAGTATTATATATGAACGTTTTAGCTCTTCATGGATATCATATGAGTGGAAGAATAATGTGTTCAATGTCTACACCTCTATTAAAAAGGTTAGATTATAATATTAATTTAATTACACCTGATGCACCTTATTTAATAAAAAATCCTTCAGCATCAGAAATAACAAAATATTTTAAACCTCCTTATTACGAATGGTTTAATGAAATTCATAATATTAATATAGATGAATTAAAAAAAAATAAAAATATTGATGGTATTATAGCATTTTCTCAAGGAGTAACTGTGACATCTATCATATCGCCATATCTTAATCCTAAATTTATAATTTGTATTTCTGGAGTGAATCACAATATTAATAATAATATAATTGATATACCTTCTTTTCATATAATTGGTAAAAATGATCCTTTTTTATATAAGTCTATAAACTTAACAAAGAAATTTAAAAATCCAAATATTGTTTATCATCAAGGTGGACATCATTTTCCAAAAGATGTAAATATATATAAAGATGTTAATAAATTTATTAATAAAATTGTTACCCCTGACAATATTAGTAACTAAATAAATATTATATATTGATATATAAATGATTATAATAGGACTTTACAAAGAAATATATGAAGTATCTAAATTTGTAAGAAAACACCCCGGAGAAGGGATAGCAGATACTTTCTTGTCTACATATAATTATAAGGAATGTACTGAAGATTTTGAAAGATTTCATTTTACAAATGAAGCAGATGAAATATTAATTAATGCAAAAGAAAATGGTTTTGACGAAGAAACTGGTATTTATTATGTTTGTCCATTTTTTTTTAAAAGAAAAATACCAAAATATTTTTATTTCTTACCTGAAGATAAATATGGTATTGAATTTATGAAAGATAAAGAAAATAATACATTTATTTTAAGACCAAGTAATAGTGATAAAAAAAATAGTTTAAGTTTAACATATAAAACAGATGATTCAGAATTATGTCAATTAAAAATTAGAAAAACTGATGATAATATATGGTATACAATATGGGAAAATGAAGACGGTGAAACTGAAGATATTAAAGATAAAACAATTGAAGGTGTTATTAAAAAGGTGATGTTAGATAATGATTATGTTGGTATTTCACCTAGATAATATAAATTTTAATTCTTATAATAATGGATAACTCTATTATTATAGGAGGTATTTCTGGATTTATATCCCAAGGTTTAACTTGGCCTATGGAATATCTCAAAACAAAAAAGCAATTGCCTGTATATTCAAACTCTAATGTATTTCACATTATTAAATCAGATATCAAAACAAATGGATTATTAAGCGTATATAGAGGATTATCGCCACAATTAATTTCATCTTTTCCAAGAGCAGCAGTTAGATTTACAGTTTATGAAAATCTAAAAACTTTCTTAGAAGATGAAAATGGTAATTTAACATCCTCTAAAAAATTTACATGTGGATTAATAGCAGGAGGTATAGAGGCAGCTACTGTAATGACACCATTTGAAGTTATTAAAATACAAACAATTAATAATAATAAAACATTAAATCATACTTTAAAAAATGTGTATAAAATAAATGGAGTTCTAGGATTTTATAAAGGTATTGCTCCTACAACTATTAGACAAGCAACTACTCAAGGTACGTCTTTTCTAGTTTATGATAAAAGTAAAATATATTATGAACAAAATAAATATTTGGCACCATATAGTGGCCTATATGCTGGATTAACAGGTGGAACAATGGCTGTAATAGTTAATAATCCAGTAGATGCTATAAAAACATACAAACAGAGTGACAGAGGTAATAACAGTATTATTTCAATTAGTAAAGAAATTATTCAAAATCATGGTTTTAAGGGATTTTATAAAGGTGCTTTATTAAGAATTAGTAGAGTTGCACCTTTACATGGATTAACTTTTTTTACTTATGATTGGTTAAAAAAAAAATTCAATTAATTTTTTACCATTTTATAATTTTTAAATTTAATTTATATAATGGATGAATTTATAAAAAATAATACTATAAAACAAATTTATATATCGGAATCTTTAACTAATTCTACAGCATTTGACTTATATAAAAGTTTATTAACAAATTATTGTTGTTGTAATACATCTACTATATTTTTTGGAGTTTATACTTTAAATGATATATTAAAAATAAAAAATCACAAGGGACCTAAATTTGTATATTGGTCAGGAAATGATGCAAACATTGCAAATAAAAATAGAATAAAAGTAATTAATACATTAAAATATTTAAATATCAATAAACATCTTTGTAGTACTAAATTAATTCAAAGTAATTTAAATATATTAAAACTTAATTCAACAATTATCAATATTAATCAATCTAAATACATAGATAAATATTTTGATATAACAAAAATTAATCAAATATATATATCATCTTCATTAATCCATCTAAAAGATCAAATTTTTAATAAATATGAACTTAAACCATATGAAAACTTAAACGATGATTGTATATTTTTTGGATTATATAATTCAGATGATATTGATAAATTGAATAAACATAAAGGTAAAAAATATTTGATGTGGGGAGGAAATGATGCATTATTTGAATCTAAAGCATTTTATTATAATTATGTAAATAAGAATAATTTATATCACATAGCAATATCAGATGATTTATTTGATAGACTAAGAAAATTTGATATTGATCCTTATATATTTAAATTAAATTTAGTAAATAAGGAATTATTTAAACCAGTTAATAAATTAGGTGATAAAATTTTTATTTATAATGGAGTAAAAAAAGGTAATGAAGAAACTTATGGAAAGTTAATTTATGAAAATATTGTTAAAATGTTGCCAGAATTTGATTTTATTTACAGTAATGAATTGAATTTACCAAATTCTGAAATGCCAAATATATATTCTCAATGTTTTATAGGTTTACGTTTGACAAAAAATGATGGAAATGCAAATATAGTACAAGAATTGGAAGCTATGAATATTCCTGTAATTCATAATTTAAGTAATTACGGATTAAAATGGAATTCAGAAGATGATATAATAAATCATATTCTGTCATATAGCAAATTTAATGAATTTGATATTTCTAATAATAACTTAAAATATTTTTATAAAACAATTGATTCATTTACTAATTTAATTAAAGATTATAAAAATATTTTATTTATTTGTGGTGATGAACCAGGATATGGTGGAGCTGCAACAAATTGTAATATGTTACAAGATTATTATTCAAAAGATCATAATACATATACAATTTATTTTAATTTTGATAATAAACTTAATTTTGCATATTCAAATGATAGATATACAACTATAGATATTAATAAAATAAATAATGCATTTAATAAATTAAATTTTGATCCTGATTTGATTGTTTTAAAAAGTTTTATAAATTATGATTTGAAGAAAAATTTCAAATGTCCAGTTTTTTATTGTATAGGTGGAATTTTTACTAATAATTTAGACAAACCATATACAGAATTAAAGACAAAATCTGAATATGATGAATATATTAATTTATCTGTTTTGAAACAAATATCAATTTCAGATAAGTCATTTTCCAATAGTAAACGAACTAAGGATATATTAAAAAATATTTATAATTTAGATACAACCTTATTTTATTCAGGATTTATACCATATTATGGACAAAAAATAATAGAAGATTCAAATTTTGAAAATAGAAAATATGATTATGGATTAATTATATCAGATTTTGATAGAAAAATAAAAAATGCAGAAGAAACTATTAAAATTTTAAAAGAAAAAAAAAATGTATTATTAGTTGGTAAAAATAGTTCGAAATATAATAAATATGGATTTGAATGTATTGAAAATGTTAACCATAATAAAATGACAAAATTATATAAGGATATTAAATTTATACAACAAAATTCTTTTTATGATTCATATAGTAACGTGATGATAGAAGGTGCATTTAATGGTACTAAAATAAAGAAAACAGTTGTTGTAAGCAGTACACAATATCCAGGATATGGTGGTGCTGCAACAAATGCTTATGCTATTATTAAATTTTTAAGAAAAGAAGGATATAATACAGTAGGAGTATTTTTTCATAGTAAACTAGATGTTAATTATGACCCAGATGAAATTGGTGGTATATTTTTATATGACTATAAATTTGAAGAAGATAAAGTATTAGATGATGCAGTTAAATATTTCGGAGTTAAACCTGATATATGTTTAGCAAAAAATTATATGGCACCTATATATTGTAAGAGGGTATTTAATTGCTATACAGTTTATTTAGTATCTGGAATAAATCATTTACCATTATTTTACAAAGATAAAACTGCAACAGATATTTTAAATGATAATTTTTTAATTAAAGATATAAATTTTGCGGAAGTTAAATGTAATGAAGATTGTGATTTAATTGTTTTGAATAGTATGTTGAGTTTAAATTTATTTAATAAAATTTATCCAACATTTAATGATAAAATTTATCAATATCCAATCGATACAACTAATTTATTAAATATAGATTATAATACAAATTGTGATAATAAAGAATATGATATATTAATTTGTTGTAGTAATTTAGAAAGAGTTGATAAAAATAATATGTTTTTAATTAATGTTTTGAAAAGTGAAAATTTTAATAAATATAGTAAAATAATAATAGGAGAAAATAATAATAAATATAAAGATATACCAAATTCAATATGTACAGGATTATTAGATCAAAAAAAATGTATTGAATATATGAATAAATGTAAATTATTGCTATTTCCTTCATTAGCTGATGCAAATTCAAATACTGTTAGAGAATCATATTATAATAAATGCTTACCCCTAATTACTGAAAATATAGGATTTTATGAATTATTTCCAGATTTTTTAATTTGTAAAACTTATGAAATGGGAGAGTGGTCATCGAAAATACATTATGTTTTAGAAAATTATGATAATCTTAAAGATACCAAAATTAACTATTTACAAAAATGTAAGAAATTATTATCCATAATATAAAAAATTTATATTTATATTTTATAATGTCAATACAAAAATGGGAAAATGATGATGTAATAATATTAACATTTAATAGTGATAAAATAAAACAATATAATAAACATTGTTGGTATATAAATTTAGACATAGATTTTGAAAATAAATCATATATTGAATTTGATAATAAACCATTATATATAGATGTGTATTATACTGTTGATGAAATTAATAAATATTTTAATTTAGAAAGTTCATTAATTATGATTTACGAGGGTAAAAGTGATATATCATCGAAAAATGATATATATCATAAATTTAAAAAAACAACTTTAAAAAATATTGAGGATGAAGGTAATGGACTATTTATGGTAAAAGAAAATAAATTATATTTTTCAACAAAAAACAATACAGATCCATTACAAAATAAAATGAAATATAAATTAATTATTAACAATATTTATTCACAAGCAAATAATGTATCAGATAGCAATTTTACTTTTGGTTTAAATTGGTTAGATTTTGTTAATGAAAGAATTAATGAAAAAATTATAGAATCATCATTTGAAAAAATTGATGAATGGTTTGATAATGGTAATTTACTAAAAGGTAAGGATATAATAGATGTAGGTTGTGGATCAGGATTACATTCTTTAAATTTAGGTAGATATAGTAAATCAATAACATCATTAGATGTTGATGAAAACTGTATAAAATCTACTAAATTATTAAAAGAAAAATTTTCAAAAAAATATAATATAGATAATTGGGAAGTAATTCATAAATCTATATTAGATAATGATGTACTTAAATTACAAAAATATGATATAGTTTATTCTTGGGGAGTACTTCATCATACTGGAAATATGTGGCAAGCGATTGATAATGCAGCTAAATTATGTAAAAATAATGGTATTTTTTTTGTAACATTATATTCCGCATATGAAGTTTATTTTCCAACATTATTATACAAATTAAAATTTAATAATGCAACCAAATATCAAAAAATAAAAATGATATCAGATAGAGTAATGCTTGTTAAACATAGACAAAAAGATGATGATCATTGGAATAGATTAACATCTAGAGGTATGAATGTTTATAATGATATTATTGATTGGTTAGGTGGATATCCATATGAAGTTGCAACAACAGAATTAATTTGTAAATTTCTTGAACCAAAAGGTTTTAAACTCATAAAAAAATATGATCCAATTAATAAATCTGTCCACGAATGGATGTTTAAAAAAATGTAACCAATTTAATATTAATTTTATTATTATTAATATTAATGTGTGGTATATTATTTAGTTCAAAAGAAATTAAAGAATTAGAAAAAATAATAAAATATTTAAAAAAACGTGGTCCCGATCATACAGAACATAAAATAATAAATAATTATAACTTTATTCATGTTTTATTATCAATGACTGGTGAAAATTATACAATTCAACCTTTTGTTTATGATGATATTGTTATTATATTTAATGGAGAAATTTACAATTTTAAAGAATTTGGTGATTTTAATTCAGATGGTGAATGTATTATAGAAAGTTATAAAAAATATGGAGATCAATTTATAAGACATTTAGATGGTGAATTTGCTATTTTATTAGTTGATTTTAGTAAAGATGTATTATATTATTCAACTGATGTTTTCTCTATTAAACCATTATGGTTTGCACAAGATGGAGATGACATTGGTATATGTAGTTACGAATCATCATTAAAGTATTTAGAATTTAAAAATATTAAACAAGTAGATGCGAATACTACAATAAAAATGAAATTATCAACAAGAGAAGTATTATTAAAACAAACAGTATATGATTTTGATTTAAATCAACATAAAACCTCTTTTGATGATTGGAATAAAGCATTTGAAAATGCTATTAAAAAAAGAACATCGAGTATTAAACATGGTATATTTATTGGTTTAAGTGGTGGTTATGACAGTGGATTAATATCATGTGTTTTAAATAAATTAGATATTGATTATACAGCATATACAATATTAGGAAATGAAGATCCTGAATTAATGAAAAAGAGACATGCATTATTAAAAGATGGACATATAATAGATATGAGTCAAGAAGAATTTAATACTCAAAAAAAGTTTCTAGAAGAAAATAGTGAAGAATATTTATTAAAATTAGAAAATGGGGAAAAAGAAAGTTATATTAGAGCTTTAATTGATATTATAGACTATAAGAAAGGTATTAGAAGAGATCATTTTAAAGGAAAAGATGGTAATTATATTATTTTATATGATATGCACAGAAGAGCTAAACGATTTTTAGATCAATATAAATATAGAATGACAGGACAAAAAGTAACAAACGATAATGGATCTATAGGAGTTTCACATATTTGTTCTATAGCTAAACCTTTAGGTAAAATAATTTATTTATCTGGTAGTGGGGCAGATGAAGTTATATCAGATTATGGATTTAATGGTATTAAACATTATGGACATAGTACAATCGGTGGTAAATTTCCGGATGATTTAAAAGATGTATTTCCATGGAATAATTTTTATGGTAATACCCAAAGAGCTTATTTAATGAAAGAGGAAACTGTAACCGGAACCTGGGGTATAGAAGGTAGATATCCATTTTTAGATAAATATGTAGTACAAGAATTCTTATGGTTATCAAATACTTTAAAAAATAGTAATTATAAATCTGTAATTCATAATTATTTAACAACTAATAATTATCCATTTGAAGATGGAATTAAAGTAGGTTTTAATTGTGGTTTTTCAGGACAAAATATGAATCATAAAAAAAGAGAGTCAGATGCTGTTAATACAGATAAAATACCAGTAGGCAAAAATCCAAAAGATAATAGAAGAGATTTAATTGTTAATTTGGATGAAGTAAAACTAATTAATGAATTTATTCAAAAACATAATATAACATTTGATTTTGATTAAAATATTAACATGTTAATATTTTAATTATTATTAATTTAATAATACAATGAACAATAATAAAGTTAAATTAGTAATTTGGGATTTAGATGAAGTAATATGGGAAGGATCATTAGTTGAAGGGACATTAAAACATTCAGAAAGAATAAATATTACAACAACTATCATTAAATATTTAAATAGTCATGGAATTATAAATTCTGTATGTTCTAAAAATAATTTTGAGGATGCTAAAAAAAAACTAATAGAATTAGATTTATGGGATTATTTTGTTTTTCCAAAAATTAAGTTTTCAAGTAAAGGATCTTTAATTAAACAAATAATAAAAGAATGTAATTTTCTTCCTAAAAATGTATTATTTGTCGATGACGATAATTCTAATAGAAAAGAAGCACAATATTATAATGAAGGTATTATGGTAGAAGATGAAGATTTTGTTTTTAAATTATTTAATGATGATAGGTTCAAAGATCTAAAAGAAAAAAATAGATTAGAAGATTATAAAATATTAGAAGAAAAAAATAAGGAATTAGATAAATTTAAAGGTGATAATAAAGATTTTTTAAGATCATTAAATATAGAATGCGCTATTACTAAAATTAATAATATTGATAATAAAATAGTAAATGAAAGAATTTTTGAATTAATTAATCGTACAAATCAATTAAATTATACTAAAAATAGACTTAATAATTTACAAGATGTATTAGATATTATTCAAGATAATGATCATTCAGTGTATATAGTAGAAGGTAAAGATAAATTTGCATATTATGATATAATAGGTGTAGTATGTTTTAAATTAACTGAAGTTATACATTTTTGTTTTTCTTGTCGTATGATGGATACTATGATTGAAAATTTTGTTTTTAAATTATTTGATTATCCAAATATAAATATCAAAGGAAATGTTACTATCCCGTTAGATAAAAATATAATTATTGATTGGATTAAACCTGTACCATTTATTAATAGGAATCCTTCAATTAAAACAGAAGAAAATAGTCTTAGTCATATATTATTTAGAGGTGCATGTGATATTCAACCTTTAATTCCATATTTAAGAAACTTACCTATAG
>MDTG01048628.1_pt1 | contig 14601 bp, 18 predicted proteins | sample 811421 | NCBI WGS metagenome assembly MDTG01 (sample SAMN05326645, study PRJNA326480) | marine metagenome | isolation source: seawater | place: Pacific Ocean: South East | collected 2011
CCCATGTGTGTGGTGGTCGTGATCCTCATGCTCTGTCAATACATGCAATGTTGGTGCGACCAACGTGAGCAGCATTATCGCCAGTGGAAGTGATTTAACTAAAGGAATGAGTCGACTCATTAATCAGCAAAATTAAGGTACAAATGTGAAGTAGCATTTAGATTTCTTTCTACAACCCCCAATCTAAATTGGACACTGACTCAGCAGGTGCACGTTGATCATCAGCATCAAACCCTGCAGTATTAATTGCTCCTCAATTGCAGCAACTTCCACTTTTTGGCTTTTATAATTTACTACAATTGGGGTATCCGAATCATCCATTTTTACTTTTCTCACGCCAAGAACATGCATCACCTGATTATAAATTCTAAGGCCACAGCTTTTGCACCACTGACAATGATCACAATAGATGTTAGTTTTAATTTTTACCGTTTCCTTTCCACTACTTTGGGCAAATAGCCGCGCGCTCATAAAGAATAATACTAGGCTCAACATGAAATAGCTTCATTTCATGATTCAAATCTTCAAAAATTTACCGATAATCGAATTGACAAATACCACATATTAAGCAATCAAACATAGGCCAACATGGAAATAAAAGTAACCGGTACATTTCACGTAGATCTCATTCCTGAAACCATTACCATCGATCATACTACATCGCTAGAAGCGGGGCGTATGATCATAGATAAAACCTTTGATGGTGCATTGGAAGGTCAAAGCAATGGAGAAATGATAAGCATACTCAATGCATCAAAGAGTGCTGGAGGATATGTAGCGGCAGAGATATTTGAAGGAACACTCGAGGGTATTCCAGGAAGCTTCGCCATGCAACACTACGGCAAATTTGATATCTCAGGTCAGTCGTTGACCTTGGAAATTATTCCGGGATCTGGGGAAGGTGAACTATCAAATATTCGAGGCTACATGGATATTCGTGTGGAGGATGGAGTACACTACTACGACCTTACCGCAGAAGTCTAGCCCCTTATTGAAAATCAATGACTTAGCGAACTTTTTTCGTATCTCTTTGTTAAAACACCCATGAAATTTTTAATCATCACCGCAATAATAATCACGACGCTTTTCGTTGCTTTTCAAGTTTACTCCATGTCGTCCAATAAAGGAATAGAGGCTTATGCATATCAGGTGCTAGAATCTCTCGATCAGTTTGAAATTCGACAATATGAAGCTGCCAATTTCAGCTACGTAACCATGCCCAATACGGGCTATAAGAACGTTTCAGGCCAAGGGTTTCGTACCCTTGCAGGCTACATTTTTGGTGGAAACGAAAGAGGCGAAAATATCGCTATGACTACTCCTGTGGCTATGAATATAGGCGACTCGGTTACCATGATGTTCATGATTCCATCGAAATATGAAATTGATGATCTTCCCGAACCAAATAATTCAGAGGTTGCGTTCAAATCAGAGCCCACCAAGATCGTAGCGGCCATCCGTTTTGGAGGTTGGGCCAGCGATGAGAAGATCGAAAAGTACAAGCAAGAACTTTCGCAGGCTCTAGCCGAAGCGGGAATCAAGCATACAGGAAAATTTCAGTATCTCGGATACAATCCTCCCTATGAAGTGGTTAATCGCAGAAATGAAATCATCATTGAGTTGATTAATTATTCAAAGTAGGTAAAGCCAATCTTTTTTGCTGTACACTCGTTGTCGCTGGTTGATCTAACAATTGGAATTATAGTGAATTCCTGACAACAATCATTTCATCTCATACTTCAATAAAATCAAATTTGCAGTCTATGCATTAATATAATTGCTATGGATACAAATAAGGAAGAAGTATTTGAACGACTAAGGGAAAAGTTTGAAGCGATTGGCCAAGATCCTATGATTCATCTGGATGGTCTTATTCATGCCAAACCAATTACATATTGGGACTATATCCAAACGGATGCATTGCTCAGCTTGCAAACCATGCGCACCACCCTCAAAGATGAGATGGTTTTCATCATGTATCACCAGATCAATGAGTTGCTCTTTAAAATGATATTGTGGGAAATTGAACAAGTGGCTACCACCGATGCATTGACTACAGCATTTTTCGCTGAACGACTCGGACGTATCAGCCGATATTTCGACATGCTGAGCTCTTCTTTTACCATTATGGGCGATGGTATGGAAGTATCCCAATACATGAAGTTTCGAAATACGTTGACCCCCGCTAGCGGTTTTCAAAGCGCTCAATACCGAAAGATTGAGTTTGCGTCTACCGAGTTGATTAACCTTATAGATATTCGATTCAGAGCAACCATCGATCGAAACACTCCTTTCCAGCACGCCTTTGACCACCTTTACTGGCACGCTGCAGGAAAAGATCATAGGACAGGAGAAAAAACTGCCCTTCTAAAGTTCTTCGAAGAACGCTACATGGACGACTTCATCACCTTCATGGAAACCTATAACACTTTGAATCTTTGGACGAAATATCAATCGCTACCCAAGGCTGATCAAGAAAACATAGAGCTTAAAAACGCAATGCGGCACTACGACCACACGGTAAACGTGCGTTGGGTCATGGCGCATTTCAAAGCCGCCGGAAAATACCTCAACAGTGGCAAGGAAAAAGCGGAGGCAACAGGAGGTAGTGACTGGTTGAAGTATATGCATCCAAAGTATCAGAAACGCATCTTCTTCCCTGGGCTGTGGTCAAAGGAAGAATTCGACAACTGGGGTATCGACAACTTGGAATCATGCAAGATTCTTTAAAAGACATCACCCATGTTGACGACGTAAGGGTATTTGTTTATGCCTTTTATGCACAAGTACAGCAAGATGATTTAATCGGTCCAATTTTTAACTTGGTTATTGAAGATCGATGGCCAATACATTTAGAAAAGATGGTTGGATTCTGGCAAACGGTTTTGCTCAATGAGCGTGCTTATTCGGGAAGTCCATTCCCACCGCACGCCAAATTACCCATTAACAAAAGTCATTTTGACCGTTGGTTATCCTTATTCAATGCCACGATAAATGACCACTTCAAAGGTGAAAAGGCAAGTGAAGCGAAATGGCGCGCTCAAAAAATGGGAGAGATGTTTTCATACAAGATTGAGTATTTAAGGAATCAAAAGGACGATAGCTAATTTGATGGTCCCGAACTCTCGATAATATTGGTCATTCATAAAGCCAGTAAGACCAGATAATCAATTACATCACCATGAAACACTAATTGGTTCAAACTTTTGTTTTCATTCTTGCGGTTAAAGACATTGAATTACTATGAATTACAAAATTTCATGTTTAGATAATCCTAGAATTCAGCGCACATTTATATGTTTGGAAACCGAAAAAATAATAACGGCTATTTAAACGCATACAAGCAACACTAAATCGTGACTATGAAACGAAATATTTTATCAATTACCATGACCTTGGCAATCGTATTTGCTGGTCTTGCAACTTCATTTGCTCAAGATGACAGGGAAGTATCCGCGGACTCGTCAACTATGGATAGCGCCCAGACCGAGGAAGCTGAGGCTGATCCATTGGAGGCCCCAGAGCCTATGGAAGAAATGACTGATGAAAGCGCAGAGGTCGAGCCGGAAGAAGAGGCTTCTCTTCACCAAACTATTAAACAGAAGTTTATTGAAGGTGGACCGGAATTCATGTCATTCGTACTGATCTGTTTGATCCTAGGTCTTGCATTAAGCATTGAAAGAATTCTTTATTTAAACATGGCTTCAACGAATACGGGTAAGCTTATTGACGAGGTGGAAAGCGCGCTTCAAAGCGGTGGCGTAGAGGCTGCCATGGAGGTTTGCAGAAACAATCGAGGTCCAGTAGCAAGTATTTTTTACCAAGGTTTATCACGAGCCAATCAAGGTTTAGAAATGGTAGAGAAGTCAGTAGTTTCTTATGGCAGCGTACAGATGGGCCAGCTAGAAAAAGGTCTATCTTGGATTTCACTTTTCATTGCTTTGGCTCCAATGCTTGGATTCTTCGGAACGGTAATCGGTATGATTGGTGCGTTTGATGCGATTGCAGCTGCGAATAACATTTCTCCAGGAATTGTGGCCGGTGGGATTGGTGTGGCATTGATTACAACAGTGTCTGGTCTCCTTGTTGCGATGGTACTTCAGGTATTCTACAACTACTTGGTAGCTAAAGTTGATAGCATTGTGAATGAAATGGAAGACGCTTCGATTTCACTCATCGACATTATGATCAAGCATAACACCGCTAAATAAAAAACCATGTTCGAAAAAGTAAATCAAATAGGTATGGCCGTGATTATGGCCATTGGCGTTGTGCTGATGGTGATGACCATGGGCATCGAAGTCTCCGATGAAGGTGAGTGTTTGAATTGTGGTATTGAAGGCACCTTCATAGGTTTATCTTACCTACTGCTTGGCGTCGCGATTCTAGCGGTTCTAACAGGAACGGTAATGACGACAATTTCAAACCCGAAGAAATTCATCGGATCTGCCATTGGCATAGGAGCCATGATCATGATCTTCGTGATAAGCTATGTGCTTGCCTCAGATGAGGTTTTAAGAACTTATGGAGATATTACTGCATCTACTTCTAAAATGGTTGGTGCAGGTCTCTTCACCTTCTACATTCTTCTAGTATTGGCCGTTTTGAGCATTATTTACGCAGGGATTTCAAGATTGATAAATTAAAATAAAGCATGGCGCGCAGTAAGAGAGAATTGCAGGAAATCAATGCGGGCTCGATGGCAGATATTGCCTTCTTGCTCTTGGTTTTCTTCCTTGTTACCACCACCATGGACAGTAGCTGGGGGCTATCGAGAAAGTTACCTCCACCTATTCTAGAAAACCAGCCTCCTCCTCCCCCTATCAAGGATCGTAATGTATTTACGGTTTTGGCAAATGCCAACGATCAATTACTGGTTGAGGGAGAATTAATGGATGTTTCGGAGTTGCGAGCTGCTGCTAAAGAGTTTATCGCAAATCCTAAGAAGAAAGAAGATTTACCTCAGTTTAAGGAGGTTGACATTGATCTATTTGGACCAACCATGGTTTCAAAACAGGTCATTTCACTTCAAAACGACAATGGAACGTCATACAACCTCTATATTCAAGTTCAAAATGAGCTTGAGGCGGCTTATAATGAGTTGAGAGATGAGTTGGCAATGGAGAAGTTTGGTGTGAAGTATAGTGTTCTTGAGGATATTGCCAAGCACAGTGAGATTGCCAGCGAATCTGAACCTGCTAAGGCTAAGGTGAAGGCGGTAAGAAAAGTATATCCGCAAAGAATTTCTGAGGCGGAGCCAAAAGAAACAGGACTATAAATAGGAGATCAGATGTCAAAGTTTAAAAAAGACGGAAATAAAAACACTCCAGCTGTATCCACAGCATCCCTGCCTGATATCGTATTTATGCTCTTATTCTTTTTCATGGTAACCACGGTAATGCGCGAGGTAGACTTGAAGATTAAACTAAGCCAACCAGAGGCAACGGAGATTGAAAAACTGGAGGACCGATCATTGGTGGATTATATCTATATCGGTGAACCTCAAAACACTTCGCTTTACGGTACACTTCCAAAAATTCAATTGGATGATGACTTTGCAAGCGTAGATGATATTCAAGACTACGTTTTCCAAAAGCGATCAGACCGGCCTGAAGCCGTTCATGGGGCAATAATCATTTCCTTGAAAGTTGATGAAGAAACTAAGATGGGTATTGTGACGGATGTAAAGCAAGAATTGAGAAAAGCTCAATCATTGAAAATCAGTTACTCTACGAGAGAAAAAGTAGATAAGAATTCGTTTTAATACTAGGCCTCAAATAAAAAAATTGGAACCCTTTGAGCGATCAGAGGGTTTTTTTTTCGTGTTTAGTGGGTCTTCTGCCTTATTACGAAACAGATATAACATCAAGGCACTTGACAGCAGCACACTAGGAATCGCATATACCCATCTCATGCCTTTTCCAAACATCTCGGCATCTGTCTCTAATGACTCAACTCCAATAAAAAAGGCTAAGAATACGGCCAAGGCATTGTTGGCAAAGTGACCAAGCATAGGCGCCCACATTGACCCCGTCCAATGTGCAGCATAACCGAGCGTTGCCCCTAAAATAAACCGAGGAAAAAACCCTAAAAACTGCAAATGAATAAATGAAAATAAGAAAGCCGTGACCCAAATGGCGGCATGCGCACGGCCTCCAAATAAGCGAATCATTAATGGTTGTATCGTCCCACGAAACAGCAATTCTTCTCCCACCGCTGGCAATAAGGCAATCAAGAAGATGTTAAATAGTAAATCCCCAACATGATCCATCCGTAAGAAAAGCATAATGAGTCTCTCAGCATTTGCTTCTGTTTCATGCATCCACTGGTTTATTGATTCTATCGGAAAATCCAGTCCGGCATTCCACTCCGCTAGAAACGTAATTAGTGGAAAGCACGCAACTATCCCAAGAAGGAAAACAATGCCTAAGGATAACCTACTCGACTCTGGAAGGATAGTATAAGTATTGCCTTTAATAAATCTCACGTAGGCATAGTATGGGATAAAGAACAATCCAATGGATTGAGTGATTTGTAGCAACTTCAATAACATGATTTGAAACGCATCTGCCCCTGCAACATTTCCGGCAGAACTTATTACAGTCATATCCAAACCAAGGCTATAAAAAATCAGAGTGACAATAGAAAGCATCGCCCCCATAGCAAAAATGCCAAGTAATGTCAGAAACATCAATTGGTTAAAAGCCGTTGTCTGCTTCAAAAAGTCAATTACCATAGCGTCCTAATTTGATCGTAGTTTTACTCTTGCAAAAATGGTCAAGATAGCCGATATCGAATTAGGGGATTTCCCATTGTTGCTTGCGCCCATGGAAGATGTAAGCGATCCGCCGTTTCGTGCACTGTGCAAACGACACGGAGCGGATATGATGTATACAGAATTTATAAGCTCCGAAGGCCTGATTCGTGATGCCCATAAGAGCACACAGAAGTTAGACATATACGATGAAGAGCGACCAATTGGCATTCAAATTTTTGGAGGCGATGAAGATGCCATGCGTCAGTCTGCTGAAATTGTGGAACGCAGCAAACCAGAGTTACTCGATATCAATTATGGCTGTCCCGTAAAGAAGGTTGTTTGTAAGAATGCTGGGGCCGGAATCCTTAAGAATATTCCAAAGATGGTGAAGCTCACAAAAGCTATTGTTGAAAGCACCAATCTTCCCGTAACTGTAAAAACACGACTTGGTTGGGATCAATCATCTATGAAGATTGTGGAAGTAGCCGAACGTCTTCAAGATGTTGGAATCAAAGCCATTTCAATTCATGGTAGAACTCGCGTGCAGATGTATAAGGGAGAGGCCGATTGGTCCTTGATCGGCGAAGTGATGAACAACCCCCGGATAAACATTCCAATTTTTGGCAACGGTGATGTAGACAGCCCACAGAAAGCGCTGGAAATAAAAAATCGCTTCGGTGTAGATGGGGTAATGATAGGCCGCGCTGCAATCGGAAATCCATGGATATTCAACCAAATAAAACATTACATGAAAACGGGAACTACACTGCCCCCTCCAGACATTAAGGAGCGCGCGGAGGCTGCAGCCGAACACCTCAAACGATCAGCAGAATGGAAAGGGGAGCGCGTTGGTGTCATGGAAATGCGCAGGCATTACTCTAATTACTTCAAAGGAATTCCTCACTTCAAGGAGACAAGAATGAAATTGGTAACTGAAGATGATTACACCGCCTTAATGCAGGTTTTATCAGAGATAGGATCCCTTCATGAAGAGATCACCCTCTGAAGCTTTTTCTCATTTAATAGCGACTTCACGGGAATATAACTTGCTCCCAGACCAATCGAAAGGGTAACGCCAACAACGGCAAAGAGGTCACCCATTTCAAGCTTTACGGGGTAGAATTCTACTATGCCACCCTGAAGAGGAAAAAATCCCACATACTGCTGCAAGAGTATAATCGTACTACCCAACCCGAGGCCAATAGACAATCCTAAAAGCGTAATCAAAGCTCCTTCATAAAAGAACAAGCACTGAACTTCATCAACCGTATTTCCAATGGTACGGAGTAACGAAATATCCTTTTGTTTTTCAATAATTAACATGGCCAGACTTCCAATCATATTAATCGTTGCCACAATCATAATGAAGCATAAAATTAAGAAGGTAACCCATTTTTCTGCTGCATTCGTTTTATAGATCACATCGTTTTGCTCAATTCTTGATTTTACCGTAAACCCATCCCCAAAATGTGCTTTTAACCGGTCTATCACTTCATCCAAGTCTTGATCATTTTCAAGCGTAATATCCACAAAACTGGCCTCATCTTCGTATTGAAACAGTTCTTGTGCAAATGCTCTGCTCACATACATGTAATTATAGTCAAACTCGGGATTAATCGCCACGATAGAACCTGGTATCACGCGCAGTTTTTTGAATTTGTTTTGCGAATTTATTGCCTTTACCGCATCACGCTTGGCAGCAAAAACTGTAATCGGCAGCGCTCCATCGCTTATGAATAAGTTGAGTTTATCTGCAATGCCGTATCCAATAATAGCTGCTTCCTCATTAAACTGAGTAAAACCTAATGACCCTTCAACAACGTGCGAGTCGAGACCCAGGTTTGGCAAGTATTCTTCTTGCATTCCTCGAAGTGTAACGATGCTTTGCTCGCTGTCAAACTGCAAAAACACAGTCTCTTCTAGCACAGGAGTAGCGTCCGCTATTTCTGTCCATGATTTTACAGCCTCATATTGAAAGGAATCAAGGTCAAAGACCTTACCCTTGATTGGTTCAATTCGAATATCTGGGTCAACGGCGGTATACAGCTGCCCCACAAGACCTTCCAAGCCATTGAAGGCGCTTAAAACTATAATCATAGCCAGGCTGCCTACAGTAACCCCAGCGGTTGCAATGCCCGAAATAATGTTGATTACATTCCTATTACCTTTCGAAAACAGATACCTGCGCGCAATAGAAAATGGAACATTCACAGCCTAATCAGGTAATAGTTCGTAGATGCGCTCAGCATAGTCGAGAGAGTCGTCATGATAAAATCTCAACTCAGGCATTTTGCGAAATTGATTTCTAATTTTAGGATAAAGCTTGTGGTGCACTTCACCAATATGTTCATTAAGATTAGTCACAAACTTTTTCGGTTCTTTTTCTGGAAACACACTTACGTAAACTTTAGCAAACCCTAAATCTGGAGCTACCCGAACCACGGAAATCGTAACTATATTGCCTGTGGATAGACGCGAGAGCTCATTTTGAAAAAGAAGCCCCAATTCCTTTTGCAACAATCTAGATACCTTTCTCTGTCTTACCGATTCCATATAGACAAATGTAAGCCTTGCATGATCGAATAATCGATTTTACTCTAATCAACAAAACAATAGTTAATGTAATAAACCTAGCAGACAATAATTCCGTCTAGATTCATGTAACTTCGCAAAAACCGTTTCCTAATGAAACAACCATTACTCTTTTCTTTCTTGTCCATGTTGAGTGTTAGCCTTTCAGCACAAATTACCATCACCGATTCCGATATTGGAAATGCCGGTGATAGTATGGTAGTTGGAAATTACTCTCCAGACACTTCTATCAGCGTTGGTGGCAGTGGAAACCAAAACTGGAACTTCCCCTTCGCGGTTGATGACGTTAATACCCTAAAATTTGAGGACCCAGCAAACACCAATCGTGCGGCTCTTTTCCCGAATGCGGATATTGCCATTGAGCGCCAAGATGATACCCTCTTCTTTGCGAAAACTGCCGCAGAATTTTCACTGGACGGATTATCAGGTGATGTAAGTCAGCTCACAGGTGTTCCGCTCACGTTGGGCTTGAGTATCGATGGAAACGTAAAACAAATTCAATTCCCCTCGACTTTAAATACCTCTTTTAATGACCAAGCTATAATCGACACTACGTTTGATTGTGCATCCGTGGGAGCGGGTTCATTTTGCCAACAAGCTCGAGTAAAAAGAAGATATATCATTGCTTCGAAAGTTGATGCCTATGGTAAGTTAGAGCATTCTGGTGGAAAGTATAATAATACGATTCGGCAATTTTCAGAGGAGCGTACGATTGACTCTGTTTGGGCTAATTTGCCATTTGGAGGCCCCCTCACATTTATACAAGAAGTCGATTCAACAAGTTATATCTATCGATGGTTTGCGAACGATGAAGAATGGCCAGTACTTACGGCATTTGCAGATGCAGAAGGTGGTAAGATGATTCAAGTAGAATTTCAAGTCGATACACTGCTCGCATACATTACTGGAAGGACTCAACCTTCATGTAACGGAGACTGCGATGGCAGTGCTACGATTGAACCTATTGGGGACATGGGACCATTCACATTCAGTTGGCCAGCGAGTGCGGGAAGCCAGTCTTCTGCAAAAGGAACAAATCTATGTGCAGACACATATGTGGTTACCGTGTCAGATAATCAATTGAACTCCGCTACAATAGAAGTAGCCATCAAAGAACCTGCGCCTATGGACGTAACAGGATCCATTAAAGGCGTGACCACAACCAGTGATGGCGCTGTTGATATCACAGCGAGTGGCGGCAGTGGTAACTACACCTACACATGGGTGGGGCCAGATGGGTTCTCTGCCACAACAGGTGATATTAGCGGCCTTGCTGAAGGAACATACACGGTGACCATTGTGGATCAAAATGATTGTGAGGTCACAGAATCCTACATTGTAGTGGGAACAGGAATTGGTGAAGTAAATCATCCATCTTTACATATATTCCCAAATCCTGCAGATCAAGAAATCCAAATTACAAGTAGCCACATTATAGACGAAGTAATAATGCTCGACCTTATTGGTAATCGAGTCTCTAATCAGCCTGTGAACAATGCAAAAATGAGGCTTGAGACAAACAATCTCAGTAACGGGATATACATGCTACAAGTATCAACAAACGATCAAGTATTGATTGAGAAAATCACGATAAAACATAAGTGAGTAAAAACTTGCTGAATCCAAAATCAAAACCATCTTAGACAAAGACCGAGAGTTAACCGACCTAAAATCATGTTCCGTAAGCATGGCATCTCACAAATTTCAAACCCCTCTAAGCAAGGTGTTGCGCTCGATTTTTTTGATCGAAAAAGATAATGAACTGAGCCCGCCAGGCAAAAGGTTAAAGCACTATCAAGGCATAAGAAGTTCCGTAAGACACTTGTCTAATTTATTGGATAACTTCTTGTCTCGGAAAAATAAAAATAGGAAAAGTCTCCACTAGTAAAAGTGAAATCGTGATTTGTGTCCTAGCGCTGGAACTTTCGAAACAGCTTCAAGAGACGGCCAAAAAAGGACAGAAAATTATAATGTCTTTCAATAAAAAAGCCCCCGTTCTTTCAGATCAAAATGTCCTTCGAGTTATTGTCACTAACCTGCTCAGCAATACCATAAAATACTCACAGGAAGGAAAGAAAATTTGGCTCAATTGTTTGGTCACGGATAATGAACTTCAAATTGAGATGAAAGATGAAGATGTCGGAATCCCCAAAGAAGACCAGGCCAATATGTTTGAATGTTTTTTTGAGCAAAAAACGCCTTGAATTTGGAAGGCACTGGTTTGGGACTTAATATCGTGAAACGCTATGTCGACATGCTGGGTGGGTCAATTGAAATAGAAAGCCAAGAAAATATCGGTACAACTTTTTATGTATCAATACCAAATTAGATGAAACAAATATTACTCATCGAGGACAATGCTGACGTGCGTGAAAACACGGCTGAAATACTAGAGTTGGCAGGATACGAAGTATCAACGGCTGAAAATGGAAAAGTAGGAGCCAGCCTTGCGGTTAAGGGAAATTTCGATATTATCATTTGTGACATTATGATCCCCATAGTCGATAGGTACGGTATATTACACATCCTGAATAAAAACCCAAAAACCAGCACAATTCCATTCATTTTCTTGACGGCCAAATCTGAGAAAGAAGATTTCCGAAAAAGGATGAATTTAGGTGCAGATGATTATTTGACAAAGCCTTTTGAAGAAACCGAATTGCTCGAGGTAATCAAGCGGAGGCTAGAGAAATTAGGCAAACTAAAAAGTACGCAAACCAAGACCCCAGCCGACTTTATCGATACAGTAGCCAAAGAGGTAAACCTCACAGACCTCATTACCGAGAAAAATACTAGGCATTTTAAGAAAAAAGAAACCATATACCGAGAAGGTGAGTATCCAAAAGCTCTTTACTACATAAAATCAGGTAAGGTAAAACTCAGCAGAATCAGCGACTACGGCAAAGAGTTTATCACATCAATATGCAGCGAAGGTGAATTCATAGGCTATCTGGCATTGTTTGAGAATACAACTTTTCAAGAAGAAGCAATGACCATTGAAGATTCTGAGGTAATTACAATTTCTGTTGACGAATTTCAAAAGCTACTTCACTCCAATCGCGAGGTCTCTAATAACTTCATTCGGTTACTGTCAAGAAATGCTTTAGATCAGGAAGACAGACTGCTCAAGCTGGCTTATGGCAATGTACGCGAACGTGTGGCTTATGTTTTGAATCATATATACGAAAAGCATGGCACCAGTTCTTCAGATATTGGATTGAGTATCTCTCGGGAAGAGCTTGCAGGATATACAGGCATTGCCACAGAATCATTGATACGAACACTGAGTGACCTCAAAGCTGATGGAGTGCTTGCTACAGATGGTAGAAATTTGCAAATTCTCGATGCAGAAAAGCTAAAAAGAATTGCCAATGGTCAGCATGTGTAACGATCGATGCGCATGAAGTTTTTATTGGATCAAATACTGAGAAGGTGGTTCGCCTTGCCGAATGCCCTGTTTTCAAAAATATTCTGTATTTCAGAATATAGAGCATGCGTTTGAGGGGTAAATAGGTAAGGCCATGGGATCTGCCATCACTAAGTATGCTGCCCAAAATAAGATGGAACTAATTATCCCCATAACAAGAGACTTAAATTGGTTGGGAAGGCTCATTACAAAAAACGTATCAGAGAAACTGGCAGAGCATAGTCACAGTCCAATACTCTGCCTTAAGTAGGTCTTTTATTGGTTGGAAATAATCACTTGGCGTTTGATGGAGTAACCCCTTGTCTTTAAACTTAAGTGATAATTTCCATTGGATAAGTCGCTTAAATCCAACACATTAGTGATCATTTTGTCAACCATTCTGACGAATCTACCTTCGGAATCGAAAACTTGGATTTCATCCCATTTCTCATGGCCAGAGATCTCTATGAGCCCCGAGCTTGGATTAGGATAAACTAGAATCGGTGTTATTTCAAGCCCCTCATTAGTACTCATTAAATTCAATTCGGCCTCATTGCTTAAAATACTTGTGCTTACCAGGTTTTTGGCATATACCCGATACACATAATTCCCATAGTTTACATCCACATTACTATCGTTATAGGTAGTGATATTAGCGTCAACACTATCGATTAATACAAAGTTTTGATTCCCATTTTCCGATCGCTCTATGTACCATTTCAACTCATTGGTAAATGGGTCGTTCCAGTTTAAGGTAACATATTCTGGTGTAAAATGTGGGTCAAGGCTTAAGTTTAGAACGGTATTAGGTAATGGTTCTGGAGCCACAACTCTAAATGGACCCTCGTTTAGATTGAAGAAAATATTGTCTGCTGCTTTTATTCGGATGTAATGTCCGCCACCTGTGTTTTCTAAGTCCACAATCACGGTTTCACTGCCATCATTCGGAGTGTTTTCCGCGAGTACTTGTAAAACTTCAAGCTTCTGTGTTGCGGTGATATAATCAACCAACTCGATGGTCACGTTTTGGCAGTTTACTGGTGGTAAATCGGTATCTGCCACATCCCAAGTGATTTCATAGCCTGAACCCGCTTCTACTTCTTCATTCTGCTCTGGCGCGGTGACCTCAAATGGCCCTGCATTCCCCGATACTCGAAAAGCCACTTCATCAAATGAGGTGCCACCACCTGCAGGATTATAATCTCTTACTGTGAGTCTAAAATTGAGGTTCCTATCATACGTTGGGTATAGCTCTCCAATTACGGTATTACCAATGATTACATTTACCATTCTCGGGAATACTCGATAGCTATTCTGCGTTGGGGCCCAAGATCTAAAAATGGGGGCGTCTCCCACAGGATTGTTAGGTGTTCCCGATGGTCCAAGATTCATTTGTTCCCAACAGTAAGTAAGGTCATCTCCATCAGCATCGGTTGCCGAGCCATCTAAGCGAAAAGGTGTTTCTATTGGAATAAAAAAACCCCCCTCAGGAGCTTCAACCAAGGGCGCTGAGTTACCTGTATTTGTGGTAGTAGCACAAGTGTTCCCATTTCCATTGTACGCAAAACCAAACATTTCGTCCAAACTGTGGGAATGGAAATAGTCGTCAGAGTTGTTCTGGAGGTTTGGCGCACAAATACCAGCATATCCCATGATGGTTGCCGCACTACCTGGCTCATAAGCCGCAGAGCCTACTCGGTTACAATTATTGTTTTGAGTGTGATTTGCCCCAAATTGATGGCCCATTTCGTGGGCTACGTAATCTACATCAAAAGGGTCGCCTGTGGGTGCATTCGAGCTTGTTACGCCACTTGCTTTAAACTGATTTGCACACACACTGCCAAGG
>MDTG01196113.1_pt1 | contig 14601 bp, 16 predicted proteins | sample 811421 | NCBI WGS metagenome assembly MDTG01 (sample SAMN05326645, study PRJNA326480) | marine metagenome | isolation source: seawater | place: Pacific Ocean: South East | collected 2011
AAAATATAGATTGATTAAGTAAGATTTTTATACATATTAAGAAAAAATTAGCAAACTTAAAATTATGTTTAATTCAATTTTTCCAAAAATCCATAAAGAAGGGTATAAGTTTCTTGCTATTTCAATTATTGCTACATTTATAATTTTGCTTTTTTCTAATTTCTTGGGCTTAATGTTTGTACTTTTAACTGTTTGGGTTTACTATTTTTTTAGAGACCCTGAAAGAACATCAATTAATGATGATAATTATCTAGTCAGTCCGGCAGACGGGTTAATAACTAATGTTTCTGAGCAAACTGGCCCTATCGAGTTGCAATTAGAAAATACAACTTTTACTAAAGTAAGTATATTCATGAATGTTTTTAATTGCCATGTTAATAGAACACCGCTTACAGGCACAGTTGAAGAAATAAATTATAAACCTGGAAAATTTTTAAACGCTTCTCTAGATAAAGCCAGTGAAGAAAATGAGAGGAATTATTATAAAATTAAATGTAATAAATCAGGTGAAGAAATTATAATTGTACAAATAGCAGGTTTAATTGCTAGAAGAATTGTTTGTGAAGTAGAACAAGGTCAAAATTTAAAACAGGGAGAAAGAATAGGCATGATCCGCTTTGGTAGCAGAGTTGACATCTATTTTAAAAATAAAAAAGTTTTAGCTAAAAAAGGGCAAAACGTAGTAGCAGGAGAGAGCTTAATAGCCTCGATGTAATGCAAGAAAATAAAAAATTTAAATTGGTTTCATCAAAAAAAACGAGGTACTTACTTCCTAACATTTTGACTTTAGCTGGAGTTTGTTTGGGCATAAGTTCAATAAAATTTTCAATTGATCAAAACTATAGTTTAGCAGTTATTTTCATACTATTAGCAGCCATACTCGACGCATTAGACGGTAGAGTCGCACGTTTAATAAAAGGAACTTCAGAATTTGGTAAAGAGCTAGACTCTCTCACCGACTTTGTAAGTTTTGGTATAGCGCCTGTTTTTATTTTGTATTTTTGGGAATTAAACAGTTATGGAAAACTAGGCTGGGCAATCACGTTAATATATTCTGTCTGTTGTGCTTTAAGGTTGGCAAGATTTAATTTAACTAAAATTGATAATCAACTTTGGAAAAGCAATTATTTTGAGGGAATTCCATCACCAGCAGGTGGTATATTAATTTTAATGCCACTAATTTTTGAAATTTCAGGACTAAACTTAAATATTGATATAAAATCTTATACTCCATATTTCACAATTTTAGTTGCAATTTTGTTAGTAAGTAAAATTCCTACACTATCATTAAAAAAAATTTCAATTTCACCAAAAGCGACTGTCTTTATTTTATTAGGGATTGGACTAATTTTTATTTCTTTACTTTTTTACACCTTCGAAGCTCTTTTAATTTTTGGTTCAGTTTATTTAATTTCTATTCCAATAAGTTTTTTTATGTACAAAATGAGAAGTCGAAAAGAAGCATTAGAAAATTCTGAGGATGAGCATGAAGATGTTTTGTAATGAAAAAATCAAAAAAGAGTAAAAAAAGTAATTCGTGGAAAATTAAACAACATAGAGATCAATTCTTTAAAAAGTCGAAAACTCTAGGCTATCGCTCTAGGTCTGCATTTAAATTAGTTGAATTAAATCAAAAATATAAATTCATAAAAAAGAATAGCAAATTGTTAGATATAGGTGCTTTTCCTGGTGGTTGGTCACAAGTTTCAAGTAAAATTATTAAAAATGGAAAAATATTATCTTTGGATATTAAAAAAATGGAGCCGTTAGAAAATATTTCCTTTCTACAGTGTGATTTTCTGGAAAAAGGCACAAAAGATAGAATTTTTAAATTTTTCAGCGAAAAATTAGATGTGGTGTTGTCTGATATGGCCGCTAATACAACTGGGAATAAATCTCTTGATTGTATTCGCACAAATCAGCTTTGTATGGATGTAATTCATTTTTCGTCGCAAATTTTGAAGCCTAATGGGGTTTTGGTAGCAAAATTATTTATGGGAGAAGATTTTTTATTAGTTAAAGAGTTAGCAAAATCAAGGTTTAAAAAAGTACAATTTTTTAAGCCAGAGGCGAGTAGAGGTGAATCACGAGAAACTTATTTACATTGCTCAATATTAAAGACTTTATAATTTTGAAAAATTGTATATAAGTTTATATGGGAGCAATTAAAGAAGCACTAACTTTCGATGACGTACTTTTGTTACCACGTTTCTCAGAAGTATTGCCATCAGATACCGACATTTCGTTGGATTTGACTAAAAGTATTAAATTAAAAACTCCTTTCCTCTCATCAGCAATGGATACTGTAACAGAGTCTTCTATGGCTATTGCTATGGCAAGATCAGGCGGAATAGGCATTATTCATAGAAATTTAAACATAAAGAAACAAAGCAAAGAAGTTGAAAAAGTTAAAAAGAAAGGTCTATTTGTTGGAGCTGCAATAGGAACAGGCAAAGAAGACTTAAATAGAGCAAAATCTCTTTTGGATAGTGGTGTTGATTTAATTGTAATCGACACGGCGCATGGACATAGCAAAAAAGTTTTAGAAATCTTAAAAAAAGTAAAAATGAAAAACATACCAATTTGTGCTGGCAATATAGCTACAGGTGAGGCAGCCAAAAAATTATATAATTCTGGCGCTGATATTATTAAAGTTGGTATTGGACCAGGTTCTATTTGCACAACTAGGATGGTTGCCGGAATTGGTGTGCCACAAATTACAGCAATTATGGAGGTGCATAAAGCCCTAAAAGGAAAAAAAGCTAAAATAATTTCTGATGGAGGAATAAAGTTTTCTGGAGACATAGCTAAAGCTATCGCAGCAGGGGCGGATGCTATTATGATGGGCTCTATTTTTGCTGGAACAGATGAAAGTCCGGGGAAAAAATTTAAAATTAAAAACAAATTTTATAAAAAATATAGAGGTATGGGTTCTATTGGAGCTATGTCAGCAGGGTCTTCTAATAGATATTTTCAAAAAAACTATAAAGATAAGTCAAAATTTGTCCCAGAAGGTGTAGATGGAAGGGTAGAATATAAAGGAAATGTTTCGAAGATTATTTATCAATTAAAAGGCGGTCTAAAATCATCAATGGGATATGTAGGGGCAAAAAGACTGAATGATATAAAAAAAAACGCCAAATTTATTAAAATTACTAAAGCTGGATTTTATGAAAGCATGGTACATAGTGTAGAAATGATAGAACCAACATTAAATTATAAATTATGATTAGATTAATAAAAATTTTATTTATTTTCATGTTATTGTCTAACAATTTGATTGCTAAGACTAATTATTTTTCTGAAGGTTTAGCGTATTTTGAAAAAAAGGATTTTGATAAAGCAAAATTTAAATTTGAACAAGATATTGTTTTTAATCCAAAAAGTGAAAAATCATATCTTTATCTTTCTAAAATATTTAACTCACAAGAAAAAGAAGATCTAGAAGAAAAAAATTTGAATACAGTGATCCTTCTCAATCCAAAAAATGAGGAGGCAACATATAATCTAGCCACACTAAAACTAAAACAGTCGGATTTTGAAGAGAGCAAAAACTTGGTCAACAGGTTATTAGTTTTTTGTGTAAACTATTGTAAAAAAGGTCAAAATCTTAAAATTAAGTTGGAGAATTCCTTAAAGAAATAAATGTTATCCAAAAAGTCAAAGGAAAAAATTATAATTATAGATTTTGGTTCACAAGTAACAAAGCTTATTGCAAGAAGAATTAGAGATTATAAAGTTTTTTGTGAAATTTTAACTATTAAAGATCTTTATAAAATTAAAAATTATGATGGAATAAAAGGAATAGTGCTTTCTGGAGGCCCGTCTACAGTAACAAAAAAGAAATATTTAAGCATACCTAAAGAGATATTTTTGAAAAAAATACCTGTTTTAGGCATTTGTTATGGATTGCAATTGATTTCAAAATTATTTGGAGGGTCGATTAAATCTTTAAAAACAAGAAGAGAATTTGGAAGAGCGGTACTTTATAAAAAAAAAAAATTCATTACTTATAAATAATTTCTTTAAAACTAAACAAAAATTTGTTTGGATGAGTCATCAAGATGCAGTAACAAAATTACCTAAGGGTTTTAAGGTAATTGCCTCAACAAAAGACTCAAAGTTTACTGTTATAGAGAACAAAAAATATAAAATATTCGGTGTACAGTTTCACCCAGAAGTAACGCATACGGACAATGGAAAACAAATTTTCAAAAATTTTATATTCAATATTTGTAAAATTAAAAAAAAGTGGCGTGTAGCATCTGAAGCAAAGAGAATAATTAACGACATTAGAAAAACTGTCAAAAAAGATCAAGTAATTTGCGCTTTATCAGGAGGTGTAGACAGCAGCGTAGTAGCACTATTGATTAATAAAGCAATCAAAAAAAATTTGGTTTGCATAATGGTAGATACAGGGTTAATGAGAAAAAACGAATTCAAGGAGTCTTATTATTTATTCAAAAAAAAGTACAAATTGAATATAAGATTAATTAATGCTTCAAAATTATTTATTAAAAAGATTAAAGATGTAAGCAATCCTGAGCTTAAAAGAAAAATCATAGGAAATTTGTTTATTAAGATATTTGAAAAAGAAGCAAAAAAATATAAATCTGTTAAATATCTAGCTCAAGGCACACTTTATCCCGATATTATCGAAAGTAGATCGGCGACAGGTAGCAAATCAGCAATAATCAAATCCCATCATAATGTAGGAGGATTACCAAAAAGAATGAATCTAAGATTAATTGAACCCCTAAAAGAATTTTTTAAAGATGAGGTTAGGATTTTAGGAAAATCAATAGGATTGATCGATAAGCTAAGAAACAAACATCCATTTCCTGGTCCTGGATTGGCAATAAGAATTATAGGTAAAATCACACCTCAAAAAATAAAGATTCTCCAAGAAGCCGATCATATTTATATTGCTGAGCTAATGAATCAAAACCTTTATAACAAAATCTGGCAAGCTTATGCTGCTTTACTGCCAATGAAAACAGTCGGGGTAATGGGAGATTCTAGAACTTATGAATATACTTGTTTGCTGAGAGCTGTAATTTCAGAAGATGGTATGTCTGCAGATTATTTTAATTTTCCCAAGGAATTTTTAGACAAAATTTCAAACAAAATCGTGAATGGTGTGCCAGGTATAAATAGGGTAGTGTATGATATAACTTCAAAACCGCCAAGCACAATAGAACTTGAATAATGTCAAAAAAGATAAAAAAAGTAATACTTAAAAAAAACAAAAAAAAAATTGTATGTCTGACAGCATATTCTAAAAATATCGCTCAAATTTTAGATAAATATTGCGATATTATTTTAGTTGGAGACTCGATGGCAAATGTCCTGTATGGAATGAAAGATACAAATCAAATTACCATTCAAAACATTATCCAGCATAGTATAAGTGTGAAAAAAGGTGTCAAAAAATCTTTGCTTGTAATTGATATGCCTAGAAATGCTTGTAGAAATCTTAAGCAGGCAAAGAAGAATGCTAATCTTATAATAAAAAAAACAAAATGCGATGCAGTCAAGGTAGAGAGTAATAATAAAAATTTTGATATTGTAAGGGGTCTTGCTAAATCTAATATTCCTGTAATGGGTCATATAGGATACACACCTCAATTTAAAAAAAAATTCAAAGTTGAGGGAAAAAATAAATTTGAAGAGCAAAGACTAATTAAAGAGGCAAAATTAATTGAGCAAGCAGGAGCTTTTTCTATAGTATTGGAGTGTGTAACACCTAATATAGCAAGAAAGATTACAAACACATTAAAAATACCAACAATCGGTATTGGTTCCTCAATATTTTGTGATGGTCAAATTTTAGTAACTGATGATCTACTTGGATTAAGTGGTTTTTATCCAAAATTTGTTAAAAGATATATTAATTTGAATTCAATAATTGAAAAAGCCGTTAAAAAATATAGTAAAGAAATAAAATCCAAAGTATTCCCTAAGAGAAAGAATTTTTTATATGGAAAATGATGAAAAAATAAATTTTTTAGAAAAAGTAAAAACTATTACAATAGAAAATAAAAAAATTTTAATATCAATTATCATATTGATTTTTTTGGTATTGGCTTCAATTAAGTACTACGATTATAATCAAAAAAATCAGAATAAAATAGTTTCGGAAAAGTTTATTCAAGCAGGAATCTATCTATCTTCAAACGAAAATGAAAAAGCAAAGGATATATTTGAAGAAATAATATTAAGTAAAAATAAATTTTATTCACTATTAGCTTTAAATGAAATAATTGACAACGAACTTAAAAAAAATGAAAAAGAAATCTTAAGACTATTTGAGGTAATTGAGAGCATAAAAGTTGAAACTGAGCAAAAGAATTTAATAAAACTAAAAAAGGCACTTTATCTCATGAAGATTTCAAAAGACGAAGAAGGTAAAAAATTATTGAATGAAATTATTTCTGAAGGTTCAGTGTGGAAAGATACCGCGACTGAAATATTAAAATAATTGAAGTTAGAAAAACATGAAAAAAATAATTTTATTTACAATTATATTATTATATTCTCATTGTTCATTTGATAATAAAACTGGAATTTGGGAAAATAGCAACTCTGTAGACAAAAAAAAAATCAATAGATTCAAAGATTTTGATACACTTTATACAAAAGAAAAAACTTTTAATGAAGTATTAAAACCAAAAGATAATTTAACTTTACTACTTGATCCGATTAAAATTAGCAAAACTTGGCAAGACAAATTTTATCAAGAGACAAACAATATTGAAAATTTTGGTTTTAAAAATCAAAATGAAATACTTTTCAAAAGTAAAAGATTAAGCAGTTCCTTGATAAACAATAATATATTATTTGATGGCGAAAATTTGATTATTTCAAACGTCAAGGGCGATATCATCGTATATTCAATAACAGAAAAAAATATTATCTTTAAATATAATTTTTACAAAAAAAAATTCAAAAAAATTAAAAAGAATCTTAACACTATAATTGAAAAAAATATTTTGTATGTGTCAGATAATCTTGGTTACGTATATGCATTAGATTATTTAAATACTAATCTTTTGTGGGCTAAAAATTATAAGATACCATTTAGATCAAATATAAAAATATATGGGGAAAAAATTATCACAGCTAATCAGGATAATACGCTTTACATTCTTAATAAATTTAACGGTATTCAGTCAAAGTTCATCCCCACCGAAGAGACAACTGTTAAAAATGATTTTATTAATTCGTTAGCTATAAAAGGTAATTCTTTAATTTTTTTGAATACATTTGGCTCTATTTATTCAATAAATAACGAAAATTTAAGAATTAATTGGTTTTCTAATTTAAAACAGTCGTTTGATTTAAATCCAACAAACTTATTTTACGCAAATCCAGTTATAGCATCTAAAGATAAAATCATACTTTCAACAGACCCTTATTTATATGTACTTAATTCAACCAATGGCGCTATAAGTTTTAAAAAATCAATTACTTCAATTGTAAAGCCAATAATTTCTGGTGATAATTTATTTATAATTACAAAAGATAATTTACTAGTTTGTATAGATTTGAACACTAAAAAAATGATTTACTCTATTGATATTAAGCGCGAGATAGCAAGTTTTTTAGAAACTAAAGTAAAATCTATTAATATTTTAACCTTATCTTTAGCAAATAATAAATTACTTATTTTTTTAGATAACTCAAGATTAATCACTTTAAATAAAAATTCAAAAATAGAAAAAATTGATAAACTAAAAGATAAAATAAATAGCCAACCAATATTTGTAGAGAATTCACTTTTATTTTTAAGCAAAAATAATAAATTGATTATTATAAATTAATTATTAGATTTTCCGCTTAATAATGATAATTGAGTAATTTTTGATTGTCCTAAATTATCTTCGGGTTTTACCGGATATTCACCAGTAAAATAATGATCACTAAATTGAGGATATGTACTATTTCTTTTACCTTTTTCTAATCCAGCATATAGGCCATCTAAACTTAAAAATTTTAATGTTTTAGCTTTTATGTATTTACACATTTCTTCATTACTTTTTTGATAAGCTAAGAGTTCATTTTTAGTTGGCATATCAACGCCATAAAAATCTGGAAATTTTATTTCTGGACACGCTATTCTTACATGAATATCTTTAGCACCTGCTTCGTATAGCATTTTAACAATTTTGTAACAAGTTGTACCTCTTACTAACGAGTCATCTATCAATATAATCGATTTATTTTTTACTATACTTTTTGTTGGGCTTAATTTTAATTTTACTCCTAAACTTCGAATACTCTGTGATGGTTCAATAAATGTTCGGCCAACATAATGATTTCTAATTAAACCTAGCTCAAATCTCTTTTTTGAATATTCAGCAAAACCCATTGCAGCCGGTACACCAGAGTCTGGGACTGGTATGACAATATCTGCATCTATGTCAGTTTCTTTTGCCAATTGCACACCAAAATTTTTACGATATTCGTATGCACATTTTCCATCAATGAAACTATCAGGCCTAGCAAAGTATATATATTCAAAAATACAAGGTCTCGCTTTTTGTTTTGGAAATGGTTTTACACTGCTCATTTTATTATTTTCTATTATAATAATTTCACCATTTTCTACTTCTCTTAAAAATTTTGCTCCTACAATATCTAAAGCACAAGTTTCAGATGCTAAAATGTAAGAGTCTTTTAACTTTCCGATTACCAAAGGCCTGATTCCGAATGGATCCCTTACTCCTATCATCTTTTTATTAGTCATTATTACCAATGAATAACCTCCATTAATTTGAAAAAGTGTGTCTATTAATTTATCTACCATTTTTACTCTTTTAGATTTTGCAATTAACTGCACAATAGTTTCTGTGTCACTAGTAGTTCGAAAAATTGCACCTTCTTTAACTAATTTCTCTCTTAAAATTAAAGCGTTAGTTAAGTTTCCATTATGAGCAATACTTAAGCCACCCAAATGAAGATCAGCAAAAAAAGGTTGAATATTCCTTAAAGAGGTTTCCCCAGTTGTTGAATAACGATTGTGACCAATAGCATATTTTCCAGGCAATTTATTTATAACATTGCTTTTAGTAAAATGATCTCCAACTAAACCTTGTCTTTTTTCTGAGTGATAGTTTTTTCCATCAAAAGATACAATCCCACATCCCTCTTGGCCTCTGTGTTGGAGAGCATGAAGACCTAATGCCACTAAGGCAGATGCATCTTCATGGTTAGATACACCAAAAACACCGCATTCTTCTCTCAATTTATCTAAGTTAAATTTTTTCAATTTTATCTTTTGTGTCAATGAAATCCTCATTAGAAGGAAATTCTTCAATTAATATTTCACTACCTTTTTTTACTATATCAAATGAAATAGCCTCTTCAGCTGATATACCCCAATTTTGGTATGGATAAAACCAATTTAATAAAGAAAATAAACAAATTGAGACTACATAACCTTTAAAAAATCCAAACAATAAGCCGAAAGTTTTATCAATTGAGCCTACTCCAGTCCAAGTAACCGCTCTACTTAATGCTCTTCCAATAACAATTGTTAAAAATATTGTACAAATAAAAACTGCAATTCCTACTCCAAAATTATTAATAAACTCAGACTCAATATAGTCATTAACCCATGGTTGTAATTTTGGCACTAGAATAATTGTTATTACTAATGCAAAAATCCATTTCATAAAAGAGATAAAACTTAAAGAGAATCCTTTAAAAAAACACTGAATTACAAAATAAGTCATCAATATTAAAAAAATAATATCAAAGATATTGATATTTGAAAAAATTTTTAAAATTTCCTGCATCTAATTTTACAATGTTTTTTCGGGTCCAAAAGGTTTGAAAACCAGAATTAATTTTGGCAGCAGAGTTAATACTGAAATTAATGCTAGTAACATTGCAATTCCTGTGAACACCCCAAAGTATATTGTTGGAATAAAATTTGATAAAATTAAGATTGAAAAACCAAAAACTATTGTTATTGAAGTATTTAAAATTGCTATTCCGACCGTGCTATGACATCTATCTAAAGTTTTTTTATAATTATTCATCTTGTTAAACTCTTCTTTAAATCGATAGATATAGTGAATACTATTATCCACTGCTATTCCGATTGTAATTGCCGCAATTGTTATAGTCATCATATCTAATGGTATATTCATTAAACCAATGATACCTAATATAAAAAATGCTGCTATAAAATTTGGAACAACACCAATAAACGATATTACGATATTTCTAAATAGTATAAAAAACATAGCTGAAATTCCAAACATAACTATTCCTAAAGTTAGAATTTGAGATTTAAAAAGACTTTGTAGAAGGTTATTAAAAAGAATTAACACACCAGTCAGTTTATATTCATTTACATCTAAACCTAGTTGAGTATTCAGATCAGTATCAATTTTTTTAATAAGATCATTTCTTCTTAAATCCTGAAGAGAGTCTTTTATCCTTACACTTATTCTAGCCTCGTCTTCATCAACAGAAATATACGGGGACACTATTTCCTTTTTTATCTCATCTGGGATTTTACTGTATAAGACCGCTATTTCTAGACTTTGCAATTCCTTTTTATTTAGGTCTTCTGCAACTCTTAAAATTGAGCCAAAAGATAAAACTTTTCCTATTTCAGGCAATGAGTCTAGGTAGTCATGCACCTTGATAATCTTATCCATCTTATCTCGAGTGAACCAATATTTAGCTTTATTTTGGTTATTTTCTTCCTCTTCTTCCCATTCTGAAAATTCATCGTCCTCTTTTTCTACCTTTTTTTTTATTGGAAACTTAATGATAATATCTAATGGCGTCGTCCCACCAAGATCATCGTCTATTTTTTTCATTCCTTGATATATTTCTGTTTCCTTATCAAAGTAGTTAATGAAGCTATTTTCTACTTCAAGTTTTGATATACCTACTATACTTAAAATTAGTACGATAAATGTCGCCCCAAAAATTAAAACTTTGCTGTTTTTGGCAAAATTTCCCAAGGCATATGTTATTTTTGATTTTTCAGTGTCTTTAACATTAATATCTTCATCTGATGAAAATAGAGTTAAAAGTGAAGGTAAAAGCAAAAAAGTTACTAATATTGAGACTGACAATCCCATAGTCATCATCCATCCAAAATCAATAATCGGTTTTATTCCACTAAACAACAAAGAAAGAAACGCACATATTGTAGTAAGAACAGTATAAAGTATTGGCATAAACATTTTTTTACTTGTTTCTAATACAGCTTCAGATTTTGATAATTGACTAAATTCTTTTTTTAATTGTAGAAATCTTACTGTCACGTGGATGTTCATTGCCATATTAAGAATAAGCATTAGAGCAATAAAATTTGAGGATATAACTGTTACTTTCCATCCAATTAATCCCAGCAAACCAATCATCATGATCACTGAAGTTGCACAACCTAACAATGGCATAATTACCCATTTGATATTTCTAAAAACCACCCAGAGAGTTAGAATTATGAATAAAAATACACCGATACCAAAAACTATTATGTCACTTTTAATATAACTCATCATATCATCAGCGATCATTGGGATTCCTCCTAAATGTATTTTTGCATTTTCACCATATTTGTTTATTACATCCCTAATTTCTGAGATATTTTGATGATTTCTAGTGTTGTAAAGATTTTTATATTCTTCATACTCTTTTAAAAATTTCTTATAATTAATCCTCTCAGATTTTGTGAGCTTTCCCTCTAATGATTGATTGTAATACTTATCTTTAATTTTGATATATTCAGCTAGTCTTTCATCCTTTTTTAAATAGACAACTATTCCTGATGTTTTACCATCTTCACTAATAACGTAATTTTTATAAATTGGACTATTAACTATTTCTTCGAAACCTCTTTTTCTATCTATTTCAGGATGAGATAATGTTTTATAATTCCTTAGTCTTTCCATTAAACTTTCATCGGTACTTTTCAAAAGAGGAACATCTATCACGGTAATAACACTATCTACCCACGATAATTTTTCGATTTTAGATTTAAGCAACTGCAAATTAAGAATTGTTTCTTTTTCCTCAAAACTTACAACAGGAGAGTAGGTAAGAACTAAGAATTCTTTAGAGCCATAACGTTGATTGATTTTTCTTAGATATTTTAAATCTTGATCTCCCTCTAAAATAAGAGCATCAGAGGAAGCATCTAAATTGAAATTTTTTGAGTGGTATAAAGAAAATGCAATAAGTAGAGAAATCAAAAAAAGAGTTACTTTTGGGAAATCGATAACAAATTTTTTATAAATTTCATTAATCATAGACGTATTTCAGATATATCTTAATTTTGTGATAACTAAAAATAAATTTGAAGCTAATTTTTTGTTAAATCTTTGAATTTTGTGTAAATTCCCTCAAACTCAACTTTAACAGTACCCGTTGGACCATGTCTTTGTTTTCCAAGAATGATATCCGCGAGACCGTTTACATCATTCATTTTTGACTGCCATTCTGCATGTTCTATTGATCCTAATTTAGGCTGTTTTCTCTCTAAATAATATTCTTCTCTATAAACAAACATAACCACGTCTGCATCTTGTTCAATTGAGCCCGACTCTCTTAGGTCTGCTAATTGTGGTTGTTTATCATCCCTTTGCTCAACAGCCCTGGATAATTGTGATAATGCTAAAATTGGTACTCCTAATTCTTTCGCTAATGCTTTTAAGCCTTGTGTTATTTCCGAAATTTCTTGAACTCTTCCCTCATTTTTATTTGAGTTTGCTCTCATTAATTGGATATAGTCAACCACGATTAAACTAACTCCAAATAATCTTTTAATTCTTCTTGCTCGATTACTCAATGTTGCGATGGTAATTGCGGGGGTTTCATCTATAAAAAGAGGAAGGTTATATATATTCCTAGAAGTTTCTATATATCGGCTTATTTCCTCCTCAGTAACTTTTCCTCTTCTAATATCGTCCGATCTAATTCTAGCCTGTTCTGATAAAATTCTGGTGGACAGCTGCTCAGAGGACATCTCTAATGAAAAAAAAGCTACAGAGGACTTTTTCTCATTCTTCATAATATTTTGAGCTGCATGGTAAGCAATGTTAGTTGCTAATGCAGTTTTACCCATAGAAGGCCTTCCAGCTAATATAACCAGATCTGATTTATGTAGACCACCTAGTTTTTCATCTAAATCCTTTAAACCTGTTGGGACCCCTACGATCCCTTTATCGTTCTTCATGGCTAAAGTTGCCATTTCGATAGTTTGATCTAATGCCTGATTAAATTTTAGAAAAGATTGAGAAAAACTTCCTCTTTCTGCTAAATCAAATAAAGATTTTTCTGTTCCTTCTATAATTTTTTCTGCACTTTGCTCCTTTGAATTTAAGGTTTCAGAAGTGAGATTATCTGAAATTAAAACTAATTCTCTCCTTAAATACATTTCATGTATAACTTTTGCATAGTCGGTAGCTTGTTTTGTAGATCCAGAAAACCTTGTAAGTTTTACTAAATATTCAGTTCCACCGACTTCGTTAAGCATATTATCCTTTTCAAAAAAATTTTTTAGAGTAATAGGATTAGCAATCATTCCCTTATTATTTAAAGTTTCAATTACTTCATATATTTTTGTGTGGGCGGGATCATAAAAACTTGTAGGATTAATAATATTGGATATTTCATCTATAATATCGTTGTTAACTAGAATGGAACCTAGTAACGCTTGTTCTGCCTCAAGGTTTGAAGGTTGTTTTTTATTTATATTACCGTCTGATATTTTGATTTTTTCCACTCAATTATAATAGATTGAGAGCACTACAATTAAAGATAAAAGTTACACACTTTTTTTAATTACCTGTGGAAAAGTCAAGATGATTGTATTTTGTCAATTTTAACTGAAATTTGGGCTGATACATCTGTATGAAAATTTATCTCTACTTTGAAACTTCCTATTTTGTTTAAATCATTTTTTAAAACTATTTGAGAAGGTTTCACCTCAACTTTTAGTTTATCATAAATCGCAGTTGATATTTCTTTTGGTTTTATTGAACCATATAATTCACCATTCTCTTTACTTTCTTTATTAAAAACAAATGATTTATTATTAATTATTTGAGCTGAGTCTCTTAGTTTCTTTTTTAATTCGTTATTTTTTTTATTTAACTCATCTTTTTTTTTCGAAACATATTCTAAATTTTCCTTATTAAATCTTAGTGCTTTTCCGGTCTTGAGCAAAAAGTTCCTTCCATACCCTGGTTTTACCTCAACTTTGTCTCCAATATTTCCAAGATTTATTATATTTTCTAAAAGTATTAATTCCATAACTATATAAGCCCTAAGATTTTTGCTTTTTTTATTTCTTTTGTTAATTTTTTTTGTTTTCCACTTGAGACAGATGTAATTTTTGATGATAAAATTTTATTATTTTCTGAAATATACTTTTTCAACAAGCTGATATTTTTATAATCAATTATAGGAGCATTTTTAACTGAAAGTGGACAAGATTTGTTAAATCGTCCTTCAGATTTTTGAAATAGACTTAGTTTATTAAGAGAACTAGAACTTCTTTGAAATTTTTTACCTTTTCTCTTCATCTATTTTTCCTTTTTAAAATATTCATTTTTAGTATCTAAATTTTTA
>MDTG01260815.1_pt1 | contig 14601 bp, 11 predicted proteins | sample 811421 | NCBI WGS metagenome assembly MDTG01 (sample SAMN05326645, study PRJNA326480) | marine metagenome | isolation source: seawater | place: Pacific Ocean: South East | collected 2011
ATATTTTCCATTGGAATAATTAGCTTTATGAAATATTTGCTATAAGGTTTGTCTTTATGCCAATGATTTGCGTACCAGCCTAATTTTAAGTCTTTCCTATCTATACTTTTTGTCTCGTAAGCTACAAAATAATCAATAGAAAAATTTAAACCAGTTAAATCTGAAATTTTTTTTTTAAAATTATTCGAAACAAAAATACTATGAATTAACTCGTCAATTTTTTTTTTTCTAAAAATTAATTTTGTTAAATATTTATTTATTTTTTCTTTTTTATTTTTTTTGTCAAATATAAGTTTTTTTTTAATTGATAATATCTTAAAGCATTTACTATAATAACTGCTAGAATTTTCTCTTTTAAGAAAAAATTGATCAAAAAGTGAAAACAAAATATTGTAAATTTTTGATATTACTATAGCTAAAAATTTATACATTTTTAATATTGATTAAATAAGTTTTTAAAATCATAAACCTTACAATTTTTTTTACAAAGTTCTTTAATTTTTTTCATTCCCATTTTTTTAAAGTAATTATGTTTTACTGCGATAAAAATTCCATTATATTTATTTTTTTGTAATAAAGTAAGCATCTTAACATTATATACATTAAAAACTTCATTTTTATCTACGTAAGGATCAAAAATATCAACTTTGAAACCTTTTTTTTTTAATCCATTATATAAATTTAGTATCTTTGAATTTCGATGATCTTTACAATTTTCTTTAAACGTAAATCCAAGAATTAATATTTTTTTATTCTTATAAGGTTTTTTTATATATTTTATAAAATCTTTGACTAAATGATTGTGAAATTCATCATTAATTTTTCTTCCAGATAAAATTACCTTTGGAGTGTGTCCATACTTTTGACTTATATGAGAAAGATAATATGGATCAACACCTATGCAATGTCCACCAACTAAACCAGGTTCAAAATTTAAAAAATTCCATTTTGTTTTTGCAGCTTTTAAAATATCATAAATATTTAAATCCATTTTATCAAAAATTATTTTTAGTTCGTTAACAAACGCTATATTTATATCTCTTTGAGCGTTCTCAATTGCCTTTGCAGCCTCTGCAATTTTTATCGACTCGGTTACGTAAGTACCGGCCCTTATTACAGAGCTATATAAATTATCCACTATTTTCTTAGTTTTATTTGTTGAACCAGATGTTAATTTAACAATATTATTGATATTGTAAACTTTATCACCGGGATTAATTCTTTCTGGAGAATATCCACAAAAAAAATCTTTGTTAAATATTAATTTTGAATACTGAGACAAAATAGGTGCACAAATCTCCTCAGTTACACCCGGATACACAGTTGATTCAAAAATTACTATAGATTTTTTCTTCATTACTTTAGCAACCATTTTACAGGCTTTTTTTAAATTTCTTAAATCAGGCTTGTTACTGTTATTGACAGGAGTTGGAACTGCTACGATAAATATATTACTATTATTTAAATTAGAAATTTTATCAGTAAATTTAATACGATTTAATTTTTTAAAATCTTGTTTTGATATTTCATTTGTCCTATCGTAGTTTTGTTTTAATTCTAAAATCTTTTCACTATTTATATCAAATGCAGTAACCGAATATTTTTTAGAAAAAGATATTGCAAGTGGAAGACCTACGTATCCTAATCCTATAATTCCAATTTTCATGATTTTGGTATCCTATATTAAAAGTAATTGTTTATTATTTCAAAAATTTTCTTAATATGAAAACTACTTTTATCATTACTTGATACATTATCAGATGTAAATAAATAACCTTTAGGGCTGTGAATACCATTTTTTAGAGCAACAAATGATACTTCGTCAAACATTTTTATTTCTACTTTATTAAAATTTAATATCATTTGGTTTTTAATCTCATATGGGTAGGTCAAACTAACAAATAATGATTTCCCTCTATTGTCTATTTCTTCAAAAAGTCTTTTGCCTGATTGATCCTCAATCGATTGAATTTGTTTTTCAGCTTGTTTAGCAGATTCATTATCATTAAATTCCATAAGAAAATCTCTAGACATTCGTGGTAAAATATCTTGGAAATCAATTCCTAATTTTTTAAAAAAGCTTTTATGATTTTTAAGTCTATAATAATAAACAGGTTTTGGCGATAATTCTTGAGAAAGACCTGTCGCAACAATAATATTTTCCTTATAAAGTTTTAAATAATCACCAACTATTTTATCATAAACATCGAATAATTCTTTAGCAGGATTTAATTTTTTATTTAAGTACCAATCAGGGTTATTTGTACTTTTTTCTACCATATTAAATAAATAATGGTGCTGAATATGAGCACCTGCATTAAAAAAAATTGAGGAAAAATTTATATTTTTTTTCAAATATGTTAAATGAATGTCGTGAAGGAATAAATCTAGAAAAAGTGACTTATTCCAGGGTCTAAATTTGGAATTTAAGATTAATTTAAAATATAAGAAAAAATTTTTTAATTTAAAAAATCTAAGGAATGATACAAATAAAATTAGAAAACTATTAAATGAAATCTTACTTGAAGCGTTATCATTAACCGTCTGTTTAATAGCGCCAAAAAGTTTTTTATTCCAAAAATTATTATCTGGATTAGTTTTGGTCCACGGATCTGGTATAAAAAAGGCTGGATCTTTCAATTTGTTTCTAACATTCATTGGAGATATTGCGCCAACTTTGTAGCCTTTTCTTTCTAAGACTTCATAAATTTGATCAATTTCTTTTTCACTTACATCTCCTAATCTAAATAATTTATGCTCACCAGCCTCCAATCCTGAAACAGCTGAAAACCATTGTATCCAAGGTTCTAGATTTTTATATTCTTTTTCTGCATATGTTTCATAATATTTAAGTTTATAAAGTTGTTTTAAATTTTTATAATTATTATCAAAAATATAATCTTTGAAATAATCAAAATTAATTTCGTTTAACTGAATTAAAATTAATTTTTTATCTTTCTGCATTTTTCGACAAATTATTATAAATTTTTATTATTTTTTTATTGATTACTTTTTTATCAAAATTTTTGCTTATTAATTTTCTTCCTTCAATTCCATATTTAATTCTTTTGTTTTTATTATTTATAAGAAATATTAATTTTTCAACTAAATCATTAACATTTTTTACTTTAAATGTAAGGCCAGTTTTGTTTGGTATAATTGCCTCTCTACAGCCAGGTATATTGGAAGTTACTGTTGGTCTTGCTGAGGCTGCTGCCTCTAATAAAACTTTCGAAAAACCCTCGCGATGAGATGGCAAACAAACAATTGATGAATTTTTGTAAAAATTTTTTATATCAGGAGAATAATCGAACCATTTAATATCCTTATTTTTGATCCATTTGTTTAATATATTTTCACTAACTTTTGATGGATTTTGATAATCCTTTGGACCAACAATTATAAAATTCCAATCAAACTTTTTTTTTATTATTTTAGCTGCCTCAACGAACTCAAAAACCCCTTTATCTTTTAAAATTCTACCCACAAAGAGAATATTTTTGTTATTATTTTTAGGATTAATGTTTTTATATTTATTTTTATCTACTCCAGAGCCTGGTATAATTGTACAATTTCTGTTTTTGTCTAATTCCTTAAATTTTTTATAATCCTCAGTATTTTGTAATATAATAATTTTATTTTTATGGTTGAAAATAAACTTTAGAACAAACTCATATAGTTTTGAAAAAATTTTATTAATTAAATTTTTCTTAGTATAGAGGTAGCCTTGTCCAGAAATAGAAATAACCATTGATGGAATATTTAATATTCTGCCTACAAGCCCTCCAATTAAATTTGCTTTGGGTGAGGCTGTGTGAATTATATCTGGTTTAATTTTCATACAAAAAATTAAAACCTGAAACAATCCTATTGTTTCATTTAAAATATTATAACTTGAGGAAGAAAAATTTGCTCTAAAAAAACTTATATTATTTTTTTTTATTATTTTCTTTGAGTAGCTTTGCATTTTTTTACTACTCTCTTTTCCGGTAATTAAAAAGATTTCGTAAAATTTACTCCTCGCGTATTTGGCTAAATCTAGTCTATGGGATACAAAAAAAGATGAATGATTAATTATATAAACTAATTTTTTTTTGTTTCTCATTTAATTTACAATCATGCAAAGATACAAATATATAAACAATTATAATTGAAAGCTTCCATCTATTAAGTGTACCAAAATTAATTGTTGTTATACCGTAGAATAAAGCAAATGCCATAAGGAAACAAAACCAAAATATTGCTCTCTTTCTGTTTAATTTTAATGAATTTAAAAATACAATTATAAGAATTATAATTGATAGGTAATTTTCACATAAAACATAAATTTGGTTTGGATTTTCAATTTGGAAAAAGTTTGGGGTTAAAAAAAATCTGTAATAACCCTTTAAAATTTCAAATACAAAACTATAGTCTAATTTCAATACTTCTGGTTTAAGAAAAGGATTGTCTGCATACCATTGGTTTACTCTTATAAAATTAAGAAGATTAAAAACTAAATTGTGATTTAAAAGAAATATAGAAAACAAAATAACCATAAATACACCAAAAATAATTTTTTTTGAGTTTTTATGATAATTCCCAAATAAAATTTGATAAGCTAATATAAAAACTAAAAATACCGAAGCATTGGTCCATTTAATTGTAAATAAAACAATTAGATATAAAACGAAATAATTATATTTTTTATTTATAAAAAAATATAAAGTTAAGCAACTTATACATAGAACTAATGTATCTTTTAAACCAACAGATGTATAAAATATTAAAGTTGGATAAAACAAAAATACAACTAAAGTAATATTGTGTAAACTTTTTTTATTTTTTAAATAAACTAAAGTAAAAATATAAATTAACTTATTGGTAAAACCTAGGCTTGCAGTGTTAATAATAAATGGTATTGGAATTAATGCTAAAATTATAGAAGCATTTAATTGAGGATCAAAATTATATTCACTAAAAGTTAGAGGAAGATCACCAGCTAACAACTGTATATTGTGTTTATAATCAAAATCAAAATCTCTAAAATGGTTAACAAGATAATAATAAACCGAACTATCCATCATTGATCCTGGAGGATATATTAATTCAGCAAAGAACGGTGAAACTGATGAAAAAGATAAAAAAAAGAAAAGTAATAAATTTATTTTTTTGTATCTATAAAAAAAATATAAAAATAATAAAATTGTAAAATAATTTAAAAAGTTATATATAAAATTTTCAAACAATTTATTAATACCTATTTTTTTCTAACCAAGAAAGCAAAATCAATATATTCCAAATTTTCTTTGAATGATCATGAGAATTTTTTTTGTGACTATTCCAATATTTTTGAATTAAATTGTAATTTAAAAATTCATATTGTTTTATATTTTTTATATCTAACAAATTTTCTGACCAATCTAACATTTCTGATCTTATCCAATCACCAATCGGAACTGAAAACCCTCTTTTTGGCCGATTAAATAATTTTTCTGGAACATAGTTTTTAAGTATTTTTTTTAAAACATATTTGCCTCTATTATTTTTTATTTTCATTTCATAAGGAAGCGAATTTGATAAATCATAAATATCTTGATCTAAAAAAGGACTTCTATTTTCAAGACTTGAGTACATAGAGGCCCTGTCTGATTTGCATAATATATCATCAGGTAAATAAGTTTTTAAATCAGTTAATTGCATATCTGAAATATAATCACTTTCATTTGTTGAGTTAAAATAAAAGCTTTCAGGTAAAAAATTTAGATCCTCATTTACAAGAATATTTTGATCAATCTGCCATGAATTAATATGAGTAAAATATAGTTCATTTAAATTTTTAGAATATTTAAGTCCCTCAGAAATTTTTTTTATTTTTTCTTGTAATAACGAAACACCACTATCTCCTTTTAAGATAAAATTAATTATCTTTTCTAAATTCATTAATAATTTTTTTGGTATTTTATCTAATATATTTGAAATTTTAGAAAGCTTAGTATGTTTTAAAAAATTTAATAATTTCCAAATTTTATAACTATATACATACCTATTATAACCACAAAAAATTTCATCTCCTCCATCTCCTGTAAGAGCAACTTTGACATGGTTACAAGCAAATTTATTTATTAAGATACTTGGTATTTGCGAACTATCCGCAAAGGGTTCGTCGTATATTTCAGGTAATTTTTCAATTATTTCAATTTGATCTTTTGAACTAACCATTAATTCATGATGTTCAGTTCCTAAATAATCTGAAACGTTGCGTGCATAATTTGACTCATCCATATGATCATTTGTAGAGCCAATAGTGAAAGATTTAATTTTTTCAATCGAATTTTTTTGGTAAAGAGCAGTAATTAAAGTAGAGTCAATTCCTCCTGATAAAAATACACCATTTTTAACATCAGATATCATCTGTCTTTTAACTGACGCTTCAATTTTTAAATTTACTTCTTGCTCTATTTGTTCTGAATATTTTTTTTGATATTCATTAGGTTTGCTTAATTTCCACCATTTCGAAAGCCTTGTATTAGAATAACTTCTCTCCAGATCGAATTTTTGTAAGTAACAGTCGGCTATACCTTTATTATTTATTTCCAATTTTTCACCTGGACCAAGTTTATAAAAATTTTCATATATTGTTAAAGGTGCTGGTATATAGGATAGTCTTAAGAAACAAGATACTGCTTTAATACTTATTTTTGGTTTTACTTCTATTGATTGAATTATAGCTTTTAATTCGGAAGCAAAAACTAGTGAATTTGAAACCCAGCCAAAAAATAAAGGTTTTTCTCCAAATCGATCTCTTACTAAAGATAATGATTTTTTTTTATTATCCCAAATAGCAATTGCAAACATACCTTTAAATCTGATTAAACTTTCATTAATTCCATAATTTTCAAACATTTCTAAAATCGTTTCAGTATCAGTATTACTCTTCCATTTTATATGTTTAAATTTATTTAACTCTTGTCGAAGTTCTAAATGATTATAAATTTCTCCATTGTAAGATATTATAAATCTTCCTGAAGATGAGATCATTGGTTGATCACCATTTGATGATAAATCTATTATAGAAAGTCTGTTATGACCTAACGCTACAAAATCATCTGAGTTGATCCAGTGATCATTATTATCTGGTCCTCTATGATTTAAACTTTTTGTCATAGATTTAATTACTTTTTTTCCAAGGAAATAATTTTCATTAGAACTTAAAAATCCACTAACACCACACATATACTATTTTTTTTTATATCCAATACAGCACCAGTAGGGTGCTTCATCTGAAAATTTTATATTTTCAAAATTACAATCCTCTAACATTTTATGAATTTCTTTTTTTGAAAATCTTTTTTCAACTCTGGTCCCAAATCTATCAAGTGAGTCCGTTCTCATTACGTATAGAGATAAATTACTGTATTGACTCATTGGAAAATTTTTTGAATTAATATTTATCTTTTTTAATAATGAATTTAATCTTGCTAATGGATAGTAAATTAATAAAGCTATGACTTGCGAAACAAAAAATTTCAATTTAAACGGCAATCTAGATATTAAAAATCTTAAAGGATTTGTGATCATCCAAATAATTTTGTAAAAAAAAGGTCTATTATCAAAATTGTAATACAAATAAACTAAAAAAGGTGAACCAGGTTTTAAAATTCTATTAATTTCATTTAAAGAACCTTTAGTATCAGGTATATGATGAAGCACACCTAATGAATAAGCGAAATCGATAGTATTATTATCCAATTTTATATCACCTGCGCTTTGATTTAAAAATTCCACATTATCTTTATTTTTTAAATTATTTTTTGCAACTTCCAATGCAGCTTTACTTGCATCTAAACAAATTAATTTTTTTGTTTTGTCTGATATAAAATTTGCCCATCTTCCTGAGCCACATCCAACATCAATTCCTATAGAATTATTTTCATTGATTAATTGCCATGGAAATATTTTAAAATAACTATCAAAAATATTTTTTTGTTCTTCAAGTGAGGAGTTTGAATAATTAAATTTTGTCCATTCTTCTCCAAAACTTTCAACTACATCTTTATAATAATTTTTCAATTTAAATATACTTTTTCTGTTTCATTTATCATTCTATCGAAACTAAATTTTTTTTTAAGATAAAGTTTGTTTTCCTTTGATAATTTTTTTCTGTAATTTTTATTCTGAATTTTTTTCATTGCATTTGTATAACTTGTTATATCATCTTTACTTATCAGTAATCCATTAAAGTCATTTTTAACTACCTCAGGAATTGCGCTAATCCTAGGTGCTATTATTGGTTTACCAAAGGCCATTGCTTCTAACATAACCAACCCTAAACCTTCAAATTTAGAGTTCATACAAAACACATCAATTTTTTTCAAAAAATTTCCAACATTATTAATATGCCCCAACCAAATTATCTTTTTTTCTAATTTTAAAGATTTAACTAAAGACTTAAGTTTTTTTTCCTCTGGACCTTTTCCTGCTATAGCCAAAATAGAATTTGAATTATTTGTTTTATTATAATTTTCAAAACTTTTAATAATCAAATCAAAATTTTTTTGTTTCACAAGTCTACCAACACATCCAAAAATTAGTTTTTTTTTCGGAAAATTAATTTTTTTTTTATTATTTAAAATCGTATTAATATATTTGTCATCAATCCCATAATATATAGTTTTAATTTTTTTTTTATTGATAGAAAATAAATCTGAAGAAAAATATCTTTTTACTTCGTTTGATATTGAGATAACTTTTTTTGCTTTTAAAGAAAAAATTTTACTAATAAACATTGCAATATACGATTTATTTACATACTCAGATCCACCAAAAAAATCATTTGCAACATGTTTGGAAATAATAAACTTTACTTTACTATTTGAGACAAATAAAGATGACCAACCATAAAATTCCATATGTGGAAGATGAGAATGTACAATTTTAGTATTATTTTTAATAAAAAAATTTTTTAAGAAAAAAATATTTCTAATTATCTCAATAATATTTTTTTTTTTATTTTTTAATTTAATTACTCTAATACCTAAATTATTTAAATAATTTTTCCAATATGGTTTTCCTTTTAAGTAAATTATAGTAACATTATTTTTTTTAGACTGACCTCTTGCTAAACAACTTAAATGATTTTCTGCACCTCCTTTTTCTATAGAGGTAATTAAGTGAACAATATTCATTAATCAAATTTGTTATATTCTTTATACCATTTGATGAAATTTAAAATGCCTTTGTTAACAGTTGTCTTAGGTTTGTATCCAGTAATTTTATTTAAATTACTTATGCTTGCAAAAGAAACAGGAATATCACCTTTTTGAATTGGCATTTTATTTTTAATAGCTTTAATTTGAAGTTCCTTTTCAATTATTTTTATAAAACTCTCCAATTTTACGGGATTATTATTTCCTATATTGAATATTCTGTACGGAGGTGAGTTTTTTATACTTTTGGGTGGCTTAAATAAAACTTTAATAGTCCCACCAACTATATCATCTATATAAGTAAAATCTCTCTTCATCTTTCCATAATTAAAAACATTAATTTTTTGTTTTTTTAAAATTGCTTTTACAAAAAGAAATAAAGACATATCAGGTCTACCATAGGGTCCATAAACAGTAAAAAATCTTAATCCTGTAGTTGGTAGTTTGTATAAATGACTATAAACATGAGCCATTAGTTCATTTGATTTTTTTGTTGCTGCATACATGCTTATAGGAGTATCTATTTTAAAGTTTTCTTTAAAAGGATATTTTTTTAAACCTCCATAGACACTCGAGCTACTAGCATAAACAAGATGCTTACATTTAATTTTTTTTGCATTATCTAGGATATTCATAAAACCAACTATATTGCTGTTAATATATGCATGTGGATTTATAAGTGAATATCTCACTCCTGCTTGAGCAGCTAAGTGGATAATTTTTTGTGGTTTGAATTTTTTAAAAATTTTTTCAACATTTTTTTTATTTTCAATATTTATTTTTTTAAAGTGAAAATTTTTAAATTTTTTTAAAATTTTCAATCTTTCCTTTTTTAAATTTACATCATAATAATTATTTAAATTATCTATACCAATTATTGAATAATTATCATTTAATAATGTTTGGGCTGTATGGAAACCTATAAAACCTGCACACCCTGTAATTAATATCATCATAAGTAATAAAAAATATTTTTAAATATAATATTTTTTAAGAAAGCAAACTACCTATTTTTCTAGATTCTAAAATTGAAACATATAAAAGAGAAATAATTATTCCAACCAAAAAAGCAATAAAAGACGAAAAAAGTTTATCTTGTGCTTTTGTAGATGGCATCTTGTAAGTAGTTATTAATTCTAATTCTTTATCTAAAGAGCTAAATTTTAGTAAGTTGGTTTTTTGAGAAATATAATCTTCTTCTGCACTACTTAGTAGCTGAACATCTCCAGCCATTAATGCTAGAAATAATTCAATATATTCTTTTTCACCGTCTTTAAATTGTTCCGATTTATAAAGTTTATCCATTCTATTATCTATTTTATCTCTTAAATTATTTATAGAAATTTCTGCCCTAGTTAAATCATCCTCTTTTCTTCTTATAATTTCATCTATAATTTCTAAATTAAAATTTAAAAAATAATCATAAGCAAAAACTTGGCATGTTGGAATTTTTTCCTCTGGGAAATCATTTAAATTTAGTGTGATAATTCCTTCCTGGTCGTCAGGAATAACTTCGAATTTTCCTTTATACCACTCTTGAATGGTTATGTCACAGTTTGCATTGTCTGCTAGTTCTAGAAAATTTCTAATACTTCTATTAATTGAATTTTTTATTTTAGAAGGTTTTACCACGCCCGACTCATGAAATATATAACTGCCACCTTCAATAGTTGTGGCAGGTACTTGTAAGACTTTCCAACTATATCTAGCTTCATACAAATTTTTAGAGCTCTCATTAGATTGATTAATAAATACAAATAGATACGTTGAAATACCTAGCAAAATTGGAATTAGAATTATTACTTTATAATGATCTCGATAAATTTTAAGAAATTCTAAAAGCTTATTCATAAAAAATAAATTTATTTAAGCTCTTTAAATCAATTTAGACACTAAATCAAGAAGCCTTATAGAATAATCCTTCTCATCATCATAAAGAAAAAATCTTCGTTGATTATCTATTGTATCCCTGTCGATGTTAACTTGACTCTTATCTAATAATTTTAATAAATGATCTTCAAGCTCTAATTTATTAGTACTTATCATTACATTATCTAATGAATTTAATTCTCTAAAATGCACCATATATTTTAAGGAGTTGAATTGATTATTGAACTGTTTTTCAGGAAAAGCTGTGACGATATAATGTTTATAACAAATTGAGCTCTCAATTAGCATTGATGTTAAACCACCAACAACAAACTCAGAATTTTTAATAAGTGAGCTATAATAATTTATATCTGGCTGAAATTGTGGGTTAACTGAACTGCTTTTTAAATACTGTTGTTCAACTTGAGGATCAATTATTACTTTATTAAAATCTTGTAATTTTATTTTTTTTTTTGCCATTCTCCAAGGATGTGGTCTGTATACTATTTTAATATTATTTAATTTTTTTTTAATTAAAAAATTCTCTATTATCTTAATAATCTTAATTTCGTCAAACTCTAGAGCTGTACCTAAAAAAAGAATATATTTAAAATCAAAGTATGATGGTAAGATTGAATTTCTTTCTTTAAAATAATTTTCAAACCTAGGTGTTCCAATATTTATAACTTTATCACTTTCAAAATTTTGAATTTTAATTGCATGTTTCTTACTTTGATCTCCCCAAACACCTATAAGATCAGGTTTGTTCCACATAATAGATTTATCGGATAAGTTATCCCAGTTATCTACAAGAAAAATACTTTTGATTTTATTATTTTTACATATTTTAATTAAATCATTATCCATTGAACATTGAGCCTGCGTAGGAACTAAAATTAAATCAGGAGAAATATTTTTAACTAGATTACTTAAATCTAAATTTGGTTTTGTTTTAAACATATAAAATTTTTTGAAAAGTGGAAAAATAATAATACTTCCACAAAATTGAATAAAAATTCTTAATTTTAAGACTCTAAACAAGTTAAATAGAGAAATTTTAATTGTATCTACTTTTGTTTCTCCCATTTGAAATACTTGGGAAAACCATTTTAATCTATAAAAAAAAGATGTCGATTTTTTTCTAAATCTCCACATTAATGTATTTAAAATTCTTTGATGTCTTATTTCCTCTTTTTTCTCATATAGAAAAAAACCTTTAAAATTTTCTAAACTATTCAATTCATCTAAGTTTTTAATTTTTTTATTTGCAATAAAAAAAACCTTATATTTATCTGCTAAAATTTTCCAAACACCAGTTCTAATATAATTTCTAATATACAGGTCAGAGTTTATTGGAATTAAAATTTTTTTTTTAGTGATCATTTTGAACTATTTTGCCAGACTTAATTTTAATAATTTTATTACAATTAATAAGTGCTGACTTATTATGTGAAATTATTATGACTGTAACATCTTTAATATCTTTAATTGTATCTATAATTGCTATTTCATTTTCTTCATCAAGTTGGTTTGTGGCTTCATCCAAAACTAATATTTTTGGATTTCCGTAAAGAGCTCTAGCAATTCCTATTCTTTGTTTTTGGCCACCTGATAACTTTACACCCCTTTCACCGACTTTAGTTTCTATTCCTTCTGGTAAAGATTTTACAAAGTCATAAATTCTTGCTTTTTTTATAGATTCAATTACTTTTTCATTTTCTTTTTGAGAGGTCTCACGATTGAATGTTATATTTTCTCTTATACTTTCGTCGTTAAGATAAATATTTTGGGGTACGTATCCTATAAATTTTTGCCAATTAGCTTTTACTAATTTGAGTTCTTTACCATCGATTAAAATATTACCGTTTGTAGGATTTAGCAATCCTATAATTAAATCAATTATTGTACTTTTTCCAGCTCCACTCTCTCCCAATATACCAAATATATCCTTTGGATGAATTTCAAAATTAATATCATTTAGAATTGGTTTTTCTGAGTTTTTATATTTAAAATTTACATTTTTAAAAATTAAGTTTTTTTCGAATAAATTGTTTGCAGAAGATAAAATTTCAATATTTTTTCTTTCATTACCTGTTTCGTAATTATTTTTATTGTTTTTAAAAGTTGAGAAAATAAGTTCTAGGGATGGGCGATTATATTGAATTGCCTGTAAGCAAATGATTATTTTGTTAAAAGAAGGTATTAATTTAAAAGATGAGACACCATAGATTGCAAGTAACAACAATATTTCTGTATAACTTTTTCCTAAATAAAGCTGAAATATAGTTACTAATAATAATCCTAAAATTGAAAAATATTCTAAAATGACCCTAGGTAATCCAAGAGTAATTTCATAATTTTTGTACATAAGAGATCTTTTTAGATTATGCTCATCAAACTTCTTAAAAAATATTTTTTCTAAACTCATGAGTTTTAATATTTTAATAATACCAAATCCCTGCGTTACATGTTTCGTTAAAATACCAGCATGATAATACCTTCTATCTCCCCAATATTTAATTCTGTTCCTTAAAAGCTTGCTATAAATTAAATATAAAATTAATCCTAAAATAATAATTAATGTTGTTGCCATCGGCTCAAAAAATAAAAGAAAAATTATAATACCAAGCATTATAAAGGCTTCAGAAAGTAAACCTAGAAATGCATTTGTAGCATGTTTTAAGTTATCGGTTTCTTGAGTTACATTCCTTAATAAAAACGAAGAATTATTCTCAATATGAAATTCATATTTTTCATTCAAATATTTTTGAAAAAGCTTTCCACTAAAAAAATATTGTATATTTGCCTCAAATTTTGACTTTCTAAAAATATAAAAAATAATTATGAAAGCTTTAAATAAATAAAAAATTAATAAAAATAAAATTCCTGTAACAATAAATTCTCTTTCTGTCATTTGGCCTATGTAAGGTAAAAATGAAGATATTTGTAATCTTATAGAACTACTTTGTTCTAAAATTCCACTCATTATTGGTATTACCAGTGCAATTCCAAACGTCTCTAAAATTGAAACTGATATCATCAATACTAAAACAAAAATTGCTTGTAATTGTTGATTATTAGATAAAATTTTCCAAAAATTTTTGATCAAACTCATTTCCGATATATGTTATTTAATAAGTTTATAGTAAATTTACAATTAATGTATTATATAAAAAATAACAGAAATATTTATGTCCGATACTTCACTTAAATCTAAAGAATTAGAAAGTAAAATATCCCCATATCTTAATAATTATGGGCAAGTTATAGTTAATGAAAAAATTAATAAAGAAAAGCTAGCTGAATATAACGCAAAATTAAAAAATTTTTTCTCTCAAACTTCAAGAAATTACGATGAAAATTTTAAAAAAGTAATTACGAATAAAGACTTAGAGACAGAATTTAACTATATAGAACTTTTCAGAGCACTTAAAATGAGTGATGTTGAGAAATCAGTTAATTTTTTAGAATTTCGACACAGATTTGGAAGATCAAGTAAAGAAAAAATAAATTTAGATTATCCCCCTTATTTATTAATGGAACC